>Ga0114964_10000672_pt1 | contig 25985 bp, 35 predicted proteins | sample C_131016_MF_Meta_FD_92638 | JGI IMG/M metagenome (GOLD analysis project Ga0114964, IMG submission 92638) | Freshwater microbial communities from Lake Croche, Canada to study carbon cycling - C_131016_MF_MetaG | ecosystem: Environmental > Aquatic > Freshwater > Lake | place: Lake Croche, Canada...
CCTCTAATTATTTAAGATACAAAGTATATCTTTCCAGTTCCTGTAATCTCTAAGTTCTCTTTAATAACTTCAGCAGTAGATGTATCTAAACCTTGTTTCTTTATTTGACCATAACCATAATAATAATCTCCACCATCTTCATTAAGAAAGAATTGGAATATTAAAGTTACTCCTATTAGGTCATCATAACTATCAGTTAGGTAAAACTTCTCTGCTGTAGCACTCCATTCTTTTAGTCCAAGAATCTTCTGTTTCCATCCATCATTACCAAACTGTGTAATATCTATTTCATTAGCATTCAAGTCTAACTTCCAACTATAGAATCCAAGTGATGCTTCAGTAGCTAATGTAAAGTTATAACCTGATACTTTAACAACATCATCATTATTATTAGCTGTATCAAATGTAATTACTCCAGTTATAGGATTATAAGTAAAGTTAGTTACCTTATTAAATAGTCCTGCTCCATGAGTTTGTTTAGTAACTACTAATTCTTTTGTTATATCTATAAATCTAATATCTGTATCAGTTATTGTATATATTGTATGAGCTCCTCCATCAGTTACTACTTCATCAGTAAAGGATGTTGATATTCCTGATTTATAAACTGCTCCTAAGAGTCCTAATGTAACTGTCATATCTTAATACCTCCTTCCTATTATATAAAGGGAAAGAGTAGTAAACACTACTCTCTTATGATTGTGTTAAAGCTCCAGTTCCTGTAAATTCGAATGATACTTTAACAACTTCTGGAGTAGATGTATCTATTCCTATTTTCTTTACATATGCTGTTCCTGTATAGTGGTGTGTAGCATCAACATATAAGTTAAGAGTTACACTTGTTCCTGCCAAGTAAGCTGTCTGTAATGCTGTTTGACCATTAGTATCTGTTACTATTACATAAGAACCATCTGCTGTTGCTGACCATTCTTTTAGTCCAATAATCTTATCTTTCCATAAGTCTGTTCCAAATGAAGTTACATCTAATTCAGCACCTGATGTATCTAATTTCCAATTACCCAATGATGCCACAGTATTTGCCCCTATTTTAACTGCTCCCTTTTTACCTAATAATTCATTAGCCATTGTGACTACCTCCTTTAAAATATTCTCTACAATATTATTATAGCATATTTATACTTAACTAAATGCTATTACAGTAGAAAAGTTGATTACAAACTCACTTCTTAGTTTTGAATCCTTGCCTATATCAAGTATATCACTATCCATATATATACCTACTATTGTGCCATTACTTATTGATGTATTACTAAGTCCATCTAATGCTGATATTATTGCCTGACATCTACTATATCCATTAGCATATGATATATCCCTTACTCTAATTTGGAAACTTGGTTTTCTTAATGCTGCTTTCTGATTACCAAAATAGTGTATAGGTAGTTCTCCTCCAGTACCATATATAGTTACTATATTATTAACAGAGTTGTCTGGGAAATAGCCTATATATTTAACTGTTTCTGCTGTTAGTAGTCCAGATATATCATCAAGTAGTGTTGCCATACTATAACCTCCTTCCTGCTCTGTTAATAGATTCTCCTATAGATTTAACTATCCATACTTTCTTTCGTTTAAATGGATCTATTAAGAATTTAGATTTACCTCTAATATGTCTTTTATTCATATCTTCATGAACATATATAGCGTAATCTTTATTATATCCTACTATAGTAGTTAGGTCAGTAGTTTTGGTGTATCCTGAACTCTTAAGACTACCTGTACCTATAGGAACTTCTTTAAGAGATTCCTTTAGTATTTCTTGCCCTATATTAGCCATTTCTAGCTCTATTTCTTTATGAAGGTTATTTATGAACTTACCTATATGAGATACTACTGATACTTTAATATCCATAATATCACTTTATATTAATACATATCTAATTGATACTTTTGTTGATAAATCATAAGTAGATGCCATAGCTACACTTATACGAGTATTAGCTGGTAGTATAGGTGTAGATACTTCTAATTGTTCTCCATGCCCATTAATATTAGCACCTATTACTCCATTAGTAAACCTTACTCTACCTATTTCTACTTCTGAACCAATAGCACCACTATATAATACTATTTCATAAGTAGTAGCTTCAAATAGTGCAGTAGTATCTATTCCTGTGATAGTAAATGCTGATGTAATTGTTGATGCTGGAACTAATTCTGCTTTAGTTCCTAATACCCAAGCTGAAGCACTTGATCTTACTTGAACACTTGCTGCTTGAGTTGGATATACTTTCTGTGCGGAGAAGTTTTTAGCTATTAATTTATCAGCTAAGGCATCTAATACATCTATCCTACTATCTTTATTTAATTCCCATCCCATAATAATTTCTCCTTTCCTATGCTCTTACGATTGCTCTATAAGCAACAGTAGTAGTTATTATTATTTCATTGAACAAATCAAACTTTTCATCAAATGATTCCCCATCATTTACTGTAATAGTAAGTCCATTTATGGTAAAAGTTAAAGCACTTACTCCATCATTTATTATACAAAAAGATGTTGCCGAATAAGTTAGTTCATAAGTATGTGTAACTGCTCCACTTAAATATTGTTGAACTTCTCCTAAGTATTTATTAGACATTGACATCTACCCCCTTCGATATACTTTTAATTAATGCTATTTCAGCCTGTATAGACTCTTCTGACATATTTTCATTAAGCTTTCTTATAGCTGTTTCTTGACTCATTATATTCCCTGCTACTGCTTTAACTAAACTATCAATAAGTTCTTGCCATTCTTGTGGTAATACATCTCCAAAGCTAATATTAATACGTTCATTAGATAAGTTTACTCCATCAAGTTCTGCTACTGCTTTCAATACCTTAATTATAGCTGGTTGTAATTTTCTTTGTAGTCTATTAATTTTACATATAGCATTATAAGCCATCTTCTTAAGAGCTGTCCCTGATATATTACCTAACTTTTCCATCCCATTACCTAAGAATAAATTACCTAATTCTGATAATATACTTAATTGGTCAAGTAGTAGTTGTATCATCTTATAGTTAGCTTCTAATTGAGCATCCCATGTCATATAAGAAGGTATAACTGAATCTGGATTGTTAAGGACAAAAGCTTCTCCTGTTCTTGCCACTGCTAATCCTGTATTTCTATCTCTACTTAATACTTCTCCTGGTAATATAATAGATGGATCACTATGTTTATCAAGTATCTTTACTATTTGTTCTACTCTTACTTCAAGTTCAGAAATAATACTATTTACATCTTCATAATCAGAAGTTCCATATATAGAAGAGCTTGATGTTATATTACTAATAGGTATGATAGCAAAATCAGTTAATCCTGTATATACTTGAGTAGATGATAATAGTCTACCTATCTTCTGTCCTACTAAACAGTCTCTTGATGATTCTAATTGATATATTTTCTCTTCATACATGCCTTTATAATGGACCTGTGTGTAAAGTATAGTATTCTTTCCTTCTGTCTTTGTATAAGCTATTATATGATTAGTAACTCTCTTTATGTCATTAGCGTCTACTACTGGTATCCAATATTGAGTAGGAACTATACTTACTCTAATCTCATTTTCTATCTTATATACCCTTAGTATACTATCCCCATATCTTGATAAGTCAATAACTGCTTCTTCTAATGTATCCCATAGGTCTAATTCTTCTATCTTCTCATTAATATAATTAGTTGTTGATTGAGTCTTCCCTGTTATAGTTGGTCTTTCTCCTAATAATAAGTCCATAGTTTTCTTTGATATTGCTCTATGATAGTTAAATAATATGAAGTAACCTATTATATCTTCAAAGTTACCTACTACTCTTGTTATTCTTTTAAACTGTTCTTCAAAGACTTCAACGTGTTCTCCTTCGTATAACTCTTCATATTGATGTAATTGAGTCTTTCTCTCTTCCATATCTTCGTTTAATGGAAAACTCTGTCCTGTTCTAATAACATTTACATCTGTAAGCACTTATACTCACCTCCTATATTAAATATGCTTTGTAGTGTTGGATATTACCAAATAAATCTATTACAGTATCTACTTTGATAACACTATATTCTATAGTATTATATACTATACCATCATTAACAAGTAACTTAGTAGTAGAATATATAACTCCTTCACTATCTATTATAGCACCTTTTCCATTATCAAACTGCTTTTGTATTATTTCAAGTCTACATTTAATAGTAAGGTTTATAGTAGTTAGCTCTCCATATGTATTAACAGAAGATACACGTTTAATAGTTAATGTTCTATTCATTAGTTCATTAAACATACTATATCCTCCTTCTTAATACAGGTACACTATTAGCTATATATGGACTTAGTAGTTGTTTAGCTGTTGTGCTTATTAAGGTATTATTTAATCCTGCTGTATAAGATTCAGAAGCATCTCCAAAACTAACACTCTTTACTCCTTGTCTTTGTAGTTCATACCTTTGGTTAGGTGATACTATATTAGTCAATAAAGCTATAGCTTCCTCACAACATGCTTTTTCTACTTCTACAGGTATATCAAGCTCTGTAATAAACATATCTGTATTTAGCTTATAATAACTAAAGTATCTTGGAAACTGTAGGGCTTGTGTAGGTATTCTTTTTACTCCTTGAAATAGTAACATATCTATATTGTTAGTTGCTTGTATTAATGCTTTACTTTTATCAGTATCATTAGAAGAATCCCATATATTACTGTTCAATTTAGTAGTAAAGTAAGTATTGGCATCTTCTAATGAGATATAAGTATTTGTTGCTACTGTAAGTGTTATAGTAGGTAGTTCATTAATATCTGATTCATCCCATACTATATTTATTCTTGGATTTATTCTATAAGTTATACTGTCTTTAATACCTATCCATTCTGTGCTTATATGTGGTGGATTGTTAGGTATTGTTAGGTAATAATAATATAGTCCAGTAGATATCTTATTAGATGATGTTATAGTTACTGTAGAACCTATTTGAACTCTATTCTCATCATATATCTTTAATGTAATACTTGTTGGATCTACAGGTGTTACACCATCTTCTTTATTTATGAACTCACAAGTAAGTTTTACTGTATCTCCTATAAGGTATTGTTCACTCATATATATTCCCTCCTTAATCTTCTATAGTTCCATCTGCCCTTGTTATTACTGCTGCTATAGTTACTGATGCTATTACTTTAGTATTTAGCATATTCTCCTCCTTTAATTAATAAAAGAGAGATAGGGTATTAAATACCTTATCCCTCCTACGGTTTACTTATCTTTAATTAATATTAATATCTCATTAACTTTCTTAATCAATAAGTCTATCTTATCTGTCTCACTCTTAACTGTAGTCATATGATGTCTCCCCTTAACCTATTGTATCTGTTTTAGCCTTGATTGCTTTAAGTAATGCTACGATTGTATTGGTTCCTGCTACATCTGCTATAGTTCCTAATTTATCACTTATTGCTTCTAAACTATCAGTAGCTGGTGCGAATGTTGCATTGATATCTTTGTGTTTAACATCTACTAATGCATTAGCTACATCAGCTGTTGCACAAGGACTAACTGGAAGATTATCTGTTTTAGCTTTGATTGCTGCTACTTCTGTGTCAGTATAACTTTTAATATCATCTACTACTGCTTTAACTGCTGCTATAAGTGATGCTATATCTGAAGCATCAGCTGGATCTGTTGGTAATCCAGCACATAATACTTCTAAAGCTGCTAACTTACCTTTTAAAGTGTTTGCCATTTATTATTCCTCCTTTAGTTATATAAGAAGGGAGACTTGCTCCCCATTAGTCAATTTCAGGCTTTTGAATGGATATATATTCCATTAGTCTTATTATCTAATACGAATAGGTCATGATATACTCTAAAGCCGAAAACGTATCCGTCTGAATCTGGATTTAATGCTGGTGCTATTAATTTAGGTGCTATATGTTTAACTATACCAAGAGTTGAACCTTTAGATACAATAGCAAAGTTTAAATCTTTAGCTCCTTGAGTAGGTACAAATCCTCCAGCAGTTTCTCCTTGACTTGTTCCATCTAAGAATGTGAAAGCACTCTTGAATCTTGCTGTAGGAACTTTAATTATTGGCATACCATCGAATACTTCTATATTTCTGTCCATTACTTGAATAGAACCAGTTCTTACATTGAAGAATTCTCCAGACTGTTTCATTAATTTATACATATTGTTAGATACATAAAGTATTCTATTTTCTTGTGGAACTTCATTATCATCCATAGTAGCAATTGCTGTATCTAATGCTGTTATACAAGTATCATCAGTTAAGGTAGCTGATACATCTAATCCTGCGATAGATACTAATTTGCTAAATCTGTAAGCATCTATTTCTGGTATTACTGAAAGTCTATATACTTCTGCTGCTACTTCTGCTGCTTGAGTATATGCTTCCATTTCATCCATAGCATCTAATGTATATTTTCTTGCTCTATCAAAAGCAAAAGTATGTGCTTCCCAAGATATAGTAGTGTCTCCACCAACATAACCAGTAGAACGTGAATAGTCAGCTAAACCATCTGCTGCTACCTTTCTTACATATATTGAATTAGCTGCGATGTCACTTGCTCTAAACTGTGATGCGTCTGCTTCTAATCCTGCTGTCATTGCTCCTTGTTTGTATGCTTTATCAAGCATTGCGATATAAGCCTTTGCGTATCCTACAGTATTACTCATAATATATTCCTCCTATAATTTTATTATACTAATTTAGAGAGTTTACTCATCCAAGAGTTTTCTCCATCATTGTTATTAGTTCCTGCTGGGTTAGTGCCAGGTGTTTGTTGTGGTGCTATATCAAAGAGGTATGGTTTACTCTTCTTGAGCTCTGTTAGTTGAGTAGACAATCCCTTGACTTTACCATTTTCTTCTAATACTAATTGTCCTCTATCTATAAATGCTAATATATCTTGACTATTTCTTGCTTTTTCTTTTGTTGCTTCTGATGTTATAGCTGTTTCTAATAATGTTGTCTGGTATTTTGTTTCCCAGTCTTTATTCTTTCCTTGTAGTTCTGCTATTGTCTTCATTAGGTCATCATTGCCTGATGCTTTCCCTTTCAATGCTTCTAACTGATTGGATAACTCTCCAACTTGAGTCTTCAGTTGTGCTTTAGAAGTATTGACTTCATCAAACCTATTCTTTGGTATGTATCCATCAAGTAAGTCTATTTTCTTCTCACCTAACTTCTCTGTCACCTTGCTGTATAGTTCTTCACCAAGTAAAGCTTTAACTCCTTCACTCATGTCTATTCCTCCTTCACGCATTTAACGTCATGGGAGACGATTTGATATTTTACTATCTAAGTATATTATAGCATAATTACTAAATATATTATCTAATACCTAAAGATTTTTTACTATATACTCCTCCAGTATTATTACCCATCTTCTCATATAGTCCAGTAAGAGTGTCAGGGAAATCATCATGTTTATTCTTACCTTCTTTTTGATAAGTATTTAGTGCTATATAGGCATCTTTATATTGTTGTTGCCAGTTAATAGGAAAGTAGATGTTGTTCATTACATTAGTAGCATTAGATAGTATCCTTGCTTGTTTATTCTGTGATTGATGGAACCATTCTATTCTTGTATGTCTTGAGTGGTGGGTATCCCATAATAGTCTTTCTATATTCCTTGCGAATCCTCTACCACCATTATTTGATTCTATATAGCAAGTGTTAACTTTATGTTCATATAGAAGTTTAGTTACTATAGGTTCTGTTATCTCCATAGATTCCTTAGTATAGTAGATGTCTTTTATATATGCTTGACCTTTATATATTGATGCTATAACAAGAGATAAGTAATCATTACCTGTATCTGCTGTATCGCAATAAGCTATAGTTTCTGTTGTAGTAGGTAGTGTTTGATAATCTCTTAGTTTAGAATAAAGTTTACCTTTAGTATCTACCGTTAATTGGTGATAATTAGCTAAGAATATATCAGCAGATGTTTTACTCTTCTTATCTATATATGTTTCCTTACTCATTAGTTCATCACATAACATAGTATCTGTATCTTCATCATAAGCTTCAAACTTTAATACATACCATTTATCAGGTTCCAGTTCTAATAGTCTTCCTGATAAGTCTTTAGTAGACCATCTTGTTTGAACTATTATCTGTATAGCACCTTCTACCATACGAGATAAGAAAGTATCTTTATACCATTCCCATTGATTTTCCAGTTCTTGTTCATTATAGGCTACTTCTGCTGACTTAACAGGATCATCTATAATACCACAGTTACCTCTCATACCAGTTAAAGTTCCTGTAAAGGATGTAGCTAAGTAGGAGTGGTGTCTACCTTCTAATGCCCAAGATGATTTAGCAGCATCTCCATATTTAATCTTTACATTAGGGAATACATCTTTAAAACTTACTTCTCCTTTAGTCTTATCCTTTAATGCTTCTATACCATTTCTTACTGTCTTCCCAAATACTTCAGATAGTTTCTCATTATATGATACTGTTATAACTTCATTATCTATATTATTACCGAATAACCATTGAGCAAATAGTATCATAGTATAACTCTTACCAAATCCTGGAGGACAGTTTAGTTGTAGACATCTATATGGTTTATTAGTAGTAGGATTTATTAATGTTTGTTCATATAGAGATTGTAGTGTATCACAGATAGTCTTTAAGTATACTCTATCATCTTTATAGAATTTAGGGTTAATAGTCTTACAATAAGTCCAGAATGACTTTCTTGATTCTCTTATAGATTTCTCTAATTTAGCATAGATAAGTTTCATCTTATCTTCTCTATTCATTAGTATCACCTACATTAGTAAGTATAGCATCTAATTCTTCATCAGTTAGATGTTCTAAAGGATTACTTATAACTACTTCTGCTTTAGTCTTTGATTCTACTGGACTATAATAGCCTAACATCTTATTTAGAGTATCTATTGCCTTAAGTTTAGTTCCTTCTTGTCTTGAATCTCTTGCTATATTTAATGCTATTAGTAGTAATTCTTCTTTATCTACTAATGACTTATTCTTTAGTATCTCTTGTTGTTCAGATATATAATCCTTTATATCTTGTCTTAATAGTAATTTACATCCGTTAATCTTACATGTATTATCATTAGCTTGTGGGTAAGCATGTTTATATGAATCTTTAGCACTATTTGTTTCTAAGAATTTAATAACGAACAATAAATGTTGGTGTTTTAGCATATTGTCACTTCCTTTTATACTATAATTACTATCTTATATATCTATTATAGCATAAATATACTAACATATAGACAAGAATTACTATCATTTATATAGAACCATCACCACTATTATTAGGGGAATTCTTAGAGAAATAGAAACCTATTATCATACTAGCTAGACTACTAAAGCCTGAATCTATATTATGTGTATAATAGAAGTTTCCTAATGATAATAAACAGTATGTTCCTATTACTGTTAGAGTTATTATTTTCTTTGTCTGTAGACCTGTCATATTTATCACCTCTACTTTATTATATATAGTATTTTACCTTCTTGGTATGTATTACATATAGAATGTCTTGCTATTACCACATTAATGAATATCTTATCATCTATGCCTAATACAGTAGCCAGTCTATCTATAAAACTTTTAGTAAGATTATGTATATCAAGAGATTCCTTACAGATAAAAGATATGTATAGTTTACTATCTATTGTTACTTCTTGTTGGACTATCTGGTGTATAGGGAATGAATCTATCCATTTCTGATAATAAGTAGTCTTATATGTCTTATTACCTGTGGTATTATACATAAAGTTATTAGAGAAGCCATGTATATCTATTTGGTTATAATCAGAGATATCAGGTGGTTCTTCTATACCTTCTATAGTTTCAGTCAATAAAGTATTATATTCTTTTGTCTTTCTTAACTCTTTCTTTAATGCTGTCTTCTGTCCTCCATTTATTCGATTCTGGAGCTTTGTATTATGTTCTAATAGTTTACGTGATTCATGTTCTAACGTATAGATATACCCCATATTTGCCACTAGATTGTCAATAGCAAGTAGTTGTTTCTTCTTGTCTAATCCTTTAGTAATAGATTTAATCAATTGAACTTGTTCTGTAGGTTTGTTTTCTTCTTTAATATATTCTATAGCATTATATACTTCCTGTTGTATAGTATTTATATCTGCTGTTATAAAAGTTTTACATATTTTCTTCTTATTATATTTAGATTTAGTCAATAAATAATTGTTATTTATCTTATCTTCCATATTATTAAAAGCTATAATATATTTTTCTTTAAACTCTGCTGCTTTCTCTCCTGTAAATCCCATACATAAAAAAGTAAATCCATCTTTAGTAATTAAATATTCTGGTCTTGATTCACCTTTAGAATCTATGTATTCGACCAGTTCAAAATTGAGCTGGTTAAATTCTGGACTGGATTCAAGGTTTCTTATATCTCTAAGTATATTTTTATGTTGTTTATTAAATTCTTTAGCTATTATCCTTGATGTAGTGATTGGTCTATTATTATTTATTAATACTAAATCGTTAGCCATTCTTCATCCTCCTAGAATTTTCTTCTCTTTACTAATTCTACATTAATACCCTTATGTTCACTCTCTCTAAAGTAAGTATATATCTCCTCATTAGACTTATTACTGAACATAGCAAATCTACTACCCTTTAAAAACTCCATAAACTTAATCCTAGCACTACATTCTATCTTATTCACTACCTCACCTCTATAATATTATATCTATATATTAAAGTTTTATATTTATACGAGTTCCGTATTAGTAAATTATGGAGTATAATAATAGTAAGGGATAATTTTTTAAATCATGCGGAGTATCTATTAATTTAGATACTTCTTTTTTTATGCCTACTGTGCTTTACTGTGCTTTTAAAATAAACATAGTACCCTGTATCCTTACTCTCTGTAAGCAAACTGGGCTACTGGGCTTTTTAGTATAGTTCTAACTTCTTTATATATAATATACTAAAAAATAGATGCTTACATATTATATATGCTTACATATATCTAATATGTATGGTGTATATACTATATTATTAATTTTTAATAAAAAAAGTATAGTAAGTACAGTAAAAACTCTAAACCAGTTAATCTGCCTAACTTTGGGGGAACTGTACTTTCTAAAATTAAATACAGTAAAAGCATAGTATCTCTTAATAAGCATAGTGGTTTTAATTTATTTATTTATTTAAAGTGTAGACATTATCTACAAAATATGCTATAATGATAGTAAGAGAGTAAAATAAAATTTGTTAGAGGAGATTGATAAAAATGAGAAGAGAATTATTGTGTGTGAAGATTAAGCCAGAGGTATTAAACAATATTAAGAAATTAGCAAATAATGATAACAGAACAGTATCAGATTATATGAGATTAATTATTGAACGTATGTTTACAATTGATAGTAAGGAGTAAAATAAATGAAGATATCTATTAGTAATATTAAATATTTAAAGAAAAAAGATACTAAAGTAGGAATCATTGGTCAAATATCTAATGATTTACATAATGTAGAAATGAACTTACAAGAGTTAATGAAACATACTACTAATTCTAAATCTTGGAGTTCAAGTTGTTTTAATGGTAAGAGATGTAAAGAAAATTTTGAATCTACAGAATTATTAGTAGTAGATGTAGATAATTCAGATAAAGATATATCAGCAATGCTATTAGAATGTAAGGAATTAGGCATACTACCGAATGCTTGGTACTATAGTGCTTCACATACTCCTAAAAAGCCTAAATATCGTCTAATTTGGATATATCCTGAAGTATGCACTGAATTAAGAGTTCACGAAGTTATGACTTATATTGCTACTAAAACTGTTGATGGAGATATGAATGCAATTGATTGTTCAAGATTATGGTTTGGAACAGATAAGAAAGGGGCAATTGTTCATACTACTCCTTTAAGTGTTTATAATATGGTAATAGCCTTTCAAACTAATATAGATAAATCACATAAGGATAAAAAGGCAGATATTTTAAGTAATATTAGTAGAAAGACAGGAATTAACATATTTAATGGTAATTTGGATATAATTTTTAATGCCCTTGAAGCCAGTAGTTATCAAGGTTTGAAGCAAAAAAGTATCAAAAACACCGATACCACCATTACTCCTATTAATATATATATAGGAGTAATGGTAGCTTCGGTAAAAACTGATAAAAAAGTCCCAGAATCTGCCCTACAAGCGACTTTCAGCCACTTAAATTTTAGATACCATATTGATAATAACACATACAAATATTGCCCTACTGATAAAAAAGGTAAAGTAGATGTAGGAACTAATAGAGAGCATAGTGATATAGACTTAATAACTAACTACTCATTTGAAGCATTACAAGGTAATTGTAAATACTATAGAGAATTAATTAAAGGTGAACATAATGGATTTGATAGAACTACATCAATGTTTTTAGCAAGTCAATTCGCAAGAATAGAAGGAGGAAGCAAAAAGTTCTTACAAATATTAGAAGCTAATATGGAATCAGATAGAGAACATTCAGCAGAATGGAGAATAGACAATAGAATGCAAATATTATATGATATGCAAAAGAAGAATTCAGCACCATTTTATTGTCAAAACAATTGTCCATATTATAATGAATGTAATAGTAGTAAGTTTGGTAATTCAGATAAGAAGATAATGGCATATATGGGTCAATCAAGAGCTAATATAGTATATAGAAAAGAAGATTTGGATGTAATTAGCAAAGAACAAGCAAGATTAATATTATCTACCTCATACAAAGAAACATTACATAATAATACAAAAGCAACTTTAATCACTTGTCCTACAGGATTAGGAAAATCACAACAAACTATAGAAAACTTTGATAAAGGTCAATTGATAGCATTACCTACACACGAAAAGTGTCAAGAAACATTAGATGAATTAATACAAAAAGGTCATACAGATGTAGTTTATATAATAGCAAGACCTACTTTATATTGTAATAAGCCATTTATTAAAGAGTTATTTGAATTAGAAGTTCAAGCAAAGCAATGTGAAGCAATAGGTGATTATAAACAACTAATTAAAATAGTAGATAAAGCAGCAGATTTTATAGCACAGAATTATGAATTAGATAATAATGAATACTACAATCAAATACTATTTGAAATAGAAGAACATAAAGAAACAAGAATATTAGCAAGAACTCATAATAAAATAGTATGCACACACGCTTTTCTATTAAGAATGCAACCTAATCACTTTAAAGGTATAGAAACTATTATAATTGATGAAGATATATGTAAAACAGCACAACACGTATTAACCATAACTACACAACAAGCACAATTAATATATGAGAAGACAAGAGATACAACAAGTAATCCAGGATTGATGGAAGCAATGCAATCAGCAATATGTCACGCACCTCATAAATATAGATATACAAGATTAGAATTAGGAAGTAAAGATATAGAAAATTTAACAGAACTTAAATTAGAACATAAAATCACATCACAACTTGATATGTTAGCAATTGCTCAATCATTATGTAGAGTAGATAATGATATATTCATATATACAGTAAATAAGTTAGTAGCAGCTGATAAGAAGTTAATAATGCTAACAGCAACTCCTAATTTAACAAAGATATTAAATATGTGTGTATCAGTCCCATTCACTAATATAGAAATACCAAATACAGAGTTGTTAGGAGAAATAATACATCATCACGAATTACCTTGTTACAAGAACTATTTAGAAACAGTAGAAGGATTCACTACTATTATTAATGAATTGAAGAGATTGAATATTAACAAAATTATTACTTATAAATCATATAAAGAGAAGTTTGAAAAAGAAGGTATAGAAGTTATATGCACATATGGTAATGAATTAGGTATAAACAAGTTTAAAGGTTTAGATATGGCTATTATAGGCACATATTTAAGCAATCCAATGAATCCACACCTTGTATATTGTGCTTTAGAAAAGAAAGATATTACAGAAATTGCACCTCGTAAAATTAAGAAAGAAACATCAGGTATTATTTACTGTAATATAGGCTATTCTAATAAAGATATAGAAGATATTAGTAGTTATGAATCTATAGTTCATTTAGTTCAATCAGTAGGAAGAGCAAGACTTATAGATAATAAATGCACCGTTCATACTTTTTCAAATATTCCTCATCCACAAACATCTAATATATAATCTTATAGGGTATATTAAAACTATATGCCCTGTAAATTTATTTAATTTAGGTATATACAATAAATATATATTGATGTATAATATAAATAGAGGGTAGAGAAAGGAGGAAACAATAAATGGCTAATAAAGGTAGACCTCTTAAAGAAGAGGTTAGACGAATGATAAGTATTAGATTATCAGAAGAAGCTATTAATAAACTTAAATCTATAGCAGAATCAGAGAATAGAACACAATCAAACTTTATAGAAACAATAATATTAACGTATCCATTTAAATAAGAATATAGACTAAAGAAGGCTTTAAATAATAATAAAATACAAGGGAGAATGAGTGCTATGAATAATTCGTATAGAAAAGATAATAAGACAGGAATTACATACATTGAGTGTAACTATAAGGGAACAATACAATATATGTTGATAGACAATGATGATTTGCCATTATTAGAGAGCTATAGTGGAACAATAGGAGTTCAATATGATAAGAAGATAAAGAACTTCTATGCTGTAATTAGAATACCAGCACCACTAAATAATGGAGTAAGAAAAAAGGTATCGATACATAGAATCATAATGAATCCAGCTACTACTAAAGATTGTATTGACCATCGAAACTGGAATTCTTTAGATAATAGAAAGTGTAACTTAAGGATAGTAAGTGATACGGAGAATAAATGGAACAAGAAAAATACTAAAGGATATTCTAAGAAAGGTAATAGGTATCAAGCAGCAATAGCAGCACATGGAGTAAAACATTATATTGGAGTGTATGATACAGAGCAAGAAGCAAGAGAAGCATATTTAGTTGCTAAAAGCTACTATCATATTATAGGAGGTAGTAACTAATGGGAAAGTATGAACAAGAAAATGAACTATTAAGAACGGTTATATCAGCATTAGATGTATCTATTAAGTCTACACAATTATACATAGAAACATTATTACATCAAATAGAAGTTCTACAAGAAAAGTTAGTCAATAAGAATCATCTAATAGACTTACTCTTTGATGATGAAGAATTTGAAGCATTAGATAAATAGGGTAAATAAGCATAGGAAGACCATTAAACATAACAGTAGACATACTATATCAAAAATATTAAGTGTGTCTATATGGTCTAATATAAAGGTGGAATTCAAAATGAAAATTAGAGGTACAACAATGTTAAGAAAAATCCGACAAGAAAAAAGAATAAGTAAAGAACAATTAGCTAAGATGGCTAAAGTATCAGTATACCAAATACAAGGGATAGAAAATGTAACTATATTTGTTAGTGACTACATAAAGAAAAGAATAGCTACAGTATTAAATGTAACTATAGAAGAATTAGATGATAACATTACTATAATAGCAGATAAATCAAGATATGAGATGTGGGTTAATGTATGATAGTAGAAACTGTAATAGCACAAATATTAATGGCAATATTAATAAGTATAGGTATAGTAGCAACGATAAAAGCAATACTATTTATAATAATGATGGGAGGTGAATAAGAATGGGTAATCAACCAATGTATATAGAGTTAACTGAACAAGAACTTAATACTATAATGATATTCTTAGATAGAGTAGATTATAAAGGACTTAAAGAGATACAGGAAATAAACAAAGTATTAAGCAAACTTACAAGACCAGTAGATATAGCTAATATAGTTAAAGAGTAAAAATAAGCCACTACCATTTATGGTAGTGGCTTTTAATATGAGGAGAAGAGAAGAGAAGGCTATACTTCATTATAGCACAATCTCTACTTCGTGTTCTAAGAAATAATATATATTATTATAAATATTTACTATGTAATAATTATTTTGAGGTTCCAAGTATTTACTATCTGGATATTTAATGTCTACAACAAGTCCAGATATACCAATCGAGGGAATAAAAACTTGACTTCCTACTATATATTTCATAGGAACACATCCTTTGATTATTTTACTATTAAATTAAATATTACTACAGCCATACCACCTATAAGCGTTATTAATGTGGTAATAGATACATAGAATGTTTTCCCCATTAACTTCTCTATTCTATTAATATCTTCAGTATTATTACATACCTTATTTTCTAATACAGCTATTTGTTTTTCAGCTTGAGATATATTTACTTGGTTAATACATACATGATTCATTTTAACACTCCTCTCCAGTAATATTATACCTAAATTATAACATAAAATTGTTAAGTATAACCAATACTATAGAGAATTTAATGAATCTCTTAATCTTGTAAATATATAAGCAGTAATTGTATTTCCTGAACTAACAGAAGATGGAGTTGATGTAGGAGGACTCATAGCATTAATAGCAGTTATAGCTTCATTGATGATAGAAGCAGTCATAGCAGTATTAGTAGATACCGTAGTAAAAGTATATCCTCCATAGCCTAAATATGCTCTATACTGATTAATACGAGTAGTAAAGGCATTCCATTCTACAGCAGTAAGTATCTTTAATCTATAGTTAGCTAAATCATAACCATATATACCTCCACCTTGGCTAATAGATGTAGTCCATGAGAAAGTAGAAGGTTTAGTATAAGTAGTTATATCATAATGACCTACAGAAGTAACACCAGAAGTTCCATAGTAACCATAAACATCTATTTCGTAGTTAGTATAGGAAGATAGAGAACTTAATGTAACTGACATACTACCACCATAATCAATACTACTACTCCATCCACTACCACTACCATATACTCTATATCTCCATTCTACAGCACTATATAAACCTGTCATACCTGTAGCTGTTAGGGCAATAGAAGAACTTGTTTTAGTTCCTATACTAATACCAGTAGGATAGTGAGGAGCAGTCCATATATATGCTAATGAAGTGTAATGGCTACTATCATAATACCATCCTTGAGTCCCTGAAGGAGGATATCCATTATAATTAGGAACTACTCTAAAGTTATGTTGAACACTATAATCTTGAGCATCATATGAATAGTTAAGATAACTACTACTATATTGGACTGTTCCACCATCTATTTGTAAGTAATAATGGAATCCAGAACTTTCATAACCATGGTCCCCCCAACTAACAAACATACCACCATTATATCGTCCAGAAGAACCTAAGACTACTCCTGAAGGTATAGTCATCCAATCTTGAGTAGTGTATGTCACATAAGTAGTTTCACTATACCAAGACTCTACATAAGTTCTAACTATAAAAGAATATCCCTGATTAGGCAATAATGTGTTTAATGTTATTGTGTCACCTGTCTTATTATAAGGTAAACCAGAACTTGCTATCCCTACATATGCTGAACCATTCCATACGAAAAGACTCATAGTTCCAGCACTATTAGTATAATCAAAAGTAATAGTAGTCTTCTGTGTAGAATTATTACTAAAAGTAGCATCTGGTATATAATCAGTAGAAGTCCATGTTCCTGATATGAATGAATACCATGTTCCTTGATATTGAGCATAGAATCTAACATAATAAGCACAGCCTGGTTGATTATCAGTAAATTCTTGAGTCCATGAAGTAGTTCCAGTATGGTCAGCAGGATTATTACCTATCCATGATTGATATTGCCAAGCAGAACCATCCCACTTATATAATTCCCATCCGAACCAATCATAATTTTCTGCTGTATATTGTAGTCCACTCATACTACCAACTACATGAGTATATCCATGATTACTTTCTGATATAGTAACTGCCATTAAATAACACCTCCATCTATAAAGCTTTGTAAGCATTCTTCCTCAAGTATAGCCTTCTCTTTATTAGAGGGAAGGCTAGGTGTTTGAGGTTTCTGTTGTATAGGTGTATCTATTACTAATTCTTTAATATCTATAGCATCCATTCTTATATCCTCCTTATATTAACCAAATACAGCAGTTAATCCTGATACAGTTGAACCACTAAAGTCCCAAGTTCCTATAGGTTTAGTAGTCTTCCCAGCTAATCCAATATAAAGGTCAGTAGCACCTGAAGCATGAGATATATAGAAAGCTTCCCCAGCACCCCCGAGAACCATACCATTCTTATGTAAGTTCATACATAGGAACCATTCACTATCTCCATGTTCATATTTACCCCAATCTATAGTAGGTCGAGCAAAGAACTTAAATCCACCACCACTTGCTCCACTCACAGCAGAACCATCAAACTCCATCTTATATGAATCAGCATAAGCATTATACTGTTGATAATAATTATTAGTATAATTTGAACAGAAAGCATTAAACATAATATCTAACTTTCTATTAGTAGCATAGTTAACATCTGCGGAAGCTAATCTTTCTACCATAGTACTATAGTCACCTAAACGAAGTTGATTAATATGAGTAGCTGATGCTCTTTTCCATAAAGTTTCGCCCTTGGCAACTCCTGTTCTTGTGAATCTAAATCCTTCAAGAATACTTGTTGTTCCATCGAAGTAGTCAGTAGAGACTAATACACCCCACCATGGAGGAGGAGCTATATTTTGACCTCTTGATTGAGCAACCATTACGAATCGTGGATCATCTTGATAAGTCAATAAAGAGAAATCCCCAAAATAGTCTGCTCCAGATAGTGTTCCACTACCAGGTACTATATGAACTGCCAATGTTGCTTCTCTTTGAGCAATTCCTGCCTGATTAGGTGTCATAAGTTCAAGTATAGTATAAGGTTGAGTAGCATGATTACTTTGTATCATAAGTTTTGTATCATCTGACCAAGGAATGAATTCTGAACTAATATCAAATACTGAACAAGGATCAGTTACAGTAGCACCTTGGTCATCTATATGAGATATCGTTTTACCACCTATAGATAACACTTGGTCAGATGAGGTATTTAAACCTATAGTAGTAACACCAGTAAAGTCCCAAGTACCATTAACATCTACAGCTGCATTATCCCCTACAGACAAGAAAGTATGCCCCATACCTTTAATATCTATTTTGGTTCCTAAATCATTGTATACTTTAAATGTTTCAGCATTACTATAGTATAAAGTTAAATCTGCATGACTTGTAGTAACTTCTAAACCATGTTTATATGTAGCTGATTCATAACTACAGATGCCATTGCTTGACATTACTATACGAGGATTAGGGGATGCTGCTGTTTGAATAGTAAAACCAGTTAGAGTTCCAGCGTTTATCTTATCAGCATTTAGAGAAGCAATCTTAGCACTTGTTATAGTAGCATTCTCTATATGAGCATCCTTTACTGCTAAATCAGCTATAAACGCACTCTCTATGAATTTACGAGCTACTCTACTATACCATGCTATATCATGAATACCAGCATTATTTACTGCTATTACAAAAGCATAATCAGATAAGGTAGGCATAGTAGCATAAGTATCATAATGGTCATAACCAACTACCCATACTATATATTTATCAGATGTATTTCCAGCAGTTATAGAGTATTCCGTTCCACCATAGTATACTTTATGAGCATTCCAAGCTACTTTCCCAGAAGTAGGTGAATTATCAGTCCATGTATCAGATGCTAATATAATCTGTTTAGTATTAAATTTAGAAGCATCAAGAGCAGCTGATTGTATATATGTGCTATTAAGTCTTGTAGTATTAAGTAATGTATCTAAAGCTGTAGATTTTGTAACAGCACCATCCCAAGATGTTACTGTAGTAGTATCTAAATTGGCTTTAGGTATATCCCATGCTTTGGCAGGATTTTCTAATACTACTTTCATTTCTGATTCATTAAGTTTAGCAGTCCATGTGGAAGCACTATTAATATAAGTATCAGCTAATTTAGTATCAAGCTTTAAAGCAGAAGTACAATATATACCATCTGCTTTAATACTTATTCCTTGAGCTTGATTATTAGTTCCTACATAGAATATATTAAGTCCATTAGCATCTTTAGTCAAATAACCTTTATTAACACTACTATCATTTCCTGCTCCTGCTCCAAGAACAATACCAGGTATTATAGTCCCTGTATGGTCTGGTAGGAATCCCATAGCCATTTTAGTAGTAGTGCCTTCTTTAAAGTATTGTAGTTGTTTCTGTAGTTTAATATAGTTAGAAGTTACTTCATCCCAATTCTGGGTAGATATATAAGCACCTACTATATTTTGAGCTAATAGAGTTCCTACATAAACTCCATCACTACCCATATTCTTGATTTTATTATTAACTTTAGGATCAGTATTAAACTGTTTCTGTATCATTCTTGATATTTCAGAAGCACTATTTCTTGCCATATAATCTCCTCCTTCTAAACTGATAAGTTACTAATGAAGTAACCATTTAGGTTCATAGTCATACCTTCAGTAGCCGAATATGACATTGTATAGCCACTTATCTTATAGATACCATATATAGTGCCATATATAAGAATACGTATTGTATCACCTATTTGAAGCCAAGGATTGGCTATCCCTTCTAATGATATAGTCATATATCTTTCTTTCATATCAAGTAGTAATCTATTAGCACAATTAGCAACCTTATCTATATCATCAAGTGTAGTATCATTTACAAACAATGTCTTATCTGCTTCTATTACTGAACTATCCCAATTAGGAGTATTAACAGCTGCTATATAAGTATCTGTATCTCCTGTTACCATGATGCTTCTATAATAGTTACTATGTGAGAGGTTAAGGTCAAAGCTATAAAGATTTAAGCCATTCTCAAATATCCCATTAGTATAATTATAGTCAATTTTACATATATCATATTCTACTATATTACCTGTTTCTTTAAGCATGATAGTATAAGTAGAAGGATTATAAGTATAGTCAGTATCAAGTTCATATAGTGTAGTCTTAGTATAGTTATATACTTTGATAGTTCCTTCAATAGGTTCACTCTCCATTAATGTTTTGTCAGTAGAATGTGTAAAGCATTTGGTTAAATATATTGGAGTATTAGCTATAAACATCTGTTCTTCATCTTGTTTATAATAAGAGTTATTCTGTGGATTCTTAAAGTTAATCTTACCATTTTCATCACACCAACTACTCCAAGCTGTCATAGTGCTTAATTGTTCTATAGCATCAGCATAACTAATAGTGTCAAATTCTAAACTACCTTCTGGAGTATTATTTAATAGTATTCCTGTATTCTCTATTAGAATATCTCCTGTTACAAATCCTGCTCTTAAACATAAATCCTTAAAGACATCTGCTATATCTGGATTAGTACTATTATAGTCCAGAAAGATATCTAATGTATTTTGAGGAACAGGATATTCCAGTAAGTATTGAAAAGTATAGATACAATTTAGGACAGCATTGTCAGCTATTGTTCCAGCAGTTGTCCCTTTCCATCCTCTAATTACAGTTATTGAGTTCCCTACTATATTTAATATTAACATATCTTCACCAGTAGAAGGAACATTCAATACATTATATTGTGAAAATTTAGTGCCATCATCTACCTCTATTGTAGTGTCTAAGGACGAGTAGCCACCGACATGGTTTATAGCATCTGATACTAAAGGTTGTATGTCATATGAAGTTATAGTTCTATCTAATAATAATCTTGTCATATCTCTACAAGTAACTTTAAGCATACATTCACCAGAAGTATATGATATATTAACAGTATCTATAATACCAACGAATATAGATACAAGATTAGCTCCATATCCCATCTTAATCTGGACTTTCTTAGAAGGAACTATTTCTTTATACCATTGATTAGATGCCTTCCCATTAGTAGTATCATTTCGGTGTGGATTAAAGTATCCCATATCTTGAATATCTGCTGGATTAATATTAACTATATTAAATGAAGCTATCTGCCCAAAGGAAGCTTCTTCTCTTGATATAGATATACTATCCACATGAGGAACTACATTAGTAGTCCCTCCTATCTTATCAAGTAGATACACTTTAGCAGTAGGCATATTAGTTCCTACAAAAGTATTGCCTTTCATTAAATTCCTAAGTGCTACACTATATTGTTGGCTCATATTATATCCTCCTCCTAAGTTTCTACATCTACAAGAAATACAGCATCATAATATACTTTGTTAAAGTTAAGGTCATATCTACAGTTTAATGAAGTAAATATACCAGAGAAGTATCTACCTTGTAGTTCAAGTGTTTCATTAGTAAAGTTTCTTAATCCTGCTTCTAATGTAGTATAATCTACTACTGTTGCCCACCCAGAGAAGTCAATAATAACTTTCTTTATACCAGATGCTATAGTAACTGATGTAGAATTTCCAGTATATGTTGTTGGATCTACTATGATAGGTTTCTCTATATAAGACACTTCACCAGACTTTATAGACAATGAAGTTATATTAAGTGATGTATCATGCCATTTATTAGCCATTAGATTCTACCTCCTTATTATTTAAATGTTCTTGCTAAAGTAGGTCTTGATGGATTCCTACCTTCATTAGTTACTAAGTCATCTGCTACTATTGCTGCTACTGCCTTAACTTCACCTTCTGTAGTAATTCCCTTAACTGTTATAGTGCCAGTATGTTCATATTGAACCTTTTGTTGTGCTTGCTCTACTGCTAATCCTCTAATTGACTGCCAGTTACCCATTATCTGTTTAAGTTGTGAATTATTAGCTTTTGCTAATCCTGCTGTTATTCCATATCCAGATTGTCCCATACCTCTTAGTTCAGAAATAATAGAATCATCTATTCCTTTAGAAGATAAAGATTCTAAGTTTTTAGACCAATTAGACATTTCCTTAAACTGTTTAATAATACGATTAATCATTTTAGATGGACTAAACTTTTCATATGATACTTTGTCAAAGACCTTACCAAATTTAGCTAATGAATCTGAAGCTTCATTGATAGCATCCCCTATTTGATAATAGTATTTAACCTTATCTTCAGCATCCTTCTTCTCTTTAGCTACTTTATCATCTGCTGCTTTCTTGTCTTCATCCTCTTTAGTAGAATTATTACTATCTATCTTATCTTTCTTATCCTTTTCTTTCTTGTTATCTTCTATCGTCTTTAATTTATCCATACTATCAACGAATGACTTAACACCTTTAGTATCAGTAGAAGAGAATATACTAGATAAATCAGAACCTATAGCTTTAATTCTATCAGTTATAGATGTATCTTTAAGTTCATTCATTAACATTCCAAATCCAGTATTACTACCCCAAGCATCCTTTAATCCTTTTAAGTCATCAGTAATAGATTCTAATTTAGGCATCTCTGAGACTTCAAATCTAAAACTTACCTTACCTAATATATCTTTACCAATAACTCCATTTATATAATCAGAGACAGAATTAATACTATCTAATACTTTATTTAACCCCCATTGAATACCATCGGTTAATGCCCATCCTATCATTTTGGAACCATTCTTAAATCCTTTTACTACTATAGATAAAGCATCACCTAAACTTCTTACTATTCCTTCAGCAACTCCGAATACTATACTTAATACTATATTTAATCCTTTACCAATACCTTGAAAGAATAACATACAACCATCCCATACCAATTTTATAGCACTAAATATCTTACCAAAAGCAACTGCCAATACTACAACATCCATAATAAGATTACCTATTCCTTTAGTTATCTTATCCATACCTTCTTTAGTAGTATTTATTGGTTCATTAAGGTCGAAAGCATCTAAAGCTACTATACCTAAAGCATAGAAAGCTGGTATGACATTCTGATTAACAGAATCGGCTAATTCATCTATATTTAGTCTATCTAATACATCTATTACCTTCTGTATACCTATCTTCATATCTTCAAATAGTTGTTTAGTTACTTTTCCAAATCCTATATCTATAGTATCAGCTACAGTAGACCATTTACCACTAAAGGTTTTAGATTGTTCAGTCATCATCCCATAGAACTTTCCACCTTCTGATGTGGCTCTTTGGAAAGCTTGAATAACCATATCAACACCAATCTTGCCATCTTCCATATCAGACTTTAATGAACCCATAGATTTACCAGTCATATCTGATAATTCTTGTAGTGGATTGAATCCTGATTGTATCATCTGATTTAAGTCTTGACCTTGTAATCTACCTGTTGCGAATACTTGCCCAAAAGCTACTGACATTCTTTGGAACTTTTCACTATTACCTAATGAAGTATCACCGAGCATACTTATTACAGGGAGAACATCTTTAGCAGCAACTCCATAGTTAAGTAGTAGTTGAGCTGAATTAGCTAATTCTTTAGTCTCAAATGGAGTTACTTTAGCAAATTGTTCAAGAGATAAGAATAAGTCATCTGCTACAGTTTTAGCACCATCCATAGTTATCTTATAATTAGTAGTTCCTTTAGTTAATACATCAAATGAAGTTTTAATCTGTTCCATTTCAGCATTAAAGTCTATACCTTTCTTTAATATAGCTACAAACGCTGCACCTATAGCAGTAACTCCTATAAGAACTTTGCTTACTGCTGAAGCAATAGATTGAAGCTTCCCACCTACTGAACTAAGAGTAGTATTCCATCTATTAAATCCAGAACTAACAGCATTTACACTTGCTGTATTGATATCTTTAAAGAGATCACCTACTAATGATTTAACAGTATTACCAGGGAAAGCATCTAAATTAAACTTAAAGTTCTTCATATTATAAAAGATATCTTTAAATTTAGGTGTAACATCTATTGGTCCTTTTGGTCCTGGCATAAATTGTTCAATAGGTCTACGTGGAGTATTTCTAGTTGTATTATTACGTAAACTATTAGTAGCTACTAAATTAAGTAAAGCATCATTAGTACCTGTTATATTAGTAATACCTTCAGTTCCTATATTAAGTCCAGAAGATATATTAGGTGTTATATTACCTAAGTTTTTAAATCCTTTAGTAATATCATTAACCAAATTAGATACTTTACCTAATGAGTTAGTAATACCTGATATATTAGGTGTTAAATTCATACGACCTAAAGATGATAATTTAGATTCTAATTTAGATAGGTCACTTATTGCTTTAGATACATTAGATGTAATATTTATATTAAGATTAGCAATATTTCCTGCTGTGCTCATATAATCACTCCTTTCAATATAATAAGAGCCATAGAGCTATATTAAGGCTCTATGGCTCTACAAGTTACGAGTATTTATTCTTTAATGAATCTGGAACCTTAATTCCATTCTTCATTGCCAACTTTATGAACTTTTCGTCTTTAGATATAGTCGTAGTCTTCCCATTTATTGATATAGTCATTATATCATCAAGATTAGGTAGTTTATCACCATTGAACATCATACCTACATATTGTGCTATATACCATGCTTGATATTGTTTATGTCTTAATTCTTGTTCTTGTTTTAAGTTATATCCAGCTAACATATTCTGATATTCTGTATGTGTAAATTCATATAGATCATGAGGAGTAAGAGAAAGATACCAGTAAGCATTACGTTCTATTTCATTCCAGTCAATACAGGTATCTATTGGTCCTTTTTTATTTCTAATTCTCCAGATGATTCTTCTACTTCTAATAGACTTGGGAAATCTCTTTTAATAGTTTCCATTAGTTTCTCACCTATATAGTCAGCACCGAATTCATCAATGAAGTCTTCTATTTGTTCAAGTTTAAGTGTAGCATCATCTTCTGAAAGAGCCATGAATATCATATATTCACTTCTTTCCATAGTATTCATAGTAGCTAATGCTTTACTGTTTAAACTAATCTTCTTTATTATCTTATATCCCAATCTCATATTTCTCATTTTATCAAGTTTTATTTCTGTATAAATTTTAGCCATTATCTTCATCCTCCTCTAATTATTTAAGATACAAAGTATATCTTTCCAGTTCCTGTAATCTCTAAGTTCTCTTTAATAACTTCAGCAGTAGATGTATCTAAACCTTGTTTCTTTATTTGACCATAACCATAATAA
>Ga0114964_10000673_pt1 | contig 25977 bp, 22 predicted proteins | sample C_131016_MF_Meta_FD_92638 | JGI IMG/M metagenome (GOLD analysis project Ga0114964, IMG submission 92638) | Freshwater microbial communities from Lake Croche, Canada to study carbon cycling - C_131016_MF_MetaG | ecosystem: Environmental > Aquatic > Freshwater > Lake | place: Lake Croche, Canada...
CTGATTCCTTACTTCCGTGAAATGTGGCGACGCCGCGAATTTGCTTTTGAACTATCGCGATCAACCTTGCGTTCCCAGCAATCCGTGACCTTTTTCGGCCAATTGTGGCTCGTCATAAATCCGCTCTTGCTGGCCACGGTTTACTACTTCCTGGTCTTCATACTGTCGGGTGGCAAGGCCCACGGTTCTGATTACTTTTCGCATTTGCTCGGTGGACTGTTTGCTTTCTACTTCGTTTCCACTTCAATGGTGACCGGCGCATCTAGCGTCACGAGCGTTGGCAAGTTGATTGCAAACCAATCTTTCCCGCGACTGCTGCTTCCATTCGCTTCAGTTCTCGTTTCATTCCGCCGGTTTCTACCAACCATGATCGTGTACATCGCAGCCCACCTGCTGACACATCAACCAATTGCGGCCGCACAGCTCTTAGCAATTCCTGCATTTATGTTGATGTTCGTATTTGCCTTTGGCGTTGCGGCCTTAACAGCAACGCTTCAGGTGTACTTCCGGGACATCAGTTCATTCTTGCCTTACTTCCAGCGCATTTGGCTTTACCTCTCCCCAGTTCTTTACTACCCAGATCAGGTGCGCGAAAGCCTCCGAGTGATCATGCCGTTCAATCCGCTATACGGACTCTTGGGTTGCTGGACTGATGCCCTTGTCCGCGCCGAAGTTCCACCAGCACGCTTGTGGATTTTCGCAGTCTCGTGGACATTCATTGCACTTATCGGTGGCTGTTTCGTGTTCCTACGCAGGGAGCGTGAGTTCGCTGTCAGAATTTGATGATTTCTCAGTCGACAATGACGAGTTAGATGCAGAAGGTAAGCCAACATCAGGTTGGAAACTCGAAAAAGAAAAGCATGCGGAAACTTCAATCCTTGTTGAGGACCTGAGTATTACTTACCGTACAACTTTCGAGCGCCGGCCTACGATGAAGGCGTCCCTGAACCGACTTGGTCGCGGCGAGCGCATCGTACGCGAAGTCGAAGCAGTCAAAAATGTTTCATTCGAAATTCCGCGCGGCACAGTGCTTGGTGTTGTTGGGCACAATGGTGCTGGCAAATCAACATTGCTGCGTGCAATCGCTGGCATTCTGCCGCCATCGTCCGGTCGCGTCTCTGTGAATGGTGAAGTCAGCACCCTGCTTTCGCTTGGTGTTGGTTTTAACACAAACCTTTCGGGTACCGAGAACGTCATGCGTGCCGGGTTAGCAGCTGGCCGTTCACGTGCAGAGATAAACGACAAGATGGTCGAGATTGTTGACTTCGCAGAACTTGGTGACTTCATTGATATGCCAATTCGTACATACTCATCCGGCATGATCGGTCGTCTCGCTTTTGCCGTCGCGGTCCAAATGGATCCTGATATCTTGCTTATTGACGAAGCGCTTTCAGCAGGCGATGCACGATTCAAAGTCAAGGCTCAGGCAAAGATGACCGAGTTGATGCAATCAGCAAACACCATGGTCTTGGTCTCACATGCACTTTCAACAATTAAAGAACTTTGCAATGACGCAATCTGGCTGGATCACGGCAAGTTGATGATGCAGGGTAACCCAACGGACGTCGTCAATGCCTACACAGAATTCGTGAACGTTAAACAGTCTTCGGCAACACTCGAAGATCTTTAGAACTTAATAAGTAAGGCCCGCTTCTCAATAGAGCAGCGGGCCTTACTTATTTGAAACTGGTTACGCGCCAACACCAAGCGTGATGAAGTTAGTTCCGGCGAATTTTGCCGCATCAAGGAACTTACGACCATCAACGACGGTCTTTAGCCCTGGGAAATCTGTGGCTGACACAGATTTGTACTCAGCATGGTTGGCCTGCACAACAAGGGCATCTACTGGTTCACCTGTGTGATAAGCAGTGAAGCCATAGTGAGCCAGTTCGTCGTCGGTGTACATCGGATCATGAACTAGTACGTTTGCACCCAATGCTTTCAGTGCATCAACAGTTGCAAAGATTCCAGAGAATGCTGTTTCTTTAACTCCACCGCGGTAAGCAGCGCCTAAAACAACTACGCGCTGTCCGCTCAGGTCACCATGAGCAGCCTTGAGGACATCTACTGTGTACGACGGCATCTGGGCATTTGCTTCGCGTGCTGCGCGAACAACCGTTGCTGCTGGATCGTTCCATAGGTACATCCGTGGGTAAATCGGAATGCAGTGTCCACCTACCGCAATACCTGGTTGGTGAATGTGACTGAATGGTTGGCTATTGCATGCATCAATAACTGCGTACACATCGATGCCGTTCTGTGCAGCGAAGCGCGCGAACTGGTTTGCTAAACCGATGTTCACATCGCGATATGTGGTCTCGGCAAGTTTTGCGAGCTCAGATGCTTCACTTGAACCCAAATCCCAGACACCGTTTGCACGTGGCAAATCATCTCGCTTATCGAAATCGAGCACCTGTTCGTAAAACTCAACACCATGCTTTGCGGATGCTTCGTCTACACCACCAACGAGTTTGGGATATTTGCGCAGATCTTCGAACACGCGTCCGGTGAAAACGCGCTCAGGACTAAAGACAAGGTGGAAACCTGTACCAACCTTGAGTCCGGATCTGGCTTCAAGCATGCCGGCAAAACGATTGCGTGTCGTGCCCACTGGAAGTGTGGTTTCATACGACACCAATGTTCCTGGCTTGAGACCCTTGGCAATATCAATAGTCGCAGCATCCATCCAGCCAAAGTCTGGAATGCCATCAGCATCAACAAAGAGTGGCACAACGACGACGACTGCCTCAGATTCGGCAACTGCTGATGCAGTATCAGTTGTGGCGCTCAGTAGCCCGCGACCTACAACATCAGCGAGCTTCGTATCAAGGTCAGTTTCCCCAGGGAACGGTTCTAATCCGGCATTGACTAGGCGAACAGTTTCTTCATTGACATCAGCACCGATAACCGTATGACCCTTGGAAGCAAACTGAACGGCTAGCGGCAAACCAATTTTGCCCATTGCGACGACGGTAATTTTCATAATCGACTCCTTGAATTAGTTTGCTTGTGCGGTTGCGAGCATTTGGTCGGCAACACGAACTGTGTTGAGTCCCTGTCGCATAGTTACGATGTCGGATTCTTTGCCGAGCACTGCGTCACGGAATGCTTCATGCTCCACACGAAGTGGTTCAGGCTTAGCAATTGCGTAGCGAATAACATCACCTTCAGATACACCGCGGAAGTTTGCAACTTCATCCCATGATGTATCTTGCGTACCGTTTGCATAAAACGTGAGATCTGCCGTCAATGTGTCACACACATAGGCACCACGTTCCCCAGTGATCACGGTTTCGCGTTGCTTGAATGGTGTTAACCAGTTCACCAGGTGACTCGTGACGGTACCGTCGGCAAGTTGGCCAACCGCCGCAACCAAGTCTTCGTGTTCGCGACCTGAACGATGCGCAACGCGAGCCTGAACCCATTCGAATGGTTGCTGGGCAACCCACGCAGTCAGGTCGATGTCATGTGTTGCAAGGTCCTTCACCACACCAACATCTGCGATGCGCGGAGGAAACGGACCTTGTCGACGCGTAGCAATTTGGAAAACTTTACCTAGATCGCCATTCGCAATTCGGCGGCGTGCTTCTTGTAGCGACGGGTTGTAACGTTCGATGTGACCGACTGCGCCAATGACTCCGTGCTTTTCGAAGGCCTCAGCCAACCGAGTCGCTGACGCAGTGTCAGGAGCTAGCGGCTTTTCAATCAACGCATGAACACCAGCAGCAGCCAAAGCCAAACCGACTTCTTCGTGATAAATAGTTGGCACAGCAACAACACAGTAATCGATACCGAGTTCAATTAAGTCGTGCACAGTTGAGTGAACATCGCGACCGGCAGCAACACCGTGCGGATCGCCAGCGGGATCTGCAACACCAACGAGGTCTACGCCATCTAGTGTCCCAAGTACTCGAGCATGGTGACGCCCCATCATGCCTAGGCCGATCATGCCGGCGCGCAAATTACTCATTAAGCACCGGCTGAAGCAACAGCGTTAACGACTTCAACGATCTTTTCCAGATCCGCCTGTGACAACGATGGATGCACTGGAAGAGACAGTGCTTGCTGCGCAGCAAGTTCAGTTTCTGGAAGATCCATAGTCAATCCGTATGACGGCAAGCGATGATTTGGAATCGGGTAATAAACGCCCGAACCAACGCCGCGATTTCCCAGTTCCGCTGCAAATGCATCGCGATCCTGGTCAACGACGCGAATTGTGTACTGGTGATAAACGTGAACGGCACCATCAGCAACTGGAGGAACAACGACACCCTTCAAGTTGTCGTCATGGAACTTTGCATTGTCCTGACGTTGCTTAGTCCAACCTGCGAGCTTAGTAAGTTGCACACGACCGATTGCTGCATGAATGTCAGTCATGCGGGTATTGAAACCTGCAACTTCGTTTTCGTAACGCTTTTCCATGCCTTGATTGCGGTAGAGCTTTACTCGACGTGCAATGTTCGGACATGGTGTGGTCACCATGCCGCCTTCGCCTGATGTCATGTTCTTTGTTGGGTAAAACGAGAACGAACCAGCTACGCCCCACGCACCAACAGGAACACCGTGCAGCGAAGCCGCATGCGCCTGTGCAGCATCTTCGAACAACAACAAGTTATGACGGTTTGCAATGTCTTTGTACTTATCCATCGCAGCCGGGTGACCGTAGAGGTGCACTGGCATGATCGCGCGCGTGCGTGGAGTAATTGCGGCTTCGGCTGCCTCAGGGTCCATGCAGAAGTGGTCACGTTCAATGTCCACGAAGATTGGAGTTGCGCCGGCGAGTGCAGCAGAGTTTGCTGTTGCTGCAAAAGTAAACGATGGTACGAGAACTTCATCACCGCTCTTGATGCCTGCCGCAAGGAATGCCATGTGCAGTGCGGATGTGCCTGAGTTCAAAGCAACACAGTGGCGACCATCGACAAGTGCGGAGAACTCTTCTTCGAAGGCAGCAACTTCAGGGCCTCCAGCAATCATGCCCGAGCGAAGTACACGATCTACGGCTTCACGTTCTTCATCGCCAACGATTGGTTTCGCAGCTGGAATCATGTCACTCATTTATGCATCCTCATGTAGTTGGTCGTTATCTTCACGATATTTTTGCCCAGTCTTTGGGCAGATAAAAATTCCATTGCCTTGATCTTCTAGTGGGAATCCGGCCTTGCCGACCCAACGAATGCGACGCGCCGGTACACCAGCAACGAGCGCAAAATCTGGAACATCACGAGTAACGACTGAGCCAGCTGCAACGAGTGCCCAGGCGCCAACAGTTACAGGTGCAACACATACTGCGCGAGCACCGATCGATGCACCGTCTTTGATTGTCACACCGACTGCAACCCAGTCATGTCCAGACTTGATGGTTCCGTCTGGCGATACTGCTCGCGGAAATTCATCATTTGTTAAAACTGCAGCTGGACCAATGAAAACGCCATTGCCGATTTCAGCAGGTTCATAGACAAGCGCGTAGTTCTGTACTTTGCAGTTATCGCCCATCTGGACACCGGTGCCAATGTATGCGCCACGACCAACGATGCAATTCTCGCCAAGGGTCGCGTTTTCACGCACTTGCGCATAGTGCCAAACCGACGCTGATTCAGCGATGTTGGCTTCGGGACTAATGTCCGCAGTTGGGTGCAGGGTGCCCATATCTACCTTTAATACAGGGAATTTAACCTTCTAAGGGTATCGCGTTTGAAGTGGTTTGCTTCGCAGACATGTGCCGTGGTTATTGACTAATTGACGGTTGCGCGCTGTAACACTCACCACATTTAATACTGTGCGGGAAATGTTGGCCGACGGTGCTGACCTCGGCGACTTGTTACACTTCCAAGCGTGCGGGTATCCATGCTGGTGAAGAACACATTCACTCACGATGCCCGAGTGCTTCGTGAGGCACGGACTCTGCAACAAGCAGGTCACCAGGTCCAAGTTGTTGCGCTTGGCGCACCAGATTTGCCGGTCTCAGAGACCACCGATGAAGGCATCGTAATAACTCGAGTATCGCGGGGACCAGGTAGCAGCCTTCGCGCAGTCTCAGATCCCACCCATGCAAATAGCTCTTCGGGTCGGTGGGCGGCCACGTTCAAACGGCAGGCTGTTCGCTTGGTGAAGTATGCAGCTCGCTCACCGTTATCGGCTTATGTCCAACGTGGCATCAATTCGCGCATACATACCCAAGTTGTCGCCTTTAGCCCGGACATTGTCCACGCGCATGATTTGAACACTCTTGAAGTTGCAGTCGCACTTAAAAAGGAACTAGGTATCCCTCTGGTCTACGACTCGCACGAAATTGCTAGCGATCGAAATCATCACACTGCCGCGCAAAAAAGAAAATCAGAAACAGACGAACGTCGACTGTTGCTCGACGTCGATCATGTCATCATGGTGTCCTATGGCTGTGCACAGTACACAACTGAGAAATACGGGATTGCACTTCCAACCGTGATTATGAATACGCCTGAAATTAATTCTGATGAAGCAACTACTCGTAGTCTGCGTGCAGAATTCAATATTCCCGATTCACACGTAGTGCTTGTACATCAAGGGAGTCTGCAAAAGAACCGTGGTATCGAAGAAACTATTCAGGCAGTTCGCGAAATTCCCGACTGCACATACATCATCATCGGTTACGGGCAGCATCGTCCTTTTCTCGAAGAATATGTGCGCAGCGAAAACTTGAGCGACAAGGTGAAGTTCTTTGGACCTGTTCCATCTGAACAACTTGTTGAATGGGCGGCTTCTGCTGACATTGGTATTTGCACAATCGTTGGAAAAACCAAGTCGTATCTCTACGCGATGCCGAACAAACTTTTTGAATACACCATGGCTGGCCTGCCCGTTGTTGCATCGAATTATCCGGACATGGGTGCGTATGTTGCGGATAATCAGATGGGCGTCACTTGCGACCCAGAATCACCACAAGATATTCGCCGTGCGATCAATGAATTGATTTCTGACCCTGAACTGCGAAGGCAATGCGCGCAGGCATCTCGGGTAGCAAGGACCAAGTACAACTGGAGCGTCGAAAAGGACAAGCTGCTCGCGATCTACAATGAACTGGGTGCAAAGAAGTAAGGCTGCACTAGTTTTTCACTACTGGCCCCGTAGCTCAGGGGATAGAGCAACGGTTTCCTAAACCGTGTGTCGGATGTTCGAATCATCTCGGGGCCACCATTAGTTGAACTAGCAACCTGCAGCAAAAATACTTCTGTGACTCGCAGCGCGGGTGATTGTGACGCGAATAATTACCAAGGTAGTACCACCTTTGCCATCGTAATCACAATAACGGTAGGCGGAATTCGATGCGCATTGACAACCTTCAACCGAGAGCCGATTGAGCCTTAGGATGTCGTTATGCGACGTTCCACAGTTATCGGTGCAATTATTTCGCTTTTGCTACTTGTTAATTTGACTCCTCATTCAATAGCCGAGGGTGAAACCACAACAGACGGCACAGCTTGCACAATTGTTGGCACGTCGGGTGACGATGTAATCGACGGCACGGTCGAAAGTGACGTGATTTGCGGGCTTGGTGGCAATGATGTGATTACTGGCGGCGGCGGGAACGACACAATCGACGCTGGTGACGGGAACGACACAATCGACGCTGGTGACGGGAACGACACAATCGACGCTGGTGACGGGAACGACACAATCAACGCTGGTGACGGGAACGACAATTCGCTAGGCGGAAATGGCAACGATGAAATAGCTCTAGGCGAAGGAGACGATACGGGTAAAGGTGGTCCTGGTGCGGACAAATTATGGGGCGGTGACGGAAGTGACTCGCTCTACTTGGACGCAGGCAACGACTGGGTAGATGCAGGGATCGGCAATGACAATGTCTGGTTGGGAAGCGGAAACGATTACGCACTCGGCGGTCCCGGTGCCGACAAATTGTTTGGGGGTGACGGTAGTGATTCGCTAAATGGTGGAAGTGGGTCAGATGCACTCAATGGTGGCTCAGGAGCCGACACAATCGACGGGGGTCAGAACAGTGGTAAAGACCGAGACTCTTGCGCGGCTGACAAAATCGATAAAATTCGCAATTGTTTTTTTGACTCAAAAGGTCCTTCAATAATTTCTCTGGCTATCTCGCCAAGCTCAATCAATACCGCATCTTCACCAAGGGTCTTGGTAACAAGAATCCGTGTAAAAGATTCGGGCACTGGAGTCCAAGGGGTGAGCTTAGACTTCGTAAACACTCAGACTGGAAAAGATACCACTTTCGCTTTCGCGCTTTCAACGAATGATTGTGCCCATTTAGTCGAATTCTCCGATGGACAAGCCCATAGTGGATGCAGAATTTCCGGAAACTCGTACGATGGCATCTACCAACTCACCACGCGAGTACCACAATTTACCGTTCCAGGCGTATTTCAGCTCGCCGTCGCGAGCGTAGGTGATTGCGCCGGTAACACGACGGTTTATCGCGAAGCGGCCCTCGCGCAAAAACACATTGCAATAAGTTTCCGACAGACCGGAGTAGGTGATGGAAGAGCGCCCATACTTAGGTCTCTCGCCCTTCTAGCCAACAAAGTTGATACCAGCCAGCAACCAAGAGTTCTAGCTCTGCGCGCAACTGTCACTGACCCAGGTGCTGGAATCAAAGAGATTTACTTCCAGTTTGACGATCACACAACATTTGGATTTTGGGGCGATTGGTCTCTGTGTGAAAATGGCCACGCGATTGACCCCGCATTTCCCGGATCAGGCACAAGCTGCCTGGTAAGTGGCACAAAAAATTCTGCTGTAATCGAAATGAAGATCATGTTGCCCGCATACTCACCCAAAAAATCGTACAAACTAAAGTGGGTCACAACAGCAGATTTGGCAGGAAATTCTTCTGTTACCGGAGATCCTGTACTTGCAGAACGAGGTTTGGCTATCTCTTTTAGTCAAATTGGTAAAGGTGACAATGTTGGTCCGGTTCTTAAGTCCGTCTCTGTTCTGACCAAAGCAATCAACACAGGAATAGAAGCACAACAGGTCAGGCTTCGGGTTCGTGTTCTAGACAACATGTCTGGTGTGCAAGGCTTTGCGATCGAATTTCAGCGTATTTCAGCGAGTGGTAGTCAAGTAGGCCCCGGAGTTGAATTTTATTGTTCCATTCAAACCTGCCTGGTATCTGGAAATGATCGCGATGGCACCTACGAAATCAGTGCGGAGTTACCAGCGCACGCCGCTGGAGGAACATACCGTTTCGTCAATTTTTTCGCTATCGATAGAGCCCAGAACCACAGTTCGCAGGATGCCGTTGCAATTAAAAAAGCAAAGCTTTACGTCAGTTTTATTAATCAATAACTACGGTGTTGAATTAGCAACCTGCAGCAAAAATACTTCTGTGACTCGCAGCGCGGGTGACTGGTCAAATGATTTCCTAAGAGAAGTCCGGCGAGAACTTTGCATTGCTCCCCCAGACAATGTGCGCTTAGCAAAATGTTCGAAGTTGTGGGGCACAAATATCGGGCGAAACGCCAACACAATTTCGTGCTATTTATGACTTTCCAGAATGCATCCATTGCCGCACCCAGATACGGTTGAGGCATGGCACGCATACTTTGGCTTCGACGTGACCTTCGCATTCACGACAATCCCGCACTGCTCGAGGCAGCACTAGGTGCAGCAACTGATGGCGACAACAACGTGGTGCCGCTAGTCATTATCGATCCGATTCTGTGGGCTGAATTCGGACCGGTACGCCAGAACTACCTCGTCGAATCGCTTAAGTCTCTCGACGAATCATTCGGAGGCAATTTACTTATCCAGCATGGTGATCCAAGTGAAGTGGTCCCACGTGTTGCTGCAGCCATCAATGCTGTTGCAGTGCACGTATCAACGCAGTACACCCCTTATGCCATCAAACGCGATGCACGGGTTGCTGAACTTTTAGCCCAGGATCAGCGTGAAATGATTCACACCGGTTCGGGGTATGCCGTCGCGCCGGGGCGCATCACCAAAGACGACGGAAATTCCTACAAGGTCTACACGCCTTTCTATAAGAACTGGATGAAACACGGTTGGCGATCACCTGCTCAAGATCCGCCAGTTTGGCCAACATGGGTCATGCCCATTGAGTGTGACGGACTTCCTGTACCGCTTTCGTTGGATGGCTTGGCTTTACCTGCCGCCGGCGAAAAGGCGGCTCTCGAACGTTGGGCATGGTTTAAAGAAAATGCTTTGGACCTTTACGGCGAGCAACGTAACGATCCTGGTGTCGACGGAACTTCGAAACTCTCGGTCGCCCTGAAGTGGGGTGAAATTCATCCACGAACATTGCTTGCCGACCTTGGTGATGCACCCGGCCATGAAGTCTTTAGAAAAGAAATCGCCTGGCGTGAGTTTTACGCAGATGTATTGTTCAATCGCTTGGACACAATCAACGGATATTTCAATCCCCTCTATAAAGACATGGCATACGACACGGGTACTGAGGCTGAAGATAAATTTACAGCCTGGACACAAGGGATGACCGGTTATCCAATTGTTGATGCGGCTATGCGGCAACTTCGTGCCGAAGGCTGGATGCACAATCGCACCCGAATGGTGGTTGCATCATTCCTTGTCAAGGATCTGCATCTTGAATGGAAACGCGGAGCTGATTTTTTCGAAACATGGCTTTTAGATTTTGATGCAGCATCCAATAGTCACGGTTGGCAGTGGACCGCAGGTTGCGGAACAGATGCGTCACCGTATTACCGAGTGTTCAACCCAACGGCGCAAGGCCAACGCTTTGATCCCAACGGTGACTACATCCGCAAGTATGTGCCTGAACTTCGCCACCTTGTTGGAGCCGAGATCCATGAACCTTGGACAGTTCTGGGCGGTTTAGATCACGGATATCCGGCACCAATTGTTGACCATGCGACCGAAAGACTCGAGTCACTTGCGCGATTAAGCGCCCTACCAAAGGGCGCTAAGAAACCGCTGCCAGAAATTCACGACTAGCCCACTGCGATTACTTCATCGCCAAGTATGTGGCACTCGCTAACGTAGACACATGAGCAACGAAGCTACCGCCATCAATACCGATCGCCCCGCCACCGGATGGACACCGATGCTGTTCATCGGTTTAGGCGTAGCGCTCATCATCATGGACGCAACAATCGTCAATGTGATTTTGCCAAGCATCATCAACGACCTCGGCATCAACTCAATTGATGCCGAATGGATTAATGCCATCTACGCATTGACCTTTGCTGCGTTGTTGATTGTGATGGGCGGGCTTGGAGATCGATTGGGTCGCCGCAAAATTTTCATGATGGGTGCAATGCTTTTTGCAGTCAGTAGCATCTTGGCTGCCTCAGCATCATCCGGCGGCAGTCTTATCGCGGCTCGTGCCGTGCAAGGAATTGGTGGCGCAATGATGTCGCCAACAAGCTTGTCCCTGGTCAATTCGCTGTATCGCGGGAAAGCACGGGCAATCGCGTTCGCTTTTTACGGTTCGATCATCGGCGGCATGGCGGCCGTCGGTCCGCTCCTGGGCGGATGGCTTACCCAGACATTCAGCTGGCACTGGTCTTTCTGGATTAATGTTCCGATTGCGCTCTTCATAGCTTTCGGTACCTGGAAATTCGTACCTGAATCAAAGGCAGAAGGGCCACAAGGGCGCGTCGATATTGTCGGAGCGCTTTTGAGCACATTAGGAACTGCGGCGCTCATCTTTGGACTCATCGAAGGACGTAACTACGGCTGGTGGATTGAAAAAGAAACGCGTTCATTCATCGGGCGCACGTGGAATGCTGGCCAACTTTCGCCAGTTGCGTTTGCGTTCATTGTGGCTGCCCTTTCAATATCGGTGCTCTACATCGTTGAAACTCAACTTACAAAGTCGGGAAAGTCCGCGCTGATTGACTTTAGTCTTTTCAAAATTAAAACCTTTGGCCTGGGAAGTTTCGCGGGTCTCATTGTGAGTCTTGGTGAATTTGGCATTCTGTTTTCCCTGCCACTGTTTATGCAAAGTGTGCTCGGCTGGTCTGCATTAGGTGCTGGTGGATTGCTGGCGACACTGGCCATTGGCGCATTTGTTGCGGCACCTACCGCAGGTGTTTTAGCTAATAGGAGAAATCCTCGATTTGTTGCGCGACTTGGGTTGGCGCTGGAAATCATTGGCATTTTGGGAATCAGCGCGACTATCTCGCCCACTTTATCAGGGTGGCCACTCGGGACGTGCCTCTTTATCTACGGCATCGGTGTTGGTTATGCTACCGCGCAGTTGACCGGACTCATTCTGGCTGACATTCCAATGAACAAGAGTGGTCAGGCCTCCGGCACCCAGAGCACTGCACGACAAATTGGCGCAGCTATGGGTACGGCAATTCTGGGAACGATCTTGTTTGTCAGCTTGCATAACAACACTGCTGCCAATCTCACTGCATTGTCTGCGGCTGGAAAGATCATCATGCCTCCCTCTGCTATCGAGCACGTAGCAACAGCAGTTGAACAGTCGGCTGGCACAAATATTCCAGGCATGAACATTGGTGAAGATGGTGCTTTCGAAGTTCAATACGCAGCAAGCCTTGCGTATGCGGACGCCGTTAAAGTTACTGCTTATGCAGCTGCCGGGTTCTTGGCACTCGGATTAATTGCCACCCTGGCCCTACCACCAGGACGGGCGCGCGATGAAGAATCCTCGAACGATTCAACCGGTCCTGACCAAGCCACACTGATTCACGACTTCGAATAATTACGAGACAGGTTCTCGTGAGTCGTATTTAAGGAACGGTTTGTGCCAGGCAACAAGCAAAACGGACAACGCAATACAGGCAAGTCCACCGGAAATTACCGAGAAGGCTTCACCTGCAACGGCTGCCACTGTTCCTGCTTCGAAATCACCGAGACGCGGTCCACCAGCAACGACAACGGTAAATATTCCCTGTAAGCGGCCTCGATATTCATCGGGCACAGCAATCTGCAACATCGTAGTTCGATACAACGCACTGACATTGTCGGCGGCACCAGCTATCGCGAGGAAAAGTACACCTACCCACAGTTGGCGAGTTAGCCCAAAAGCCGCAATCGCGGCTCCCCAACCGATTACTGCCCAAACAATTGCTTGACCTTGCTTATAAACACGTTGCAACGGTCCAGAAAACACAGATGACAGTGCTGCACCCGCCGCTGGCGCAGCAGTCAAAATACCGACGCGCGCAGCAATCGTTCCCATGGATTCCCCGTACCAATGCACTGCAATCGCTGGGAAAAGCGCACGCGGCATTCCAAAGACCATCGCAATGATGTCGATGTAGAAAGACATCTGCAGATTGCGTTTACCTTTGAGGAAATTAATTCCTTCCGCAACACTTGCAAAACCCGCTCGGGTAGGTGCACCCGCTTGCGGAGGTAACGCTGGTAACCGAGACATGGCCCACACCATGACACTAAATGCGACAGTGTCCACTGCATAGGCAACGCTGACTTTGCCGGTGACCCCAATCAAGATGCCACCGAGAAGCGGCCCCATCGAAAAACCTAAATTCCAAGAAAGCATTGATAGCGAATTTGCTGCCTGCAATTTTTCACGGGGGACGATGCGCGGAATAATCGATTGGCGCGCTGGATTTCCTGCGGCGAAAAACGCCGACGCGAGTGCCACACACACATAAAGAAACGGCACCGAATTCAGATGAATGATTGCTTGCAGCACCAAGAGTGCGCTTGCCGTTGCCATACCGACTGCAGAAACCATGCCAATGATGCGTCGATCAAATGAATCCGAAAGAGCGCCACCAAAAAGCCCCAGTGAAATCAGTGGCAAGAGCTGGAACAAGCCAACCAATCCAACAGCAAATGACGAATGTGTCATTTGGTAGACCTGGATGCCGACTGCCACCGAAGTCATTTGCTGGCCAATATTGCTAATTGAAATTGCCGTAAACAATCGCCGATATGCAGGAATCTCACGTAGCGGTGAGGTGTCTATCAGCAATTTAGCCATGAGATGACTCTGGCACATGTCGTCCCTGCATGTGCCGAGAGGTACCTAAATCGCGGAATTGCGCAACAATGTACTCATGGCTACTGATACTCCTGCTGTTTCCGATATGCGAATTTCCTATGACAAGGACATGCTGCTTGAAGACGATCTTGCAGCAACTCCCCTAGAGCAGTTCAACACGTGGCTACACGATGCAATTGCGGTTGGAACAGACCAACTCATTGAACCCAATGCCATGGTCATTTCAACAGTTGATGCAACTGGCGTTGTATCTTCGCGATCGGTGCTGCTCAAGGGAATCGATGAACGTGGTCTAACGTTCTTCACAAACTATGGTTCAAAGAAGGCGCAGGATATGGCGACAAATGCGCATGTCAGTGTTGTATTCCCTTGGTACCCGCTACATCGTCAAGTCATTGTCACCGGAACTGTCACAAAAGTTTCCCGTGAAGAATCCGCAAACTACTTTCACTCTCGTCCGCACAAATCGCAATTAGGCGCTATTGCTAGTGCGCAATCATCTGTTATCGATTCACGTGATGTCCTGGAGTCTCGCATGGCCGAACTTGTGACCCAGTACCCAGACGGTACCGAGATCCCTATGCCAGATTTTTGGGGTGGGTATCTGATTGAAGTGACCACGATGGAATTTTGGCAGGGCCGACGCTCTCGTTTGCATGACAGATTGCGTTTTGTCCGAGTCGCCAGCAACTCTTCACTTAACGATTCAGATGCCTGGAAGGTCATACGGCTTTCTTCCTAGGTGCGAGTTGCACATTGCTGTCATTAACTGCCCACATGATGGGACCGAAGTGCCGACAAAAATCTTTGCTCGTAAAATTGAGCTATGACTGAGCCTGCTGACATCACAATCCCTGCCGAATTCCTCCCCATAGATGGTCGTTTTGGCGCCGGACCTTCCAAGGTTCGCCCCGAACAGATTGAAGCACTCGTTGGCGCATCAACCAAGTTCCTTGGAACATCGCATCGGCAAAAACCAGTCAAACAAGAAGTAGCTCGGCTTCGCACTGGTCTTGCCGAATTGTTCAGCCTTCCTGAAGGCTACGAAATTATTGTCGGAAACGGTGGATCAACCGCGTTCTGGGAAGTTGCTACCTTCGGGCTGCTACGGGATCGCGCACAGTTTTTGAGTTTCGGCGAATTCGGCTCCAAATTTGCATCGTCGGCAAAGGCCGCACCATTCCTCGGCGAACAGTCAGTCATTAAATCTGAGCCTGGGGACGCACCAACATTCGAACCCGAAGCAGGTTTCGACGCATACTGCACTCCACACAATGAAACATCAACTGGTGTTGCCGTGGCTCCCTATCGTCCTGCCGGTATCGACGCCGATGCACTTGTCATCATTGATGCGACATCGGGCGCTGGTGGCTTGCCTGTAAATATTGCAGATGTCGATGTGTACTACTTTTCACCGCAGAAATGTTTTGCATCTGACGGTGGACTGTTCGTCGCAATCATGTCACCCAAAGCAATTGCGCGTGCCGAAGAAATTAAGGCCAGCGGCCGATACATTCCAGCATTCCTCGATTTGATGACCGCTATCGAAAACAGTCGTCTTGACCAGACCTATAACACGCCAGCACTCGCCACAATTTTTATGATGGCCGAACAAGTTGATTGGTTTAATGCCAATGGTGGATTGAAGTGGTGTGTAAGTCGTACTGCAGAATCATCATCGGCAATCTACGACTGGGCCGAAGCGAGTGCATTCGCTACACCGTATGTTGCTGATCCAAGTAAGCGTTCTCAAGTTGTTGCCACTATTGATTTCAATGACGACATTGATGCAACGGCAATTGCTAAGGCACTTCGAAAGAACGGAATTGTCGATACAGAGCCATACCGAAAGCTTGGTCGTAATCAACTTCGCATCAGCGTCTTTCCAGCAGTTGAACCAAACGATGTTCGTCAACTTCTGAAGTCAATCGACTTCGTCGTCGCTGAATTGTCCAAGTAATTCAACATGAGCATCAGTGCTCCGGTTCGCGATAAATCGACGTGGTTGTCCTATGCCCAAGCCACGGCATTCGGATGGTTCGTCTATGGATTTGGTGCCACGCTTCCATTTCTCCGCACTGATCTTGGACTGAGCCGAACAACTGCTTCGCTACACAGTCTGACCATGGCCGCTGGATCAGTTACCGCTGGACTAATTTCCGGTGCCATCATTGCCAAACTTGGTCGAGGCATGACTTTGCGCTACGCATCTGTCATTTTCGCGATTGGTTTGACAATCTACACATTCAGTCACCACCTTGCTTTTACGTTGATTGGTGTCAGCCTGTGCGCATTTACTGGCTCAATCATTGTGCAAGGAACTGGCGCGTACCTAAGCCTTCATCACGGTGTCAAAGCACCGACCACAATTTCTGAACTCCACGCAATGGCAGCCGGAATTGGATTGTTCGCACCAGTACTCGTCGGTGTCGGAGTCACAGTCGGCTTTGGCTGGCGGCCAGCGCTTTTTGTGGCCGCAATCGGCATTCTGGTTATTGAACTTATCCGCGGTCGTGATGTTTATCAATACGGTCCGCCAATATCTAAGGTTGAACATTCAAACCATCACGACGCACTAGGGCCACTACCACGCCGCTTTTGGTTCGCCTGGGTAGCGATTCTGTGCACTGCCGCTACCGAGTTTTCGCTTTTGCTTTGGGCCTCAGATCTATTGCGAGTGCAAGGAGGTCTGACCAAGGGTGCATCGGCTGCTTCACTTGGTTGCGTCGTAGGCGGAATGTTTATTGGACGTCTGGCCACTGCGCGACTGAGTTCACGGATTGATGCTGAAAAGCTTTACCAAACTTCACTCTTGCTGGCACTCGTTGGATTCCTTATTTTTTGGTCGTCGTATACAGCGCCAGTCATGCTGGTCGCACTTGTTATTACTGGGCTGGGTGTTGGTGGACACTTTCCACTTGGTCTGGCGCGGAGTATGCGCGCTAGCGACGGTCGCCCGGATCGCGGATCAGCTCGAATGTCTATTGGGGCTGGACTAGCAAGCGGTATCGCTCCATTTGCACTCGGTGCCATGGCAGATCACATAGGTATACACAATGCATACGCGATTGTGCCCGTATCACTAGCAATCGCTTTAGTGATTGCCGTGAGGGTGCGAGTACCAGTTAGCTAATTACTTCGAACCGGCAAGTGTTGAAACTAATACTGCGGCGAACATTCCCACAAGAACGGCAATCGTGACAATACGACGTGTGCGTGGACTCATATTTTTATGTTATTCCACTGGTGGAATAAAAAGTGTGGCGCACTCACAATTGTGAATGCGCCACACTTTTTAAGTGGTTACTAAACTCCGAACAATTCCTTCAAAGGATGCACGGCGAAGTAGATAACGAATGCTGCAGCAATAATCCACAACAGCGGGGTTACTTCCTTTGACTTGCCCTTTGTTACCTTGATCAGCACGTAGCTGACCAGACCTGCACCGATACCGTTGGTAATGGAGTAGGTGAATGGCATCAGGATGACAGTCAAGAATGCAGGAATTGCAACTTCGAAGTCTTCCCATGGAATTCGACGAATCTGCGTCATCATCAAGAAACCTACGATAACCAAGGCAGGTGCAGCAGCTTCGTAAGGAACAATTTTTGTCAACGGTGCAATGAACATTGCCAACAAGAACAGTCCACCAGTAACAAGGCTTGCGATACCGGTACGAGCACCGTCACCAATGCCTGATGCTGATTCGATGTAGGCAGTATTGGATGACGTTCCACCAAGTCCACCTGCGATGGCAGCGACAGAGTCAACTGCCAAGATTTCACCAAGGTGCTCAACTTCGCCATCAGCAGTCAGTAGGTCTGCTTCGGCAGCCAGACCAGTAACAGTACCGATGGTGTCGAAGAAGTCGCTCAGGAGAAGCGAGAACACAGCAAGACCAGCAGCCAGCGCACCAATTGCATTAAATGCACCGAAGATATCCAACTTGAACAGTGGCGATGGATTAACAAAACCAATGATCTTGTCTGGGATTGCAGGAACGTTTAGACCCCAACCAGTTGGGTTAGCCATCGCACCTGTGTTGTCCTTCATCGGACCAATCTTCATTGAGTTTTCCAGAATGATTGCAAGGATTGTGGTGGTGACCAAACCAATCAAGATTCCGCCACGAGTACCGCGGGCAACAAGAACGATGAGTAGCAATAAGCCAAAGACGAACGTGAAGATCGGCCAACCGGCAAGTTCACCATAAACCGCAAACGTGATCAGTGGAACGCCGCCACGAACGATACCTGAATCAACCAGACCAATCAGCGCGATGAACAGACCGATGCCAGCACCAATCGAGTACTTCAACGCATCCGGAACTGCATGGAACACTGCCTTGCGGAATCCGGTGAGGACCAGCAACAGCACGATGACACCTTCGATGACAACAAGGCCAAATGCCTGTGCCCACGTCATGTGCGGAGCCAAGCCGAATGCCAAGAAACCATTCAAGCCAAGACCAGCTGCAAGGGCGATCGGGAAACGACCATAAACGCCCATGAAGATTGTCATCAGGCCAGCGATCAAAGCAGTCGCGGCAGCCACCAGTGAGATTGACTGACCAATGTCAGTGCCACCACCTGGGAAATTGCCGTTGACGTCTTTGGCGGTACCAACGATTAGCGGATTCAGCACAACGATGTATGCCATGGTGATAAACGTGACGACGCCGCCACGAATCTCAGTGCTCAGGTTCGAGCCACGTTCAGTGAGATGGAACCAGCGGTCCCAGCCCGGAAGGTTAGTATTTGAAGTAGTTGCCATGACGAGAGGCTATTGTCTTTACTATGAGTAATGGTGCAGACTCCCCGAACAGCAACGAAAATCTGGCAATTAATTTGTCAGCAAGCAATCAATTGCAGCCAATTGAAGTCACTGGAATCACAGCAGTCACACTAGGCACTTACGTATGGCTAGTTGCATTGGTGGTGGCAATAGTTTTTAATGCGCGACTCGTCAAAGCAGGTCACGGAGACTGGAAGTGGGTTGCCTTAGCTGGCGTCGTCTTGGGTGTCCTCGGGCAGATCTACACTCGTCGTCGTGCCAAGCGCATCGGACTCATCACTTAGTTCTTCATCAGCCAACACAGCAGATGCGTCATCCGAATTGTTAACTTCAGAACCGTCTACTTCAGAACTGTCTATTTCAGAATCAGCTTCAACCGAAGAATCAGCTTCAACCGAAGAATCAGCTTCAGCCGAAGAATCATTGAGGACCGGTTCTGGATCTGGAACATAATCTTCCAACCCCGATGCATCCGCAATATCATCACTGATGTCGTCAACAACCAATTCAACAACTGGCACTGGCGCTTTGGCCTCGACGCGCACTGACGAATGTGCACCACACCCAAATGTCATAGCAACGATTTGACCATCAGCGGCGCCAAGTGCATTTGCACACACACCAAATGCTTGACCAATAGAACCGCCAATAGGTGCGAGAAATCCACATGACGAACAATTCGCCGGAGCAGACTTAGCCATTGCAGAGCGCGGACCATTGTCGCCAGCAAACCAACGTTCAACAGCGCGATCAAGTCCTTCGGAACTTAAGACCTGTTCGCGGCCAAGACCCATTTCCCATTGCTGCGGGTGAAGGGGTTCAAGATCATCGCTGACTTCATCAAGCCCGGTAAATCCAGCAGTGAGCCTCGGATCATCTTCGGTTGTTGGAAGTAAATCGCCAACACCTAAGTCACCCGCCTGGATGCGATCAGCCCACGGACTCCATGCAGGTGGGACGAGTGCAGCAGCACCAGGAAGAAGATTCACTTCACTGATAGTCGCCAGCTCGCCTTTCAACTCGACAACTGAAACAGCCCAGTACCAACCGGGGTAACTAGGTGAAAGTCCCTCGAAAGTATGAGTAACCAGCGAGACATTCGAATCGTCCGATTCTTCAGTAAGCACATCTATCGGTGCACCAATGTGCTCGATAGGAGCGCTCTCAAGTAGCGCCTGCTTAACTAATTCGGAAATCTGGGTAGTTGAACTCACTTGTGTATTCTCTCGCATTTTTGACTACTACTCACCCACGGGGGGCTCACGTCGATTTTCCCCGATAACCTAAGGGTGTGTTGAAAAGCCGATTCCTTGCCGTTAGTGCCATTGCGCTAGTTCTCGCGCTCAGTGGATGCTCCAAAAATAATCCTGGGGCAACAGTGTGGACGGGCACAATCAGCTCGCATACACCGGCTGTGTGCTGGTCACAAGATGCGGCGGTGACGCCAACTACTTGTGCCAAGGCGCTTGTGAACGGTGCAGCAAGTAACAAAAGCATCCCGTCACTTGATGTCATCCCCTACCAAACAGTTGGAATCAGCGTTGATCCTCAGGTGGCGGAAAATGGTTGGTACGTTGCAATTGGTGGACAGCGATTTAACGACCAGGCAATTACCGGAACTTACTTCCGATTTACCTTCCCGAACTATTCAGTACCGGCAGCCGGACTTGACATGCAAATAATTGCGCAAGGCAAAGGTAACGTCACGCGCGGAATTTGGATTTACAAACTCTTGCCGAAGAAGTAGTTAAACGTCGATTTGATCGGCGACTGCGCGAAGCACAGCAGCAAGTTTTTCGGTTTGCTTGTCATCTGGGTAACGGCCACGGCGCAATGAGTTTGCATAGCCATCAACCATCTTGATGACATCTTCAAGCATGATTGCCATGTCTTCGGCATCTTTACGGTTGCCCTTGGCGATACTCGCCGGAGCTTCGATTACCCGAAGTGACAAAGCCTGCATGCCACGCTTACCTTCAGCAACACCAAATTCACATTTAGTGCCGTTCTTCAAAGTCATAGTGCCTGCAGGCAGAGCTGAGGCATGCAAGAAGACTTCTTCGCCTTCATCAGTTTGAAGAAAGCCAAAACCCTTTTCAGAGTCGTACCACTTCACTTTGCCGGTAGGCACGATGGAACTCCTTGCATTCGGTAATTACTGCTCTAAGAGTAGAGGACACACGGTCATCCACCCAAACCTATAAATAGGTAGGCTGGCGATATGCGTGGTGACAAAATGATGCGAATTGGTGCGGTAATCATGGTTTTTGGCATGATTTGTGCAGTGATTGCTATCTTGCCCTTGTTCTTTTCTTCGCTGAATCTAGGTTCCTTTTGGTGGGGATTATCTATGCTCAGTGGCTTAGGTTTGGCACTTGTTTTGATCGGATTGCGACAATCCTCGAAGGTGCGCACAAAACTCAAGTAGCGCTACACACCCTTCTACGCGTAACGTGTTAAGGATGGGCACAAACCGACCGCGTTCTTTGGCAGATGACCTGCGCCAACGAACAGATGCGCAACTCCAGGCCCTCTTCGTTGCACGTCCAGATCTGTTGCACCCAGTCCCTGCAGACATCAGCCAACTAGCCGTGCGCGCGACCACAAGCCCGAGCGTGACAGCCGCACTCGACTCACTGAACCTCGCACAGCTTCGAGTTTGCGAAGTGCTAGCAGGTCTTGCTGATCCATCATCTCGGGCCGACGTGCATGCAGGTCTGCTCAAAGCTGAAGGTTACGAAGTTGACGCAGTAAATAATGCACTGGACTATCTGACTGGTATTGCATTGGTATGGGGTGACCACGATGAGCTGCACCTTGTGCGTCAGGCTCGTGAATCATTCGGCGCCTACCCTTGCGGGTTGGCTGGATCGTTTGCAGACAGTCGTCGCCAAGTCCGCGCCTACAGCGAGGATCCAAAGCTAGTTGCAAAGACGCTAAAGAAAGCTCCGGTCGATGCTGTTGAAATTCTGCAGCAACTTCTTTGGGACACTCCCGTTGGCACAATGCGCAATGCCCAGCGGGCAATACGCATAGAGAATGCAAAGACTCCTTTGGAGTGGTTGCTTGCACACGAACTCCTGGTACCTACTGCAGACACAACTGTTGTTGTGCCGCGCGAAGTAGCCTTGTCATTACGCGACGGTTTGATGTTGCAATCGCTCGATACAGATTCACGGTCACCAGAACTTAGTTCAATTGACTTTGCACGCGTCAACGACACTGGTGCGCATGCGGCGCTTGATTTTGTTCGACTCGTTGAAACACTTTTGGAAACATGGTCAATTGAACCGCCGACTCAATTACGTGGTGGCGGGCTGGCAATTCGCGACTTAGCAACTGCTGCCAGCACACTTCGTGTATCTGAGCACCTCGCTGCCCTAGTGATTGAAACTGCCTATGCTTCAGGGTTACTCGCAGCTGACTCAAGCGAAGGTTGGCTACCAACAACTGCTTACGATCGGTGGTTAGGTATTGATGACGCAACGCGATGGTCGCAACTTGCTACCGCATGGCGCGACATGTCACGTGCACCACATGTTGTGGGCGGTGATGGAACTGATCGAATAAACGCATTGACCACCAGCGTTGAACGCGGATTCATTCAGCCACTACGCGAGAATTTACTCACCATCATGTTGCAGCTTGGCGATGGAGTGACGTCCAGTCCACAATTAATTGTTTCTTACCTTGATTGGCATCGGCCAAGGCGTGCATCTCTTGTCCGCGCCGCATCGGTAGGCGCAGTTCTTGACGAAGCCGCTGCGCTCGGTGTCTCTGCGCTTGGGGCAATCACCAGTTTTGGTCGTGCACTTGCCGGCGGTGAAGAGAGCGCAAAAACATTAGCGGCGCTCCTACCTGACCCTGTTGATCACATCATCGTTCAAGCCGACTTAACCGCATTAGCACCTGGGCGTTTGCCGGCCAGCCAACGACGAACTATGGCTGTTCTTGCAGATGTCGAATCAACAGGTGTCGCAACTACTTACCGTTTCACGGAATCCTCGCTGCGCAGAGCACTCGATCAAGGGCAGTCCGCACACGAAATCACAGACTTCCTCAGCGCTCTGTCACGCACGCCTTTGCCACAGCCACTCACCTACCTGATTGATGATGTGGCGCGTAAGCACGGTGTTCTACGGGTAGGGGTTGCCTCAATTTATTTACGCTGCGATGACGAACAACTTATTGCCAGCGTGCAGGCTGACCGACGACTCCAGTCGCTTCGATTCCGACAACTTGCACCAGGCATCATTGTGAGTGCTTCACCGGCCGACGTCGTTCTGGACAAGTTGCGCGAAGCGGGCTACGCGCCGGTGGCAGAAAGCGCTGAAGGTACTGTGTTAATTCACCGCCCGGATACCAAACGCACCTCGGTGCGTCCAACCTCAGGTCCTGTCGTTACATCTGGACCTTCCGACCGTCTTATCAACGCTGCCATCAAGGCACTCCGTGCCGGCGAGCGAGTTGATACAGTACGCGCTGAAACTGTGTCCACACCCCGCACAACATCCAGCGAGACAATTTCGTTTCTCAATGGCGCACTGAAGGAACAAAAAGATGTGTGGATTGGCTACGCAGATAAAGGTGGGATCACCACTGAACGAATCGTCGAGCCGCTCTCAATTACCGGTGGCTTTTTAACCGCTTTTGACATTCGAAGTAACGAAGTACGCACATTTACCATTGCCCGTATTACTGGTGCTGATTTTGCAGATCACGCCGCAAGTGAAGGAAGCGCCTGATGACTGACGGTCCATTGATTGTGCAGAGCGACAAAACTCTTTTGCTGGAAATTGATCATGAGCTCAGTGCGGAATGCCGTCACGCTATTGCGCCATTTGCTGAACTTGAGCGGGCGCCGGAACACATTCATACTTACCGCATCACACCATTGGGGTTGTGGAATGCTCGAGCAGCACATCATGATGCAGAAGCAGTTGTTGATGCTCTCATTAAGTACTCGCGTTACCCCGTGCCACACGCACTGCTGATTGATATCGCCGAAACGATGGCACGGTATGGCCGCCTTCAGCTACACATGCATCCAACGCATGGTCTCGTTTTGCAGGCAAATGATCGAACCGTCTTGGAAGAAATTTTGCGATCTAAAAAAGTCATTCCACTTATTGGGAAAAGAGTTGATGACGACACTGTCGCCGTGCACCCAAGTGAGCGCGGCACACTCAAACAGGCTCTGCTAAAACTTGGCTGGCCTGCCGAGGACCTTGCCGGTTATGTTGACGGTGAAGCGCATCCCATTGAACTAAAAAATGACACCTGGGATTTGCGGCCCTACCAGCAAGAAGCTGTTGAAGGTTTCTGGCACGGTGGCTCGGGCGTAGTAGTCCTGCCATGTGGTGCCGGTAAGACAATCGTTGGCGCGGCAGCAATGGCAACCGCCAAGGCAACAACGCTGATTTTGGTCACGAATACAGTTTCTGCTCGTCAATGGAAATCTGAACTTCTCAAACGCACCTCATTAACCGAGGAAGAAATTGGCGAATACTCAGGCGCGCGCAAAGAAATTCGCCCAGTGACTATCGCTACGTATCAAGTGATGACTACAAAGCGCCAAGGCGAATACGCCCACCTTGAACTTTTTGATGCCCGAGATTGGGGCCTCATTATTTATGACGAGGTGCACTTGCTACCTGCGCCAGTCTTTCGGTTCACCGCTGACATCCAAGCTCGACGCCGTCTTGGTCTGACTGCGACACTCGTGCGTGAAGATGGCATGGAAGGTGAAGTGTTCTCGCTGATTGGTCCGAAACGTTATGACGCTCCGTGGAAAGACATCGAAGCACAGGGTTACATTGCGCCTGCTGATTGTGTTGAAGTACGCGTAACTCTTCCAGACAGTGAACGGCTGGCCTACGCTATGGCCGAGCCTGAAGAGCGCTACCGTATGGCGGCAACCACGTCATACAAAAACCGCGTAGTTGAGCACCTGGTCAACCTGCACCCCGAGGACCATGTGCTGGTTATTGGTCAGTACCTTGATCAACTCGATGAAATCAGCACACATCTGGACGTTCCCTTAATCACTGGTGCGACACCTGTGAAAGAGCGTGAACGCCTTTTTGAATCGTTCCGCACCGGTGAAACTCGCGTACTTGTTGTCAGCAAGGTTGCGAACTTTAGTGTTGACCTGCCCGAAGCAGGTGTCGCGATTCAAATCAGCGGAACATTCGGCTCACGTCAAGAAGAAGCGCAACGGCTTGGTCGCGTACTTCGACCGAAGGGTGACAAGCGTTCTGCACACTTCTACACCATCGTTACCCGCGACACAGTCGATGCCGACTTCGCAGCACACAGGCAACGCTTTCTGGCCGAACAGGGTTACGCCTACCGAATCGTTGACGCCGACGACATGTTGTATGGAACACCAACAGATTCAACTGAGTGACGCATAGTCTTGACGTATGACTGCTAGGACTTCAGCCCGGATCGCTGCTCTGCTCATTCTTGGGGTGGTTCTATTCCAACTTACGGCTCTAGCCGGAGCACCCGTTGGCGCCTATACCCAAGGTGGACAACACGCTGGTCCCCTGGATACCAACGGTCGGATTGTCGCCTTTATTTCAGCATTCTTGCTCTCAGCGATGGCAGCTGGCGTGGTTGCCCGAGTAGGTGAAGGTCCGTTGCGGAACATGTCCGAAGGAAATATCCGAAACCTCAGTAACCTCACTGCAATTTACTTAGCACTTAGCGTATTTCTCAACCTCATCACAAAATCAGTACACGAACGCGAAATATTTTGGCCTCTGAGTGTCTTTATGTTCATGATGGTGTTCAATACTCTGCTTAAAACACCTAAGAAGTAGGCGCGACAAAAGACGGCCTCGAATTTCGAGACCGCCTTTTGACTTAAGAATTCTGACGTATCAACTTTGTGATATTACGAAGGCTGCAATCGCGCTCACAAGGGCAAGGAACGCAGCCGGCGCAAAGTCTGCAACCTTGTCATTCTTACGCACATGGGCAATGACCCCGCCAACGAAGTACAACGCCAAAGCAATCGCTGAAACAACACCGAGTGCCTGGACCTTCAAACCAATTAATAGGCCAAGCGCGCCAAGAATCTCAAGGTAAGCAAGAATCGGCAGCTGACTGGGTGTCACACCAACATGATCCATGATGGCAACAACCTTTGGATCCTTACGAAGCTTTCCCATCGCTGAGAAACTTGCCGCGGCAGCAACAAAAATCGACAAAACAATAGA
>Ga0114964_10000674_pt1 | contig 25968 bp, 27 predicted proteins | sample C_131016_MF_Meta_FD_92638 | JGI IMG/M metagenome (GOLD analysis project Ga0114964, IMG submission 92638) | Freshwater microbial communities from Lake Croche, Canada to study carbon cycling - C_131016_MF_MetaG | ecosystem: Environmental > Aquatic > Freshwater > Lake | place: Lake Croche, Canada...
CTGGTGCTGGTGCTGGTGCTGGTGCTGGTGCTGGTGCTGGTGCTGGTGCTGGTGCTGGTGCTGGTGCTGGTGCTGGTGCTGGTGCTGGTGCTGGTGCTGGTGCTGTTAGTGGCGAAAAACGCAGATTCCTTCCTTCTCAAGGTAGACATATTGAGCGTAGTAGCGCAAACGATGCCAAGAGCGGATTTCGTAGCGCGAGAACTTCGCGTGGCAGAAGTTTGCCCACATTGACAATCCAAATTCCTAGTGATACAGCAGATGCTGGCACGGGGGGGAATGTAAAGGGAAGCAAGACGTATGGAAGCGTCAAAGTCCAGAATCAGTTTGCTGGCCTTGATGTTGATTAACGACGCCTCATAAAATTGAACTTGTTTTGATAATATTAGTATTTACTATTATCAAAGAACGAAGAATGTCATTTCCAAACTGTCCTCCACCTCCACCATCGACGCCACTTCCCGACCAGACTGAACTTTATTTCGGTTGGTTTTCGGAAGCACAACAACAACTGCGGGTATCACACCCGACAGAACACAAACATAACGGAAAAACATTCACTGCGCCACCGTATTGTTACTGGACGCAAGGCGACCAAAAAGTGCTCGTTACGGATGTCACACATTCGAGTATACCGACCGCGCGACAGGTCAAAAATGGCGATATTTATCTAGGTCAAGTGGATAAATATTGGGGGCGGTCGTATACACGGAATGTATGAATTATCTCGTTCGTTTCAATCGACGCTTTTGCGTCATTTTTGTCATAATAACTAATATTTCAATAGATTATTTATTATGTGTACATATTACTAAATGTGTTGTTGTTTATTTTCGGGTGGTGCGACGACGGTTTCGACGGGGGGCGGTGGTGGCGGTACGTGATTTGCGACGCGATGATTTGCGGCGGCGGGTTGAGCGTGATTTGCGTGCGACACGTGATGACTTGGATTTTTTTCTACGACTTCCACCGGGTTGACCCAGGCCTGACAATGAAGGTGCCTCACCTATACCACCATCATCATCATCTTGTAGTTTTTCCCTTTCACCAGAAGAACCAACGCTACCGGTAATAGACGGTCTGGAACCACTATCGGGATAATCTTTTATTTTTAGTTCTAGAAGTCTCAGTATGTCTCTCTTTATTTTTATATCTTTTTTTAATTTGTTTATCACATCGATTGATAGTGGTGGTATGCCGTTATCCTGAAATGTGCTAGTCATTTGAATACCCGTTTCCAAACTTTGTATTTCGCTACGAAGAGAATCAATCGCCTCACGAGAATATCCAGAAGCTACTATATTAGCAACAGCAGTATCAAGCACCTCAGCATAAGCTATTTGATCATTAGCAACAGCAGCAGCAGCAGCAACAGCAGCAGCAACAGCAGCAGCAAGATACTTAGCAGCCATCTCTATTATATTGTTTACATATCCTCAATATTAAAAAACGTCATAACCGCGGAGCGAAGCGACGCCAGCGCCGTGGGGGCGCTACCCCCACTGAAAGGGTCGTGCCGTCTTCTCAACAACCAGAGGTTCCGGCATAAACATAGCCATCCTATCGAAGAATTTCACCTCGGGTAGACTCTTCATATGCGGCACAACAGTCGCCTGGGGTTCGACGAGATTCGTGGAATTGATTCCAAATAACGCGGATTCGATATCCACGGAATTGGAGGAGAAATGCTCGCGAGACATCTTCGTGGGGAGGATGCCTACACTTTCAAACGCGAGGGCGGGTTCAAATGCCTTGCCAGCACAACCGTTCTCAAACGCGACATATGTGCGTGCGAGGCTTTGCGAGTTTTGCTCGATCTTAAAATCGGTGCGTGTATTTTTGTTTCGGGTAGAGGCCATTCTATTCTGGTTTGTAATCGGTTATTATTATTCTATATAATAATTATTCTTATATACTTATTATTCTATATATTTATATGAATTCCTAAATTAAAACATCTGGCGAAGAGAATCCACGATTTCATCCCTGAGTGTTTGTGGTACTTCTTCGCCGTGTTTGACGTGACGCATACACGTATGGAATAAATCGAATATTTGGAATGAAAACATCATACAGAAAATCATCTCGCTGTTATCGGTACCGCTTGGTACGCCGTCGGTCTCGGTATTATCAGTGCCTTCTGCGTGAAACAGTGGATGTGCCGCTAAAATCTCTCGAACCCCCAGATTCTCTCGGAATCGTTCATATAAGTCATCAATAACAGCAGAAACAATCTCCGGATGGTATTCATCATCAGTAATCCCGAACGCCTGAAGAAACTGGATACGGAATAGTGTATCTTGGTCGTCGGGGTCTTCAATCATCTTATACGTGAGGACCAGGTCATAATTATAGCCGGAGAGGTCGAGTGCTGGGGTCAGCGCAGGTTCGGATGATGCGGGTTCAAGCACAGGTTCATCATAGGGCAGTTCATAGGGCTCAACAATTCCGGTGGTTTCGTTCATTAAAATCAATGTATATAAAATATAACACGTTGACTTTATACTATTTCGCTTCTCGCCTCGCTACATACCTTCGCTGCCGCTCCGGTATTCCGCTCGGCTCGGTCAGTCTCACCTCAAGAACACCCTCCGCTGAAGCGCCGGGGTTCTCTCGGCTCGGTCATCTTCGCTGATATATCACCCTCCATCCATAAACAGTGACTAGATAGAGCAATGCGAGACGAAGCAATGTGGAGCGAAGCGGAAGCATTGCGGGAGGGGAGTGTTGCGAAGCAGAAATAATGCGGAGCTGTTCGCCACTTCGTGGCGGATGGCGGAGCATTATTTAAAGAGATACTCCTGATCACGCACCAACTCGCGCGACGGCACACCTCCACGAATCCAGCCATTGACCGCCGCACCTTCCACATAATTCGCCGGGTTGTTAATCGTTGACTTAAACTCCTCCTGAAGAGGGTAGTCTGAGTGTGACACATTCACTTGTTCCGATAATTGCGTTATGCTCTTCTTATTGGTATTCATATCGCCTTGAAGCATACGGGACTCGAAATCAACATTCACGGCACCGCGTCCTAAAAAGGGAACGGTCTTGAAGGGGCGCTCAAGAAGACTCAATTTACACTTGGCGTGGGTATTCAGGCTGCCAATAGAAAGCTCTGAATTAGTATCGATATTACAGCCACCAAATCCAGTCTGGTGTCCACCCTTATAAAACACATTAGGTTGACTAGTCGCGAACTGGATAGGGCGCTCCATCTGGCAATCCGTCGAGAAGAAGTGGTTGAGCGCATAATTCGCCGCGTTTAAATTCTGAACATTGCGCTGCGAGAGGTCACCTGTATCGCAACCGATACGTGACATATTATCAAACGTGTAACTATGAACGTAAGCCATCTTAATATATTATACCTTATGTAATTAACATAGATATAATATTATTTTACTAAAGCCCGGCGGGGGGGAGGGAAGGGAGTGGAATGGAGCTGAATGGAATGTGGGTAGCGCGATATTACTGTCCAATCACCTGCCCTAGTCGAGAATTAATGCGACCGCACGCGAATTCATCGCCCTCCTTACACGACTTCATTTCGCCATAACAGAATTTCGCGAATGCGTCTTGGTCGTTCGGGATTCGTGTATTCGCAACAGGATGAAACTGTCGCATTGACGATTCAAATACCGCATTATCACCTAAAGTTCCGAATAATTGCCCATATGTTTCTTCAGGGGTATGATTCGGTTTCATCGCTGGAACATTACTATTATTGTAGATCGTGTTACTCGCATTTGTATCGATACTTCCACTGACAAAATGTTTCGTCGACTCGTTGATATCATCCTCCACCGCGGGATTAAATGATGGTGCGGCATTTCTACGCTGTGGATTGTCCACTATTTCAGGTAAAAGCGGGTTCATCATTGGATTTTGTGGCTGTGGTGCTGTGAATTCATCACGCATCAATTCATACATCTCTGGCTTATCGATATTATTAGCGAACCCCTCCTTCGTTTTCAGGATTTTCTTCGCTTGCTCGGTTTCCATTCCAGACTTCCCCTTATGGACAAAATTATAAATCATAACAATAATTCCTAAAGTAATAGCGCCTAAAATAAATATCGAAAACGCTGATGTGATCAAAAACCCTAAAATAGTGGCGAGGATGACAAATCGTGTAATCGCGTTCAATTTCGCGGGAGGTTCCATCGTTTTCGATGGCCATATATCGCGAATATAATCCTTATTCATAAGTATACTTGGGTCTTCCATCCAGAATACTTGGTCTTTCGTCATTGTTTATGTGTGTGTGTGTCAGATATTTGAAGAATAGAAATGTATAAGTTAATATACTCTTATATATTACTAGAAGGAATTAATCGCTCTTTTGTTTATCCGCAGGAGTAGGGTGTGCTTGTGCGACTGGTGTGGCGGGTGGGCGGGGCGTCTTCGCTGGTTTATCACCTGATGTAAAGACTGCGGTATTGGCTCCGCTGGCGGGGACGTTGGGTGCTTGCTGCTGCTGCTGCTGCTGCTGCTGCTGCTGCTGCTGCTGCTGACGGTCCTGAACCTTCTTTAACAATCGTTCACGCATCTGCGCTTGCTTCATATTCCGGTTAAGTTGCGATTGCATAGCACCGAAATTCACTTTGCCACCGCCCCCCATTCCTGCCATTCCTCCGGGCATATTCATCCCCATCTTGCTTAACATACTCGCGAGATTGTTCATACCTGGCATATTCTTCATCTTTGACATCAATTCACTCGCTTCTTGCATAATCTCACTCTCTTTCAGTTCACCCGACTTCAACTTGGAATCCAACTTTGAACCCACAGACTTTATAATACCAGACAATTTGGCTGGGTTTTTAAGAAGTTGCTGAAATACACCTTTCATCGAGGTCTCATTCTCCATATTCAGGTTCAGATCCGCCGCAGTCTCTTCTGCGATCTCTTTGGCGAGCATACCGATCTTTCCATTCAAGATAGATGAGAGATGCTCGTGAATAGAATTTGCGTCTGGGATGGGTGGTACCGATCCTGATGTGCCTGGTGCTGCGCCTGTGCCCGCACCCGCTGCTGAACCCTCAGCTCCAGAGAATGCCTCATTCATAAACTCAGTTGCCTTCTTAAATGTCTCGTCGAGACCCTCAGCTGACGCTCCGTTGGCAGCACCACCCTCTGCTGCGCCAAACATTGAACCCATCTCGCTAATCACCTCCTCAAGCTTGGTTTTCAGTTCATTATCATCGATTGCCTCAAACAATTTGGCCGTGTCTCCAAATGAACCCATATCTGAGAGATTATTGACGATGGAAAAGAGAATGAGTTGGAGGTACTTCCAAATAATATCTTTGGTGTTATCTGTGATATCCTCGGTATTCCAAATCTCTCGAAAATCAATTCCAGGGAGGAAATACGTGCTCGTATCGTTCGTTCCACTAGCCTGTGCTGTATCCGGGGGATTACCTTCGCGTGAGGAAGGAGTTTCACTCGCGAAATTGAATAAGGTATCAGTCTTATACAAAATATCAAAAAACTTCACTGGATACACCGAACGACAATGCGTATACAACTCAATATAAAGTTCATCCGGCATCGGTTTCATTTCGTGAGAATATCCTAAATATCTCGACAGGGTTTCACGATACTCAGGAAAAGAACAGTCAATATCACGCAGGAAATCAAGGATAATGGTCTGAAACTCGGTGGAAATATCCTTGATGGTCACCGGCTTGGACGTGGATGATGATGACGACTTAGCTGCGCCACCTCCACCTGCGCCTGCGCTTTTTCCAGAATTACCCTTTCCGGCTTTCTTATGCTTGTGATTATTCTTGCCTCCGCCCATTGTATTATTGTATTATTGTATGAATTAGTAATATTTACGAAGTCGTAATATGTATAATTAAGATATCAAATATTTAAGTTAGTTATACGCGGGCGGCGGCGGACGCGACGCAGATTCATTATTTTAGGTGTAAACCAATATTAAATGTAAATCCGTAAAAATTGAAATGTTATTCTATAACTACAGTAATAGTAGATCAACTCAATATGGAATACGAAACTACTGTTACGACTACATCACCCACCACGGCTCAGGCCAATGCGGAGGTCGAGATCTCCCCGAAGGCGACGCTACAAACCGAAGATACAGGTAAGATTTTCGAGAAGGCGATATGTGACGCATACGGCATCCCCTATGATGGGCCGTTTATTTACAGTCAAGAAGAAGCTGACAAATTGGTCCCACGCTTGAAGCGTCTTGTGACTGACAATCTGTTCCCACAATGTGTTCATACCGCAAGCAAAGGCGCAAGATATGACTTCACCGCACTAGGCAGTGGCGGCAGTGGCGGCAGCGTCCACCTTTCCGCAAAAAGCAACAAGAAAAAAGGCGGCAAGATCGCGCCGCAAGTCGTCGGACAATCCCATCCACAAAAGTTCTGCCAGGAGCTCGGGATTGAATACACGACCCCTGAAAACCTGAAACAATACATCCAGGCGAACATTACGACGGTTTTACCGATGCTTTGGAAATACACTTTTGACTCACCAATTGTGTATTATGTCAAAGACACAAATGACATCCGGTTCATTACTGCGTCGGGGTCGCCTGACTGGAGTTCATTTCAATACGTGTGGACGCGCACCCACGACAAGTGGACAAACTCTAGCAGCTTAAAAGTTGTTATCGACGATGGATGTGGAAACCGTAAAGAAGAAACCATTTTGGAGTTTCAGTTTCACACGAAGAGTCGCCACAATATGGCGGTTCGCTGGACGATTGACAAAGTTCTGCGCATTTTCAGCGGGCATTACACGGTAGTGTCGTTGTAGACGCGGTGGCGGCAGCGGTGGCGGCAGCGGCGGGGTCGGTAGAGACCCCTTTTTTTTCAAGACAAAACAGATATTCTTGTATTGCCTTGTCTTTATTGTATTCAAACGACTTGAACCGTTTGTATTCACGCTCAATGACAGAGACAGTTCCGTATCGACGCAGAATTTCCAGCATTTTCTCTTTTGACACAATGCTTTCACTGTTGTACGACAGAAAGATCCATTTGGCACGTAAACCGCATATCAGGGTATCAAATGCGGTTTCCGAGGCGGCCCCTTTTCGACAGAAGGGGGATAGAAAGCAGTCGGTGGGAATACCGGTTTTTCCTTTTAATGGAGGCTCGGTGTTTAGTGACGCGGGAGTCTTCGCGATGATATTCAGCGGGAAATAATTCTTCGAATATTGGCGTTCATTATAAGGAGGATCCAAATACGCGATATCTACCGGGGGGAGGGTGGCGGAGAAGAAGGTGGGATCTGTTACGTCAGCGTGGAATGTAGCAGACGCAGACGCAGACGCAGACGCACACGCAGACGCAGACGCAGACGCAGAAATCGTGTGTATCGGAAACAATACAAGCGGTTTGGCGGCTTTGGCCTTGAAATTCTTGAGATAAGATCCATATACTGCGGGGACATTGCTCACTGCGTCGGCACTAATAATAATCGACGCAAGGATGAATTGATATTCGTCACGGGTCAGGTCAGCGACGGTTTCCAGCATCGCACGCATCGCGTCAATCCTGCGTGCGTTTTCAACCGTGAAGAACATCCGTTCATTTCCTTCGAAGGGGCTATAATGTCGCGTGACAAATCCTGGGGGCGTGGCGGCGACAGCAGTATTCATTTGATCGATAACGTGACGGACTCGCTCTGTATACACTGACCGGGTAAATGCGTGGGCGATCACCGAGCTATATAATTCGGAGTCATTGGAATAAATGGTTGCTGCGCCTTGTTGGCGAAAATGATAAGATACGACACCAGTCCCTGCGAAGAGATCCGCTACAGTCTTGTTTTCAAATGTCGCGAAACCGGTTTTCTCTTTTATATAATCGGTGAGCCATTGGAGAAGCTGGTATTTTGACCCGATATAATTGAGGCGATGGATTTTCGGGGGGAGTGCTTCGGACTTCTTCATTTGTAATGAATATAATGAATATAATAAATATAATATTATGTCTATTATGGTTATTATGGTTATTATTGTTCAATTTTATGGTTATGGTTATGGTTATGGTAATGTAAATATAGATAAAACACCGCAAAATTAAGTAGGAAGATCGACTCTATTGTAAGTATTGGCGCGTCTTGGATAACCCCGATGATGGTGATGACCATAAAGAGGAATTGTGTGTAAAGTAGAATGCGAAAATTGTCTACGTGGCCGTGGAATACGTCGCGGTGTATAGTATGCCCGGTCATAAACCCTATAATCGAGAGAAATACGACCCCCGCAAATATGTAATGAATCGAAGTTGTTTCAGGGATATAAATGACACCGAATATACCGATAAGAAGAATGACAATAGTAAATAATGACCACCACGATGATTTCATATGTTTCACACAACGCTGAAATTCATATATTATTGTAAATACCGCCATAATAAACATACACGCGGCGATCAAGTGTCTCGATTGTATCGTTAGTAATACAAGATCTTGACTCGTGATGATACTTGAAATACTTTTACTCTCATTGTTGTTGTTGTACTTGTAATAGACATATGCGATAGGGATAATATAGAATGAAAGCATTAAAGCCAAAAGTATGTGTTGGTTTTCATACCATTTCATTTTCTATATTATACTAAAAGTATATAATAATTCACCACTCGTATGTTTTCACGGCCGTGCTGACAATCGAACAGGTCTCCTTGACCATTTGTGAATATGCCGGTGTTCCGCAAATAAACACCACAATATCATCTGGTCCGTTTGTTCTGTCAGGTGAATCAATAATTCCAGCGAGATAATCAATAAGTGTGGCGGGTGTTAGTTTCGTGTTTTCATCGGAAATGAAAAGTCGTTCTTTCACGGTGGTGGGACTTATACGCAATACCGCATCGTCGCTTGTACGATACGATGACAAGTAATGAAGCTCCTGGTCGTCGTGGTGGTGCTGGCGGTTCTGAAGCCACGCAATACCCATACTATACAATGGTGTAATTCCAGACCCACAAGAGCACATAAGGACATACTTTGCGCGGATTTGTGCGCCATCACATACAAACGACCTAATATCGGGTGATGGATCATAATACTTACGCCCAAATGGACCTTTGATAAACACGGTTTGGTTCATTAGATATTTATCACAAATAAGAGGCGATACTTCACCGTTTGGCATACGTTTTATCAAAAATGTCACAGTATCCGCGATGTCTGTGTCCGCCGCCTCCGTATATTTCACCGGTGTATATGGCCGTTTCTTTGTATCAAAATACAGATTAAAATACATTCCTGGTTTGTATTTCGGATATTTCTCGCATAATTGTATCGTGATTTTGTTATGGATTTGACCGGTCTGTTTACCAATCGTCATATTCTTTTGGACACGGTGATTGGATTCTTCACGGATTCGATGTTTATCAAATAATGCGTCCAATGATTCTTGTCCGGTATAGCAATAAAACGATAAAAGTGGTATGGCGAATAAACCGAAAAGGCGCATACTCTCGGGGAATGTAGTGGATTCAGAAGAGGCGTATTTCACGAACCCAAAAATCAGTGCGGCCAATGTCCAGAGCGCATATTTATTAAGTTTCAAGTGGACACGTATGTATATAAGGACGATCCCCAGAATTATAACTGGGTATAATGTAGTGTCAGCAACATTGATCAAATATACAATAAGAAGACTACCACCATATAAGATATGATACCATAATGAGGAAATGATGTTTTTACGGACAAGGGTCATTAGAAACGACGCGATTTGAATGGGAAATGCGACTGCGAGGATATATGGGATTGTGCCGAAAAGACAGACGATTGTTGCCATAAATTGCGAATGTGTATAGAAATACTTGATTGCGGATTGAAGCGCGGCGGGACAATCACTCCAATACGGCATTGTGGCAGTCGTCGTCTCTTTCTTGTTTTCACGGAGATATTCTGTGCTTACATCTGCGAGTTTCATCGCGAGAAGGACGATAGTGAGGCGGATAATCAGTGCGACCGCAGATCCGTCCCGGTCCGTACAGAAATACAGCACATTAATAATCAAGAAACTCCGTACCGCGAAAATAATGGAATGTGCGCGAAACTCCTGCCAAATCATCGGTAGAATCCCGGTGCGTGTGCGCGGAATGAGAAATTGAAGTGCGGATAGCGAGAGGATACTGTGAACCCACGTAAGTCCGATAAATCCACCATTCACACTTCTTAGGGTCATCTCGGCTGTGGCACCACTATAAAAACAGTCGAATAGAAGATAGAAATAGTTCAAAAGAGAGATGATTCCCATTGTTTTGTGGATATGGAATTTGTCCTCGTGAGTTATGAGTTTAGATATTTTGGTCTTATTGTATTCCAACTTGTTATTTCGGTTAAATCGTGGATCATCTTCGGATAGTTCCTCCACTTTATAATTTCCAAGTAGATTCACCGCATATTCTGAATGCCCGACTTCATTGAATTTATGGGTCAGGTCGGGGGGGGTGTCTGCTCCTGCTCCTGTGTCATTTTTGGTGGCTCGCGCGTTGAACACATCGGGACCACCTGGATGTTCGTTTATAAATGTGGTTATATCGTAAATATTGTTATTGATTATTATTTTTGTCATCACAATGCTGCTGCTAATATATATCCAAAATTGCGTTTATATATTATTTTGGGGTATTATATCCATTATACAATACAAAATTCGCTATATTGGCGACAATATGAATACTTGCGTGTGCGTATGTTGCTGGCCAAACACAATCGTGGAACATCAAATAATGACCTAATCCATAACATACAGCTGAACATCCGATAAGATACACATATGTTAACCAAGTTGAATGTTTGAGTAATCCATTAGAGTAACCATTATGAAGATAATACGCCTGATAGGTCATACCAGAGAAGACAACCGCGATATCGATGGTGCGTCTCCAAGAATTACTTACAGGATTTCTCCAGTAATTGAGTGATGATGCTAACACAGCTGCTGGGACCGCCGTGAAATGGGCAGTTTCGTCTTTGGAAAACGCATATATCGCAGAAAAAAATGATGTCCACGCACAATACCATATAAACTCCGCATTTGGAATTGGGAGTGCGAGGGTGACCCCGGTATCCATTGTTGTCATATAGAATGAATAAAATATAAACCCATTATACGTTTATATTTTATACACCACATTTATCGAAAATGGTCCAACTCATCCCCGATAACAATAACCCAACGAGAATTAACATCGATACATATATTCTCGAAAACCGTGCGTCGTCGTCAACGTCGTCAACTGCCGCTCTTAAACGCATTGTTCGAGAGATTCAGAGTAAAAGTGGCGCTGGTGCTTTACTTCATCCAGCTGAGGAGTATTTTGTGGAGCGGTATCTATCCATACTATAATAATGTATCAGGTATATGTTGTTGAGTATCCTTATCGATTGACACATTCTTTGCCACATTTCGTATCACCTTTGCGATATTACCATTCTTTTCTCCATCAGTTGCCACCTTGGACAGTTTGAAATACTTTTCATTATCTTTAGTATTGCTATTCATACACGTGGGATGCTCCTTGGCCCATTCACTAACCAACGCGACGTTTTTCTGTTCTACGGCTAGGACTGCGTTTACCATTTTCCGGTGAATGGGTCCATCACGTTCCCAATGATTATCATCCTTCACATACAGTGTCTCGCGCTTGACGTCACTACAATGAACGGGACGTTTGTATACATCCGTCTTTTGAAGATTATCGATGAAAATATTCGACATTCCTTCCACATAGCCGAGGCGGCCCACATTTTCCAAGTCGGCGAGATTCAGTTGGATGGAATTAACGAAATCCTTCATATTCATCGCGTCCTTACATTTCTCGTTGAGAAACAGGTTCATATTGAATGTCGGGTTGTGGCTGTTGATGTTGTTGATAGTGTTGTGATCACCATTTGATGCGACCCCAACCGTGGATGGAGTTGAGTTTATGATTTGCGATTGCGATGATTTCATCATTTCCAACATCTGTGATTGTAATTGTCTATTAGATTTCATTAATTCAATCATCAATTTCTTACATAATTGATTGTCGATGACCATATTTTGTATTTCTGTTGAAGTTATTTTAATATTATTAATATTATCATTAGAGTAAGAATCGTCGTGGTCGTGGTCGTGGTCGTAGTCGCGGACGTGGTCCTGGTCACGGTCGTTGTCGAGGTCGTTGTCGTTGTCGTTGTCGTGATCGCGAGTATCATTAGACTGTTCTCTAGCCGCAATACACGTTTTTTTATGACGAGCTAACCCCGAACGATGTAAATAATGCCTGTTACAATTGGCACAAGTATTGGAATTAACCATCCCTGGCGATGATTTTTCGGCATTTTTTTTGTTACCATATGTTACCATTGTTACCATTGAGTGTTTACGGGTTGACAGGTGTATGATATAATTATTGTATTTAGAGCATTTAAAGTCACATTTTTCACATACGAAATTGTCGGCATTTTTTGGCATTTTTTGGCATTTTTTGTTACCATCCGTTTCGGTATGGTCTGGAGTATGCGTTTCATATGTAATATTGTTAGAGCATTTAAGGTCAGGTTTTTCATATACAAAACTGACGGAATTTTTTGGAATTTTTTTGTACCCTTTTGGCATTTTTTGTTACCCTCGAAAAATAAATGTCCTAAAATAGCCGTATAAAATAACCCTCAAATTCGGTCGCAATGGACGACCCCAAAAAAGTCAGTCACAGATTTTTAGGGGCAAAAATGTGTTTTGTGAGCGTTTCAGTCACAAACGTGTTTTTGGGCATTTTGAATTACGAAAAATAAATTGATGGCGCGCAAAGGGCATTTTGGACATTTATTTGGACAAATAAATGTCCAATTTTGGGGGTCTAAATTACCCCCATCCGGAGGGGGGGTAGCTGCCGCCACCCCGTGTGGCGAACTGTGCGTTATTATATAAATACCAGAGCATATATCATCTTAATTTTTTTTGATTTCAAACGGAATATTTTCGCCAAGTTTTCCTATTCGTTACATTCTTTAGAATATTATATCAACGAAGTTTATAATATTTACTATAATTCAACAACAATGGCAAGGAAAATCATTGATGGGTTCATCTTCTACAATGAACTAGAACTACTTTCATACCGGTTGAAACTCCTCAACGACGTCGTTGATTATTTTGTCATTGTGGAAAGCACACATACTTTCGTCGGCAAAGAGAAGCCATTGTTTTATGGAGACATTAAAGATGATGAACGATTCGCGGAATACCGCCATAAAATCATACACATTATTGTTGACGATATGCCGTATATCTACCCCAATATTAATTTCGCTGCGCAGCAGCAATGGAAGAATGAAGAGAAGCAGAGAAACGCGATTTCGGCTGGATTCGCAAAGATTAAGGAAACAATTGGAATTGAACCTACTGATTTTTTGATAATATCTGATCTTGATGAAATACCCGATCCGCGCACTCTAGCACTTATTAAAACCGGTGAAATCCCAGTAAATTTAAGTTCACTTCATATGGATTTGTATTATTATAACTTAAATGTTAAATTTACAGATAAATGGTCTCCACCGAAGATATTAACGTATAATAAATTTGTTGAATGTATTAGTACATCTCATATACGGGACATAAAAAATTGCCCTCTTATCGCCAATGGCGGTTGGCATCTTTCATATTTCGGAGACTATGAATTTATGAAAAATAAAACTGAGAATTATTCGCATCAAGAGTTTAATCATACCGAATTCACTGATGTATCTAAAATAGAAGAAAGAGTGAAAAAAGGGGTAGATTTGTATTGTAGACATTTTTTGAGATATGACAAGATTCGGATTCAGGACAATAAATATTTACCAATTGATTATGATAAGTATTTGACGAAGTATTACACCGAATGAATTGAAACCGGTGTAGTTGACGAAGAAGATGAGATTGTGTTTCTCAATAATTCTTTGAGTATCTTGTTTTCCATCAGTATATAATTTATTTGTTCTGGTGTAAATGATTGAATCATTGCTGATGGTGGTATAGTCGTCGCGGTGACTGTCGCTGGGATGGGCACACCACAACATATTTTTTTATGCCTGTAAATAGATGTACGAAATTTGAATGTTTTTTCGCACTTTTCACAGGTATTTTTATCCATAATTACTACATTATTATCGCTTGATTGGTGCTTGCGAGTATCCAAATGTCGGCTATAATCCTTTTTATTGTCCGTGATATATAAGCAACTTTGACAATTATAAACAACCGGCTGTTTTTTGGGCATTTTGTATAGTAAAGATACAAAAAACCGCCTAAATAAACGAACAACGAACAATCGAATAATGTCGAGAGAATTCCAACGGAATTAATTTGGATACTCATCATAATATACAAAAGGTCGTTATTACACAATATATATTTGATTGATATATTGTGTATAATTTATTCGTTAGTTTTGTTGCTGACGTTCAATTTTCCTTGTTATATTTCGCGTTTTATAAGTCATAGTCATATTTTGAGGGTCGCGAATATCAAACCTGACGTCCCCTATTTCGATAATACCAGGTTTCTTAGATGCAAATGCTTGTTCCAGTGTATCTTGATAATGGTAATCGAGCAGATCCCAGTCAGCAGCGGCAGCAAAGTTTTGTCCTTTCACTGGTTGGGTTTCATGTACCCATCTATACTTTTTGGAGGTGGTTGCCGAGTAAGCAACATCACCACCAGCAGCAGCAGCACTATGGGTATACGGTTGATGGGTATCCAGGGGACCCGGAGGGCCCCCTTTGTAAACATCCGGATCTTCCCAGCTGGACTGATCGGTGGAGCTGTTAAAGTAGTAGTTTCTACCAGAGGCAGAATCAGTATGCTCGGTCCATCCTGGGGGAAGTCCACCTCTTTGTACAATATGTCTCAATCGTCGTCGTTTTTCGACGACTTTTGTCTTATTATTATGCCCATTTGCTAAACTGCTTTTTTTATTTTTATTTGAACGTTGTATTCTTTTCGTTTTTGAAATATATTGACGCATCCGTTTAAGACTACGATAACTTTTATTATGCTTTTTGTTCATTGGTATTATAAATATTATAAATATTATAAATATTATAAATATTATAAATACAATATTTCATCCTCTCATACCAAGCTCTAACCCAAGAATAATGGCAATCATCGAAAACCAACTAAACCCGTAGTTCAAAGATGCCCCCTTGATTTTTCCATAATACTGAATCATAAAAGGAAGCATTATAAAAAAAAGCACCCACGATAAGAACCACCCTGTGAACGCATAGACCGAATATTTGATGATTTCGTCATATTTTACATATAGTTCGCGAAGCGATTCCATTATATACATATACCTTAGGTAAAACCAAATACGATTTCAAATATCTTGATTCTTGATTCTTGATTCTTGATAAGTGATCAGCGGCCAATATCCTTGAAAAATGACCCTTCGCCGTGTAGTGTATATTTCTTCCCGGTGCGGACGTCGACGTATCCATTTGTATCAGCGCAATTCTGGGTTGGGAATCCGTTGCCATACCAATAATATCCGGTGATCTTCGTGACTTCATCGCGAAGAAACATCACGTGGTCGCCGTATAATTTGGCGTGATCCACACAGGACTGATTGTAATGCGGGATGGAATGGAGATGGGATGGAGTGACGCTCTGGTATTGATGCCACGACCGGGTGAGGTGGGTTGTGTATTTCGGGACGGTGGCGGTGGCGATGACAGAATCAGCGATAGCGGACATAATGCGATGAAGAGAGTTGAAATGGTTGAATACTAAATTAAACATTTCAATTTTTTATTCCATAAAAAATCGTTCATCAGTGGATGAATATCAATTTTTTATGGAATAAAAATCGTTCCTGACAACTACCTTCGCGCCGGGTTTGTACGGTGATTCATATGGGTCCGTGGACCACGATGACGAACGCGACGCCGAGTGCGATACCTTACACTTTTAGTTTTGTTGATGTATTTTTTTCGTTTTCCACCACCACGTGTTGCGTCTTTATTTCTAAGGAGACACGCGTTCATACAACTAAGATGATCTGTGGCAGCAAGTTGAATATTTTCATTATTACGCCCATCCTCATTATTTTTTTGTAAGTTATGTATTCTATTTTGGTCTTCCTTACAATGTTGTTTACATTTATTATTAATATCAATAATATCAATAATATCAATAGACATTTATATTACATAAATTATGACTATATAAAATCTATATCCAGCTCCCACCTCCACGCGGTTGGGCCCGCATATCCATCGTTCCACGCAAACTATTATCTCCGTTTCCGTTGGCACCTAAACGCGAATACTCGGGTTGTTGGGGCGGAGCACGATATGCGGCCTGTGCGGCAAACTGGGGTGGGGTTCCAACCGGCGCATACTGATGCGGGGATGGCATAGTCTGTCCACGCTGTGATCCGGGCACACCACCCGCCCCGCTCCCCATACCACTCCCGCTCTCCATTCCACTCCCACCGCCCATCGCACCACCACCATACCCGCCGCCCATCGCGCCGCCCATCGCGCCGCCCATCGCGCCGCCCATCGCCCCATACCCGCCGTTGGGGGGCGGACCCCCCCCCGATACAACCGTATTTTGCTGCTGTTGCTGATTCTGTATTTCTAAACTCCGTTTATTCTGTAACTGTTCTAAAGACACACTCCCAACCTTATCCGGCGAATACGTATCAGGTGGAGTCTCAATTTTATCCACGATATCAATCGTCGCATAATTGTAAAGTTGCCGCATCCCACCATTCCCCTTCGCAGATAATTCATCGGCACTTTGGTCTAAAAAACTGTAATTATCTGACGCAACTCCGAATCCACTACCCATACTCTCGCGACCCAACGCAAACGCATTCGGCTCGCCGTTGAAGCCGGTGGCTACATTGTTTAATGCGGCATTCTTCGGCTGAAAATGTTGGAGGATTTGCTCGCCGTAAAGGACTTGGTGGCCTTTATTCAGGAGGAGGAGCGCGGGGACGCGGTTGACTTGAGGGGGGAGGAGGACTTTTTCGCCGGTTTCTGTAATAATATGCCAAGCTCCTGTCCCAGATTTCACACGCTTGTCAATACAAAGAAAATGAATGTCATCTTGGAGACGTGATTTAGACAGTGTCGTTAATACGGCTTTACACCGGTCACAGGAATTACTGTAGTAAATGATTGACGACATATTCCTTATTACTAAAGAATAGATAAGTTTTTATGTGGGTTTTGAACGCGGTTATAAATGACAAATACCGACTTTATACATCATAAAATAACTGGATTGTTTCAATCGTTTTAGACGTGGTATTTTCCGGACTTACCCAATAACTGATTGTCTCTTCTAATACGCGTAATCTGTCCGCCCATTCATTCTTTTTTGATTTTTTAACAACGCATAATCCATTCTTGTCACATCCCCAACACGAAGTTATAGTTGTTCCATCTTTTTCATATTCATCTGGGTTGAATCTGATAAACACAATAGGCCGGTGTCCTACATCTTGCGATAATTCCATTATGCGCTTGTTTTCACAACTACAATCATAATCCGCGTGTTGGTTTTCATCTACTTCTACAATAATAACTTGATATCCTAAATCCAATAACAAGTCTGGTCGGCGTTTGGAACAAGCGTTCTGAATTATTTTGTCTGCCACCCAACTTAATTCCGGGAACGTTGTTTTCACGTATTCTACAACTGCGTATTCTTTGGTTTTGTAGTTGCGTGAGACTGGTTTGTCGGGGAAGATGTTCATATAACAAAATCGGCAATATCCGTCGTATTTTTTTGTAACTAGTGTGAAACACCATTCGCTTTTACAAGTCTTATCTTTCACATTTACCATTCCTTGTAGTTTGTGTTCCGAACAATATAATGGTTTTGTTTCGCCTTCGTTGTTATAAGTTGGTTGTTTTTTACACCCTTCGTGAATACAATGCTTGCTTATCACATTTACCATTCCATATTTTTTGTGTTCCGAACAATACAAACCTTTTGTCATACCTTCAACATTAAATACTGGGTGTTTCTTACACCCTTCGTGAATACATGTATTGGTTGTCACATTTACCATTCCATATTTTTTGTGTTCCGAACAATACAAACCTTTTGTCATACCTTCAACATTATAGTTTGGTATAGTTTTACACCCATCATAAACGCATGTTTTATTTTTTACATCCACCATTCCATCTTCTTTGTGTTTCGAACAATACAATGCTTTTGTTTCGCCTTGTTTGTTATAAATTGGTATAGTTTTACACCCTTCATGTATACACTTTTTGTTTATTACATTAACCATTCCATCTTCTTTGTGTTTCAAACAATACACCGCTTTTGCCTCGCCTTCTTTGTTATAGGTTGGTAGAGTTTTACATCCTTCGTGTATACACGTCTTGCTAGCCACATTCACCATTCCTTGTAATTTATGTGCCGAACAATACAATGGGTTTTTTTCACCCTCTTTGTTATAATTTGGTATAGTTTTACACCCTTCGTGTATACACGTCTTGCTAGTCACATTCACCATTCCATCTTCTTTGTGTTCTGAACAATATAACGCGTTTGTTTCGCCTTCATTGTTATAGAATGGTCTTGTTTTACATCCTTCGTGAATACAATTTCGGTGTTTAATATCTACCATTCCATCCTTTTTGTGTTCTGAACAATACAACCCTTTTGCCCGACCTTCGTTGTTATAGTTTGGTTGTTTTTTACACCCTTCGTGAATACAAGTATTGTTTACCACATCTACCATTCCTTCCATTTTGTGTTTTGAACAATAAATTCCTTTTATCTCGCCATATTTGTTAAATACTGGTATTGTCTTACACCCATTGTGAATACAAGATTTGTCTATCACATTCACCATTCCTTCCGTTTTGTGTTTCGAACAATAAAGCCCTTTTGTAAATCCTTCTTTATTATAGCGTGGTGTTATTTTACATCTTTCGTGAATACATTTATGGCTTCTTACATTGACCATTCCATCTTCTTTGTGTTTCGAACAATACAATGCTTTAGAATCGCCTTCTTTGTTATAGGTTGGTATAGTTTTACACCCTTTGTGAATACAAGATTTGTCTATGACATTCATCATTCCTTCTTTCTTGTGTCTTGAACAATACAACGCTTTTGTTTCGCCTTCGTTGTTATAGATTGGTCGTGTTTTACAACCGTCATGAATACACATTTTGTATAATGAGTTATAATGAATAGACAATTACTGTAAATCAATTTATATGTAAATCGGCATTTGAAATATAAAAATAAAAAATTGATAGCAAATGTTTATATCAATATATATAATATAAACATATTCATTATTGTTGTTTACCAAGCAATTCAAATGTCTTCTGCTGCGTCCTCGTTGTCCGGTGCCCCATATCATTCAGCGTCCGCTGTGTCTAAATACATCCCCCGCATCGTATCAAAAACCGATGAACGAGGTGAACTCAGATTCACCATCGACCGACTCAATGTGAGTCTAGCCAACGCTTTACGCCGCGTCATTCTGAGCGATATTCCAACTTTTGTGTTCAGAACATTCCCCTACTCGGAATGCAAAGCAAGCATAACCACAAACACATCGAGAATTCATAACGAGATTCTGAAGCAACGCCTGAGCTGCATACCAATTCACATAAGCGATATGGATCCCTCCATTAAAGAGTACGTCCTTGAAATTCACGTGGTCGCTGACAGTAGTGAAATCCGCTACATCACAACCAAGGATTTCAAAATGAAGAACAAAACCACGGGCAAATACCTCACCGATGTCAAATGCCGCGAAATCTTCCCACCGAATCCAATCACAGGCGATTACATCGAGTTCGCCCGTCTCCTCCCGAAAATGTCGGAATACGGTGAAGGCGAGCAACTGGCACTCACATGCGACCTGGATATAGGCAGTGCTAAAGAAGACGGTGCGTTCAATGTCGTATGTACGTGCGCCTACCAAATGACGATGGACGCCGCCAAGGTCGATGAGGCCTGGCGCATCAAAGAAGCCGAGATCGTGAAGGAAGGTATTGCCGCCATAGGCAGCGAGGAAATGAACGCACAGAGGAAGAACTGGGCGCTCCTGGACGCACAACGATATACAAAAGACGACAGTTTCGATTTCGTCGTGGAAACAGTGGGAGTCTTCACAAACGCGGATATCGTCCACAAAGCCGCGCAGATTATGATTAACAAGTGTACGAAGTTCATCCGGGATATCGAAAGCGGGGAGAACCATATTATCCCAACGGTAAGCACGATCCAGAACGGGTTCGATATCGAATTGAAGGGAGAAGATTATACACTAGGGAAAGTGTTGGAGTTCTTCCTTCACGACAAGCATTACGCGGAGGACCAGACGGTCACATATTGTGCGTTTCGGAAGATTCACCCACACAACCCGGATAGTATGATACGTGTAGGGTTTGCGGAGACGGTGGGGGTCGATGAAGGCATCGTTGCGCAGTATATCACCACGTGTGCGAGGGATGCGATTGTGGTGTTTGAACACATCCGCGATCAGTTCAGGGAGTATTGAGCGTAGCGCGTAGCGCGAAGCGCGTAGCGCGAAGCGCGAAGCGCGAAGCGCGAAGCCCAAATGGGACGGAATCGAGTGTAACATTACACTTTATACACAAATAATAATATAATATTTCTATTTATTAGTATTATGGAAGCCGCCCCTGTTGTTCCTGGTTCAGCAGGAACATCACCCGTTAGCGATTTAGGTGAAATACACAAACTCCTAGACCCTACTCGTATCCGTGATTATATTACAAAACAAACAGTTACCTTGAAAGTTAGACTGGGTGAAAAAAAAGAGTTCGGTGAAGTATTCACACCAGTGAGTTTAATCAATGAAATGTTGAATAATTTACCTGAACACGTATGGACGAACAAAGACTTGAAATGGTTAGACCCGGCCGCTGGTATTGGTAATTTTCCGATGGTGGTATATGAGCGACTAATGCGTGGCCTCGAGTCAGTTATTCCTGACCCATCCGAACGAAGCGATCACATTATCCGGAATATGCTTTATATGGTAGAACTTAACGGCAGCAGCTGCGACAAAATCGCACTAACATTTGGGACTGCTGCTAACTTAATTTGTGGTAGTATTATAAATTCTGAAAGCAGGGTCAAGGTCAAGGTCCATATCCGGTTTAAGGACCCAACAATATCAACATTTGACGTCATCGTAGGCAACCCGCCATATAATGCGCCAAAAAAAAGTAAAGGAGGCAGCCGTACTCTGTGGAATCTATTTGTAGATGAATCATTAGATGAATGGTTGAAACCAGGTGGATACTTGACATTTGTTCATCCTTCTGGTTGGAGAAAACCTCCATCAGCGTGTTCTAAAATAAAACACATGTTCGATAAAATGGTTCATCGAAATTATATGAGATATCTAGAAATACATAGTAAATGTGACGGCTTTGCGACATTCGGTGCCCAAACAAGATATGATGTTTGTGTTATAGAAAATAGACCGCCAAAGCCCGGCGAACTTACCACCGTAGTCGACCAAAAAGGTAAAAAGAATATGTTAGATTTAAGAGAGTGGGGGGATTTTTTACCGAATCATAGTTTTGAGTTGATAAAATCATTATTCGCTCCTACAAAACAAGATCATGTTAATGTTATATACAGTCGTTGTCAATATGGCTCAGACGAGGAATACAAATCATTTGTCCAACATTCACCACCTTCTAAAGAATTCCCACATCCACTAATCCACAGTATTGTAAAGAGTGGTCCTAGATATTATAGCACGAATGTAAAAAAAGAATCACCCAAGATGTTTGGGGTTTCAAAAATAGTTATGACTGAATCGGGGATAGGAAATGGAGTTTATCCTGACCCTAAAGGTAAAGTCGGAATGACACAAGGAGCATTTGGAATAAAACTACCACCAGACCCTATCAAAGTAGAAGAACCGCTAATGAAACACGCCCTAGAAAGTGAACTGTTCGCTCATATTGTGGATGCGATGTCATATGAAAATTTTAGAGTTGATAGAAATATGTTTCGTTATTTTCGTCCGGACTTTTATAAACATCAAGGTTTTCAAGATAGTCCTAAGATATCAACTATTTCAGAATACACAAAATGTGATGGCGGTGGCGGTGGCGGTGAAGGTGAAGGTGATGACGAAGATGAATGTGAATGTAAAGGAGATGAAGGAGGAGGTGGTTCTGCCGCAACGCGCCGGTTTACCCAAATCCTAACCGCACATCCCGCTCCCCCCCAATCCGCAAAAAAAAAACCTCGTGTGAAAGCTGGCGGTAGAACCCGTCGTCGCCGTCGCCATAGAACTACTACTATTAAACTTCGGAAATATAAGAAGCAGCGACATACAAGAAAAAAACACAGGTTACATTAATAATAATATTTTTTACACTGTAAATAAAAAGTATTAGAACACACACACATTTTACATACCGCTGATTTCCTGTTCCTGTTCCTGTTCCTGCGGCCTTGCTGCCCTTTACTCATCCGTCGTTGCCACCCCCACCGCAACCTTCTCCTCGTCGCAGTGGGTCCTCAACGCGTCAGGCATTGTCGCCGCACGATGCCCCATCCGAGGGCGAAATGGGCGCCCCTGGTTGGAGAAGATTGCGTCGTCGGGGTTGATTGGCGATGTTTCGAAATCGGTCCCTTGCGTGAGACGAAACAGGTTGGAGAATGCGAGCATCGACATCATACTCCAGACGGCGGAAGAGAGATCGCGGAGTGTCTGGAATACGCGAACCACTGGGCCGCGATTGTCAGCGTCAAACTGGCTGAATTCGGTGTAGATGGATGACATCACAGACACCGTAGCGCGCTGTTTCTTTTCAAAGCTGGATTCCGTAATGGGGCGGTCGAGTGTTGTCATCGCATTCACGTTCACAACGTCAGTCCCCGCAAGCAGACAGAGACTCAAGAAGTGCTGCTGGAGTTGTCCGCTGCCGACGAGCAGGGTATTCGCGAGCTGGTTTTTGGGACGTGGGTCGAAGTAATCCGCGCACTTGATATTTTCATCGCCGAATGAATGAGATTGTGACCTGGTAAGTGGAGCAGGGGGCGCCGAACCCGCCGCAGTGGGAACTCCGTCATCGTCGTAGTCGTTGTCGTCTTGGCCGTACTCACCGCCGTGTTCGTCCGCAGTCTCGATGTCGCTGTTGTGTCCACCCCCCCAACTGGTGCTGCTGTTGTTGTAGTCCCACGCGGCATCTTCTTGTTCTTCGTGATACCTGGACGCGACGAGCGAAATCAGTTGGACGGTTCGGTTGAGAAACGCGAGTTCTTTAGCAAGGATTTCGGCCAAGGCGGCGTTGTCGCGCTCGATTTTGTAATTGGGGTCGTTTTCGGACATCGCTGGCACGCGAAGACTACGACGCGAACGAGGCGCACAGGGGGTCATCAATTCTTCGTCGTGGTGGGGGAGAGGCGCATTCGTGTCCGCATCATCCGTCTCTGTCACCGTGTCCGCCGCGGCCGTGGCCACTTCGGCGCAGTGTTCAATTTCTTCTTCGAGTTTCCTGATACCTGTGAAAATCGGGTTGCCGGCGGCGAGATTATGGCGCATCGCCATCGTATATGTCGTCAAGGCGTGACGAACTTCGGACTTGTCGGTATTCATTCCAGAAAGATGGTAGTAGCAGATTGCGAGATCGCCGGTCCTAAGGGAAGCAAACATTGTTCGTAGTAGTCGTAGTCTTGTGGATTGAGTCTGTCAAATGGTGTAATGGTAGAAAAACATTTCAATTTTTTCCAGGGGAAAAAATCGGTCCTTTATGAAATAGTACTGTCAATTTTTTCCAGGGGAAAAAATCGGTCCTTTATGAAATAGTACTGTCAATTTTTTCCATATCAGGCAAACACGATGCGCATAATATAATGTAAAAATATATTATGAGTTTACATATAAGAGAATGCCGGTAGATTATTCTAATCAAGATAAAACCAATACCGACTTATCTGGTGTAGATTTAAGTGGAGGCAATTTTACAAATACAATCGCAACTGGTGTCAATTTTACGAATGCGAATATAACGAATGCTGTATTCAAAAATACGCTCATCACCAGCGCAAATATAAGTACTCTAACATTTAGTGATTTACAGAAGGGGTATTTACTGTTACGTGCTGCGAATCAGACGATCGCAGCTGTTAATAACTTGACATCGCTCACCCCCGCCCAATTTCGTATCATACAACCGTCGGTTTCACTTGACACTATCAATATGATACAAACGGTTACAGTGAAAATCGCAAACGATCTATCCAATGGAAAATATACAATACAAGTATCTCCACTCATTAGCCAAATTGTATGTATATTTGCTGCAACAAACCAGAATATTGTGATTGCTACATCAGGTACCAACGTACGGACGATACGAAGCAACGGAACACTAGTTCAGGATGTGGATAATGGGAATGCGACGCTCAGTCTTCTGAAGGTGGGTTCGGTGTCGTATAGTCTAACGGCTGCCAACGGTGATGGCGTTATTGCGATGATACCTGTTAATTTTAACGTATATCAAGTGAATGGTTCTGGATTAGGAGATGTTATTACTTTAGCTCTAGGTGGTGCGGTTGGGAATGGTGCGACCGGTCCAACAGGTCCAACTGGCGTAACAGGTCCAACAGGTCCAACTGGTATAACTGGCGTAACAGGTCCAACGGGTCCAACCGGTATAACTGGTGTAACAGGTCCAACAGGTCCAACCGGTATAACTGGTGTAACAGGTCCAACGGGTCCAACGGGTATAACTGGCGTAACAGGTCCAACGGGTCCAACCGGTATAACTGGCGTAACAGGTCCAACGGGTCCAACGGGTCCAACGGGTCCCACAGGTCCAACGGGTCCAACTGGCGTAACCGGCGCAGCAGGAGGAAATCTTGTATTGTATTTAAATCGACAAAATAATGCAGGTTCCACTATAAATGAGCTTTCACTAAAAACGAATAGTGCGACTCAAAATTTTTATACAATGAACTTATCGGCCGGTTCAACCGTAGTCGCAAGTGTAAATGCCGGGCTAATTTCATCATTTACAAGTGAATTATTTTTAACGTCTGGATTGTGGGACCTTAATGTGTTTTTATCGGCAAATACAGCAAGTGATATTCCGTATATTAAAATATTTAGTGCGTTTTATATTGTTAATACGATTAGTGCTGTGCCAAACGCATTTTATGTAAGGATTGGTGGAACTAATTGGCGTGATTATATTCCATTATTGACTGCCAACACAACCACAAATATACAAACTTGGAGTACGGACTCACAATTCTGGGATGTAGGTAATGGTAGTAGTAATGAAATCGCCAAACAGTTCAGTTATTTCGCAGGATACTGGTTGAATGCGAATAGAGCAACAAATGGTCAAAGTTTTAGTGTTCCCACTTATACTACAGCGGGCCTAAACGGAACATTTACATTCACCGCTCTTACAAATTATCCAGTAACATCATATAGTGGTCGTTTATCAAGTTATAATAGTAACGAACTAAGAACATTAACTGCTCAAGCCGACGGAATTACCGCAGGTCAACTTGTATATACTGATGCTGGAAGTGTAATTCTTGATAGAACAAATTCATCTATTGTTCCTCCTGTTTCATTACCTGCAAATGTTGTTCAAATTGGCGGATTAACAAATTCGGCATCTGTTACGTCAACTACTATTTCTGAATACTCTTTGTATGCTAATGTACCGTACACGAATATTGGAACTTATACAAAACCATATTTACAAGTTCAGATATATGCGTATAATTCTAATACAGGAACCGTTGGCGGGCGTGTTTACTATCAAAGTCCAGCTAGTTATACAAATTTAATTATTAGTTCTGGAATAGTTGGCCCGACAGGACCAACAGGACCAACAGGACCAACAGGACCAACAGGACCAACAGGACCAACAGGACCAACAGGACCAACAGGACCAACAGGACCAACAGGACCA
>Ga0114964_10000675_pt1 | contig 25919 bp, 32 predicted proteins | sample C_131016_MF_Meta_FD_92638 | JGI IMG/M metagenome (GOLD analysis project Ga0114964, IMG submission 92638) | Freshwater microbial communities from Lake Croche, Canada to study carbon cycling - C_131016_MF_MetaG | ecosystem: Environmental > Aquatic > Freshwater > Lake | place: Lake Croche, Canada...
CCACATGGTCGACACCTGCAAGTGGAACAATAACTGCTGTAACTGCCACAGCCCCGGTTGCGTCATCGGGCGGCACGGCGCCCAACATCTCCATGCCTGCCGCTACCACATCGGTCAGCGGCTATTTGACCTCGACTGACTGGAACACGTTCAACGGTAAAGGTTCTGGCACAGTCACCTCGGTGGCCGCGCTCACATTGGGTACAACCGGCACAGACCTCAGTTCGAGTGTCGCGAATGGCACGACAACACCAGTCATCACGTTGAACGTGCCTACAGCCTCAGCGACCAATCGCGGCGCGTTAAGCGCAGCCGACTGGACCACGTTTAACGGTAAGCAGCCTGCTGGCACATACGTCACATCAGTGACAGGAACGGCTCCAGTCGTTTCATCCGGCGGCACAACACCGGCCATTTCTATGGCGGCGGCCAGTGCATCGGTCAACGGTTATCTGACTTCAACTGACTGGAACACGTTCAACGGCAAACAACCAGCAGGCACATATGTGACCTCTGTTACTGGGACTTCTGGACGCATTACGTCTTCAGGAGGCACAACTCCAGCTATTGATCTTGCAAGTGGTGTTGCCACGCCTGGAACAACTGGCTCATCAACGCTAGTGCCAGTCATAACAATTGACACCTACGGACGTGTTACCAGTATCACGACTGCGGCTAACCCTCAAGGAACGGTCACATCAGTTACTGGTACAGCACCCGTTGTTTCCTCCGGTGGTGCAACTCCCGCAATCAGCATGGCGGCTGCCAGTGCCAGCGCAAACGGATACCTCACCTCGACTGACTGGTCTACATTTAATAGTAAACAGCCTGCTGGCACTTACGTTACATCAGTTGCTGTTGCATCAAGCAATGGGTTTGCAGGCACATCAAGTGGTGGCGCTACCCCCTCGCTGACGTTGACCACTAGCATTACTGGTGTGTTGTATGGTAACGGTACGGCTCTTGCTGCTGCCACGATCAGTGCGCCTCTGGCTTATTCTGCCGGAACATTAAGCATTACCCAAGCCACCACGTCAACTAACGGCTATCTGACATCGACTGACTGGAACACGTTTAACAATAAAGGATCTGGAACGGTCACCTCGGTGACTGGTACAGCACCGGTGGTGTCTTCGGGTGGCACGACGCCTGCCATCAGCATGGCTGCCGCAACCACTTCAGTCAGCGGATACCTTACTTCGACTGACTGGAACACGTTCAACAACAAACAGCCTGCCGGGTCCTACCTAACGGCCGTTACCGCTGATGCCCCGTTGTCTGGCTCGGGCACTTCGGGCAGCCACTTGGTTATCTCGCAGTCCACAACCAGCACCAACGGTTACCTAAGCAGTACGGACTGGAACACGTTCAACAACAAACAAGCGGTTTCTGCACCTGTCACCAAGACGGCTGACTTTACAGTTGCTGCTACTGACCTCTGGCTGATCAACAACAAGTCAGGATCGACTTGTACTGCGACATTGCCGACTGCCTCGAGTTATTCGGGACGAGTTCTGCATTTCCAGAACTACCAGGCTCAGACCGTGGTTTCTGCGTCCAGCAACGTCGTCCCAATTGTGGGCGGTTCGGCAGGAACATCTATTTTGTTGGCAAGTGCTGGCGACCAATGTACTTTGGTGTCAGATGGTACAAATTGGCTCATGACTCAATATGTACCAAACAACATTTTGCTGCTTGAGTAAAGGTTGCCGAATCCTATGGGTTCGGTAGAATGTCGGAAAGTGCCGACGATAGGAGAATATTATGGGTTTTGATCTTGGTAGTCTTATAGGCGGTGGCCTTGGTTTTCTGGTTGGTGGACCTTGGGGTGCTGCGGCAGGCGCAGGCCTGGGCAAAGCTGCCGAAGGCGGCAACATCGGCGATGTTCTGAAATCTGCTGCCTTGGGCGGCGCTGGCGGCTACTTCGGCGGTGAACTGCTTGGTGGTGCTGGCGGCGGCGCTGCGGGCATGGGCGGTGCACAAGGTCTCAGTTTCGGTGATCTGGGTGCGGGCCTAAGCGGTGCTGGCATGGAAGGTGCTGGCGCTGGTTTGACTGCCAGTGGGTTTGGCGGCGGCTACGACTTGTTTGGCGCTGGTACTGGCGGTGCAGGTCTAGGCGGTGCAGGCATGGATGCCACAGGTGCTGGACTGACTGGCGGCTTTGGTGCTGGTGGTGGCAGTTCAATTCAAGAAATGCTGCGTCGTCAATTTGGTAATTTAGGTGCTGGTGGCGGCGGTGGTGGTGGCGCCGGTGGCGGCGGTATTCCGTCATGGCTGAGACAAGGTCTTGGCGGTCTCCAACTTGCAGGCGGCTTGCAACAGTATCAAGCCCAATCGCAACGTCAGGCTCAACAGCAGAACTACGCTCAACAGATGCAGCAACTCATGGCAAACCCGTCGCAAGTCGAGTCATTGCCAGGTTATCAGGCCGGTCTGCGCGCCGTTCAGCGTAAAGGCCGTGCCGAGGGCTTTGGCGGATCTGGCTCGATGGCTGCCGCATTGGCTGGCTATGGCGGCCAGCAGTATCAACAACAACTCTCGAACTTGGCTGCTCTTCAGGGCGGGTCACAGCCTGTCGGTTCTCCAATGATGGGCTTGGTAGGCGCTGGCACTGGCGCATACAACTTGTTTGGTGGTGGCGGTGGCGGTGGCGCTGGGGCAGCATCCAACCTTTACAGCCTGTTCGGCTAAGGACCAACTATGGCTAATCCAGGATACGCCGACATCTTTGGCGCGATTCAAGGCCAACAGCTCGGTGAAGCGCAGATTGCCGAGGCTCAGCAGCTTGCTGGGTATCGTCAGATGCAGACGCAGCAGCTTAAGCAGCAGATGGCTGCCGAACAACTGGCTCAACAGCAGGCTCTGGCCCGTCAAGCCAAAGCTCAGCAAGTTTGGGAACAAACTCGTGGCGGTGGCGCGGCCCCTGCTGCTGCACCTGCTGCACCTGCTGCACCTGCCGGTAGTGCTGCTCCAGCGGCTGCTGCGGGAACAATGGGTGCAATGGGCGCTACACCAGCAGCTCCGATGGGTGGCGCACCAGGTGCTGCTCCGGCCGCCCAGACCCCGATGGCGATAATGGACGCTTTGGTCAGTCAGCGCGCCAACTATGCCAGAGGTTTGTACGACGCAGGCATGATTGGCGAAGGTGATGCTGCCATGAAAGACCTCGCGCCTGCCATGCAGCACTTGGCCATGGCCGCCAAAGATCAAGTCCAGACTCAGGGCGAGCAGATCAAGAACGCTGATGCTGGCCTGAAAATGACTCAGACTTTATCGTTGGCTGTCAAAGACAAGCCATCGTTTGAGCGATTCAAAATGCAGATGCTGCAAAGTGGCGCTCCGTTAAACCCAGCGCAGCAACAGCTCGTCAGCATGCCGTATGAGCAGGCCAAGCCGTACATTGACGATTATCTTAAGACGTCCAAAATTTCTCTTGAGAATCAGCGCATTCAAGCGCAGATTGGTCAAGAACGCGCTCAAGCATACGCATCCAGCATGCGCGGCAAGGTCGAGCAGTTGACACTTGACCGCGATAAGCGATTGCAAGACGACTACAAAGAATCTGTCAGCAAGATGAAGCTGGCAGGCACACCTGAAACCAAGATTCCGTCGTTCACTGAGTGGAACGAGGGTATCAAACATCCAGCCACCAAGGGTGCTGCGATGGAGCGTGCACGCGGTGAGCAGATCATTGGCGCGACCAAAGAGCTGGGCCGCTCGATGAACATCATTGCATCGATGCCGGTCACGGTCTCCGGTGGTATGTTTGGTTCCAAGAAAGCCAGCACCGGTTTCTTTGATGCACCTCTCAACACCATCGCAGGCAAGTTGACCACCGACGCAGAGCGTCAGTACGGCATCGCGGCGTCCAACGTCGGCCAAGCATTGGCAATCATTGAGTCGGGTGGCTACAAACCCGGCCAGACCCAGATCAACGCCTACCAGGACAAACTGCGATGGCTGCCTAGCGACAGCATCTCGACCAAGCTGCTCACGCTGGCCGACCTCAAAGCCCAAGCCCGTGAACGTACCGACGTGGTCATGGCCAATCCTGCCATCCCAGATGAGCAGAAACAGCTTATTCGCGACGTGTTCGAGAAGCTCGACAAGTCCATTCCGTTTGAGCCTGAAGACATCGTTGCCGCGAAAAACAAGGGCAAGTCGATCAAAGAGTACATGCAGGAAAAGAGTGGCGGTGCTGAGAGCGTGGATGTAGGTGGCAAAAGCTACACTCGTCCTGCCGGTATGACAGACGCACAATGGAACTCCTATAAAGCTGCAATGGGGGTCAAATAATGAGTCCTGAAGAATGGTTGGCATCGCAAAATAAAGACGCGGCCGCTGCCGGCATGTCGCCCGAAGAATGGATGGCATCGCAAAAGGCTGCTCCCGCCGCCCCTGCTGCCCCTCCTCAAGACTTGACCAAGGCTGCATTTGTGCCTCCTCGTGGCATTCGTCCACGAGGTGCGGCAGATGTGGCCAAGCAGCAAGAGCTCGAGCAACAGTTCGGACGGACTCGTCCTGCTGAGTTCTCCGGTGTCCCTGCTTACTTGGCAGCGGGTACAGAGAGCGCGGCGATGGCCGCTCCAGTTGGTGCTGGTCTGGGCGCTATATTTGGTGGCGGTGTGCCCGGCGCTGTCGCCGGCGGTGCTGCTGCTTTACCATTGGGTTTCTTCGGTGGTCTGGCAAGCCAGGCAGCCAAGGACATCGGGTTTGGCCCAGGCACTCAGATGCTGGCCGGCATGGCGCCTATGCCCGGCGGTCAAGCAGTCACTCAAAACATCTCCAGGGCCGTGACCCCTGCAACTGAACGAGTGGGCGCTGCGCTATTCAGTGCGCTGCCGTACAGAGTTCGCGCAGGTCTGCAAGCCCTGTCGGCCAAGCCGACTGAGTCGCTGACAGACGCAGCACGTCAAGCTATTCTGGCCGGCACACCTCAAGGCCGTGCAGCAGAAACTGTTGTCGGTGAAGCTGCCAAACGTGGCGCCGGTACTGCGGTAGCCGGTGCACGCACTGAAGCCGAGGCTCAGAAGGCCGCCATTGAAGCCAAGTACCAAGCTGGCCTGGAGCAACAGCGCGCCCGGGTTGCCGCGATGCGCGGTGAACTCTCCAAGGCCAAGGCTGCGGAGCAGCAGGCCACCAACCAGGCTGCTGCTGAGGTGTCGAATCTGACACCTGTCAGCCCAAGCGAGTTGGGTGGCGAGGCTCAGACTATCCTGAATCAGCGCCTTGACGCACTGAAGACTCAGCGGTCCACTGAATACGAGACCTTGTTCAAAGACTACATTGACTTCGCTCGCTCTGAGCAGGCCGCTGGCCGTCCATGGCAGTCGTCCGAGCAGGGCAAAAAGGTCATCGGTGAGATCGAGGGGATGCTCACTCCAACCGAGGCAATGGGTAAGGTCCGCGCGCTGACTGCCGACGAAGAGCGAGCCGTTCGCTCCGTACTCGATGACTTGCAAGGTGTCCGCAAGATTAAGGTCACCGAGCCCTATCCTGAGACCCAGATCGTCAAGGAGCCACTAGACATCAAGGGCATCGACAACGTCGTGCGCAAGCTGGGTGAGGCGGCCAAAGGTCGCCCTGCCGAAGGCTACGAGGCCATCAATGCTGCCCTGGCCAACGACCTCAAGAAGAAGATCACTGAGGGTCTGTACGACTGGGCTCCTGCTGGCAGCGCGGCCAAGAAAGCCTATCGTGAGGGTTCCCAGAAGCTGGAATCCTTCGTCGAGAGCCAAATCTCCGGCGTGACAGCTACCAGCGACAAGATTCGCGGCAAGCTGACCACCGATCCACAAGGGGTAGGGAAAACCCTATTCAAGTCTACGCAGTCCGTGGAAGACTTGAAGAACGCGCTTGGTGGCGATATGGCCACTGTGCAGCGCTTGGCCAAGCAGCACGTGAACAACGAGCTGTACAACCTCGGCGGTAACCCTGCCAAGGTGGAGCAGTGGCTGAGCAACCCCAAAAACAAAGAGTGGATGAAGGCAGCGGGTATCGAGACCCACGGCCAAGAGTTCCTCACAAACCTCAAAGACTTCACGGCCAAGGCCGAGGGCGCGGCCAAAGGTGTTGCAACTGGCGAAGCTAAGCTGACCCCCGAGAAGCTGCGCGCACGGGATGTGGCAATCGGTGAGGCCAAGACCAAAGCACTTGAGAATGTGCGCTCTCAAGCATCGGCCTACGAGAAGCGCATCTCCACCGTGATTAACGCTGGCAAGTTCGAGGGTGAGACCCTGGAGAAGGTGCTGTCATCGGGCAGCAAGAAGAATATCCAGACCATCGGCGCACTCATGGACGACGCAGGTCGCCAGGCCATGCCAGACGCAATCCGTCAGTACATGTCGCGCTCATCCCCTGCCAATCTGGGCAACAACTGGGATAAACTCAAGCCAATGCTCGAGTACGGCAAACTCATGGATGCCAGTCAAATCGCCAAGCTGGATGCAGACGTCGCAAAGGCTGTGCAACTGATGGGCAAGACACCGACGAGAAAACAGATCAATCAACTGGGCGTCCTGATCTCTGGCCGTGTGGCAGGGGCTCTGGGCGGTATGGCGGTATCAGAATGAAAATTTTACTTATCGATCCCGCTGGCGCCCTGGTTGACTTTGGCCTGCGCTGCATCCTGGAAGGCCATGAGGTCAAGCAGTGGATTCGCAAGCACAACGGCGAACCCTCCAAAATCGCCCGTGGCCTGATCGAGCGCGTGAACTTCTGGCAGCCACACATGAAGTGGGCCGACATCACCGTGCTCTCGGACAACGCCTACGAGATGCGCGAGCTTGAGAAGTACAACGAAGACGGGTATCCGATCTTCGGCACAAATATGCTGGGCGCCAAGCTCGAGTTGGACCGCGACTACGGCATGGACGTGATGAAGCGCGCCGGGCTCAACGTGATGCCGTCCAGAGAGTTTCACACTTACAACGAGGCCATCGACTTTGTCAAGGCCAACCCCAAGCGGTACGTGTCCAAGCCCAGCGGCGACGCGGACAAGGCGCTGTCTTACGTCGCGTCTTCTGCGGCCGACATGGTGTTCATGCTGGAGCGCTGGAAAGCCAAAGGCAAGAACAAGCTCGACTTTATCCTGCAAGAGTTCGTGCCCGGCATCGAGGTCGCTGTGGGCGGCTGGATGGGGCCCAACGGTTTTTCTCAGCACATACTTGAAAATTTCGAGCACAAGAAGCTCATGAGCAGCAACTACGGCTGCAACACTGGTGAGCAGGGCACAGTGGTCAAGTACGTCAAGAAGTCCAAGCTGTTCAAGGACACCTTGTCCAAGTTCGAGGACTACCTGGCCTACATCGGCCACACCGGCTACGTGGACCTGGCCTTCATCATCGACGAAGACGGGCAGCCCCGGCCACTTGAGTGGACCACTCGGCCAGGCTGGCCCCTGTTCAACATTCAGATGTCGCTGCACCAAGGCTCGCCGGTGCAGTGGATGTGCGACTTGCTCGAGGGCAAGGACACTCTCAAGGTTTCCAACGACGTGTGCACGGGCATCGTGATCCCGATCGGCGACTATCCCAAGTCCAAGACCACCGGCAAAGACCACAGCGGCTACCCGATCTACGGCATGAACGGCAACGAGCATCTGCACCTGTGCGAAGTCATGGTGGGCAAGGCCCCGCACATGATGGACGGTGAGGTCAAAGAGATCGAATGCCTCGTGACAGCCGGTGACTATGTCGCCGTGGCCTGTGGCCTTGGCGAGACGGTCAGCGAAGCCTGCGAGGAGGCTTATGACCTGGTCAAGTGCATCGACATCCCTGAGAGCATCAACGTGCGCGATGACGTGGGTGAGCGCTGCAAGAAGCAGATCCCCATGCTCAAGGAGTTTGGGCTCATGACGGACTGGAAGTACTGAGATGGCAAACCCAGGACGCGGCCGCGCCGACTACTACGAATCAGGTGGTTACAACGCTGTCTGTTACGAGTGTGGCCGCAAACGCAAGGCCGGTATGCTCATGCGCCACTGGGAAGGCTACTACGTCTGCCCAGAACACTGGGAAGAGCGACAGCCTCAAGACTTTGTTCGAGGTGTGCAGGACGTTCAAACGCCATCCTGGACTCAGCCTGACAGCGATGCGTTCGTGCTGGTGTGCACGATGCAGGGTGTTTCGGCCATGCCTGGCCTTGCGATACCAGGCTGTATGATCCCCAACAAGCCGTTTTACTATGTTCCTGGAGCGCAGGGTACTTACCCATCGTTCTGCTCTTTACAAGGCGCGTGGTCTACGGCAGACTTCGGTTCTGCGGACTGCGCAACAGTAGGATACTACCCATGAGTTCAATCAATTTTCAAAGCGGCACAATCATTCCAGCATCGTGGCTAAACGATGTGAACAGTGCCGTGTACAACGGCACAAGTGCTGCAAACGTCACCTACCAACCCGCTGGCACTGGCGCTGTGGCAACCACGGTGCAAGCTAAATTGCGTCAGACTGTTAGCGTCAAAGACTTTGGTGCTGTGGGTGATGGAACTACGGATGATGGTGCAGCCATAAATGCTTGTTTTGCCGCTGCTACGACAGGTTCAGTTTATATTCCGTTTGGCACATACATGACCAGTGTTGAAATCAACACAAATGGTAAATCATTTTACGGTGATGGTATTTCAAAAAATATTATTAAAGCTACCGCTACATCTACAGCCAATAGCGTGATGCGTTTAATTGGTACTGATGTTGTTGGGTTTAATGTTCAACTTGATGCCAACAATCAAATAAACTATGCGGCGTATTTGGATAACTTTAACATTGGAAATTTTAGCCATTCCAAAACACTGAACGCTAAACTTGACGGCGTGTATTTGCCAACAACTGGCGGTACAAGCGGCACAGTTCTTGATGGTATTTGGTCAATTGGTAATGGATCAACTTATTCGACAGGAACAGCCTCTGTCAGCGCGGGTGGTACAGTAGTCACAATTACTGGAGCGGCTAACCTTACAACTCTTGGGTATCGTGCAACTACTGACTTTTTGAAAGTTGGAAGCACACAAAGAGCGCGGGAAATTGTTTCAATTGGCTCAAATACTGTTACTGTGTACCCTGCATTTGACACCGCAGAAACTAACGTAGCTTATTCATTGCGTCAAGGCTCTGGCATTAACATTGACGTAAATGGTAACAATAGCAAAATTAAAGTTATAAATTGCACTTTGCAAAGTAACAAACTTGCGGGTCTTGATGAGCGCTCTTTGTACGGAACGCTTTGCATAGGGAACATTTCAGAAAACAATGAATTTGGACGCATCATTAACCGCAGATCGGTAAGTGGGCAATCAAATTCTTGCGAAGACATTGGTTGCTACAACGAAACACAACCTTCGGGTGATTATTTAATTGGCGGCGTTAATGGGTTTGACATCATTAACGAAAATGCAGATGCACCATTAGCCAAGATTGTGTTTCAACCTCAGTATGGTACTGGTGTTCGGATTAGATTGTCTGGTTACGATCTTTCAGAAATTACGCAAGATCAAACCAACGTAACAAACATTTCACCGCTTATCAATACGACTCAATATATTGCTGGCGCTCAAAACGCAATTGTTACTTTGCCAGATGTACCCGCCGATACATCAAGCGGCGCGGGTCAAGTTTATGTATGGCGCGTTCGTCTTGTTGTTCGAGTTAAGTCTGGGTTTAACACAACCATCAAATCGTCAACCTACGTCAATGGGGTTGCAGGTGCAACTGGTGTGGTTGTGACTGGTGATTACAAGGTCTACAACTGCTACTATCAACCTGGCTATGGCTGGATTGTGCAAGTATGAGCAACAGCAAAATATCGGCGCTAACGTCTGCTACTACGCCTTTGGCGGGTACGGAAGTTGTGCCGATTGTTCAATCGGGGGCTACGGTGAAAGCCACGATTGCAAACATTGTTGGCGCAGGGACAAGCCTTGTTTGGGGTACAAGCGGTTGGTTTACCAGCAGAACTGCACCTAGCTCTGGCGTTGGTGTTGAAGTATTTTCATCAGGTGGCAACGGACAAATTCTTGCTTTTAACCGAAGCACTGTTGCGTATACCAGTTTGATTTACGATGCCAATTATCACCAGTGGAATATTTCCGGTGTAGTTTCTGCATATATTGATTCATCTAAGAATTTAAATATTGCATCCGGCAATATTATTCCTACCACAGCCGCCAAAGGCATCAACTTCACCGCCAACACCCCCGCAGCGGGTAAAACAAGCCAGTTGTTGAATTGGTATGAGGAAGGCACATTTGTTGCCACCTTGACACCAAACACATCGGGGTCTATTACCCTGAGTTCTAACAACACGTTGTCATATACCAGAATGGGTCGTGTTGTAGTTGTCAACGGTTTAATTGATGTTGCTTCTGTATCTTTGCCTGTTGGAACATACGTTTTAATTACAACATTGCCATTTACGCCAGCAACAATTTCTCCTAACGCTGGTCGATCTGGCGGCGCATTTGGTGTTCTTTCTACTACGGCTGGAAATATTACGCCGGGTCTTTTGATTAACGGCGGTCTTGCTACAACTTACATAGCCATGAACGCATCAACTGTCCAAACAGGAACATCGTTTTATGTTCAGTTTACATACATCACCGCATAAGGAACAAAAATGTCTTTGACCAAAGTTTCGTTTTCAATGATTGAAGGGGCGCTTGTCAATGTGGCCGATTATGGCGCGTCGTCAAGTGCCACGGCTGCCGTCAACACGGCGGCATTTATTGCCGCCTTAAACGCCGCAAAATCAAATTCAACTGGTGTCGATCAAAACGGTAATCCAGCCGGAACGGTTTTTGTTCCGCGTGGCCGTTATCAATTAAACCCCGATCAAATTATTATTCCAAATTGGGTGAACTTAGTTGGCGCGGGCAAATCGGCAACTATGCTGGTGGCAGCAACCGCTGGCACAACTTTGATTCGAATGGGAACGGCTGCCGATCCAACTTATCGCACATCCATTTCAGACCTAACCATTTATGGCGCAAATTTGAACATTACCGGATTGTCAATCTATGCGTCACTTTGGTTGATGTACAACGTGGAAGTTACAAACTGCAATTACCACGGCATTTATTTGTACAGCAGTTATACAGGCAAAGCGTACAACACTTACGTTAGTTATTGTTCAACATCTGCTGGCTATGCTGGCATTTACATGGATGGCGTTGCATCAGGTGCTGGCGTAAATGATGTTAATTTTTATGGCGGTGGGTTGTCGTATTGCTATGACAGCGTTCGTATCCATAATTGCAACGGTGTTTGGTTTGATGGCATATCTGTTCAAAGTAGTAAACGTAATGGATTTAACTTTGACGCTAGTTCGTTTGACGTAACGGGCATCACAATTCGTAATTGTTACTTTGAAGCCAATTGTGACACCTATGCTGGCTATGTCATTATGGGAACATTTACCGATGTAACCGTTGAAAACAATTACTTTTCTGGTTCTGCTTCGCATCAAATTGTGCCAATTGCAGGCTACGGATTTAATCAATTACAAGTTATCAACAACCAATTTGACACTAACGCTTACAACCCTGCGTTTATTGGTTTGGTTGATAATACTGTTTCAACATTGGTTTTTCAGCGTGTTTTGATTATTGGAAACGCATCGTCCAATGATTCAATTCCTTTGTTTACATCACAATTAAAAGTGTTTGCGGATGCGGCTTTGTATCCAACTAATGCAGTACCTTTAAGCCGTGTTGACCATGCTACTCAATACATGATGCAGTCAAACTTTGTGAGTGTTTACACAGTCACAATGACACCTGCTACTTCAGGAACAATTACTTTAGATTCTGCCCACAACAAAGGTGGATATTCTAAAACTGGTAGATTGGTTCATGTTCAAGGCAGTGTTACAGTTGCAAGCGTTTCATCTCCAGTTGGTTCAAACGTATTAATTTCGTTACCATACCCAATTGCTGACTTAGATGCAGATGGTGAACGTATTGGTGGGGTAGTTATTCAATCCTCTTCTACCGTAGTTCCTTTTATTGGAAACGGCGGTATTACAGGTTTTTATATGATTATTAACGCTTCTACTGTTGCTGCTGGCCAAACATATAACTGGTCATTCTCGTACATTACTACATCAGGAACACCATGAGTTTTGAAAAAACAACCATTGTTGACCGCATTGAAGTACTGGCCGACCACACTGTCGCTGTGAGGTATGTGGTGACTGTCACTGAGGATGGTCAACCATTTGCTGAACAGGTCAAAGGCAACTACTTTAAGCCTGGAGATGACTACAGCGCAGAAGAAGCCAAAGTACAATCTGTTTGCGCTTTGGTACACACGCCTGAAGTAATTGATGCTTATCAGGCTGCACAACAGGCCCAAATTCCTGAAGGAACCACACCATGAGCAATCCACTCGCAGTCACCTATGTCGACCTCGTCGGACCCCCGGTGTCCGCTGCGTGGTTGAACGCTGTTGGCCAGGCGGTCAGCGGAATCACATCGCCCACGACCATCACGGCCACTGCTGGCCAGACGATCTTTACGGTTCCTTCAACTGCTGTCGGCACGGTGTACATCAACGGTGTGTTCCAGATCTACGGACAAAGCTACACCCGCACCAATGACACCACAATCACATTCAGCGAGGCTGTTCCGGTAACCGCCAAAGTGACGATACTGTAATGCTGGACCCCATCAGCATCAGTGCTGCGTTTGCCATCGCCAAGAGCACGATTGCAGGGGTTCAAGAAGCCATCCAGATGGGGAAAGACCTGCACGAGTGCAGTGGCGACCTCATCAAGTTCTTTGAGATGCACGACAAGGTCGAACGGGGTGCAAATCAAGACAAAGCCAAGGCGAACAATTCAGAGATGGCTCAAGCTCTTGAGTCTGTGATGAACGCCAAGCAACTGAGGGATGCACGCAAAAAGCTCAAGGAGCAACTGATTTACTCGGGCCAAGGCGATGTCTGGGAATCCATACAAGCCGAATACAATTTGATCGTGGCTACCCGCAAAAGGGAAGAACGTGAAGCGGAAGAAGCAGCCAAGCACCGGCGTGAGAATCTAGCAGAGACAATGGAGATTTTGTTCATCGGTCTTGCCAGTTGCATAAGCGCCGGGCTGATCGGATGGGGCACATTCGAGTTTATAGTTTACAAACTGAAAGGTTGATATATGGAGTGGCTAAAAATGATCGCACCCACCATCGCTACGGCGGTGGGAGGCCCCTTCGGAACCATGGCTTACGGCCTCATCGCTCATGAGCTTGGCGTCTCACCTGACGAAGCCAAGAGCACCATCGAGGCGGGCAAACTGACCGCTGATCAGATCGCCAGCGTGCAACTGGCCGAGGTGCAGATCAAAGCCAAGGCACAAGAGCTCAACCTCGACTTTGCTCAACTGGTTGTCGCGGATCGCAAGTCAGCCCGTGAGATGCAGGCTCAGACTCGGTCGTACATCCCTGCGATCTTGGCCATCGCGGTCACCATCGGCTTCTTCGGCATCTTGATTGGCATGATGACCGAGACATTCAAAACCTCGGATGCCTTGATGCTGATGCTGGGCTCCTTGGGTACAGCCTGGACTGGGATCATCGCGTTTTACTTTGGCTCGTCAGCAGGCTCTCAGGCCAAAGACGACTTACTTCACCAATCGACGCCAACAAAATGACACAGCTCTCAGAACACTTCTCGTATGAAGAGTTGACTCACACAGATCACCGTGAGTTCGACAACACACCCAACGATGCTGAATTGGCCAACCTCGTGCGCTTGGCTACGTTTTTGGAAGATGTCAAAGCGTTCCTGGGCGGCAAGCCTGTCATGGTCAACAGTGCGTTCAGGTCTAAACAAGTCAATGACGCCGTGGGCTCCAAGGACACCAGTCAGCACCGGGTTGGTTGTGCCGCAGACCTGCGCATCCCTGGGATGACCCCGAATGAGGTGGTGCGTGCCATCATCGCATCTGATCTCCAGTTCGATCAGATCATTCGTGAGTTTGATAGCTGGACCCACATCAGTGTGCCCAACGATCCTGATGGCAAGCCGCGGCGCCAGGCTCTCATCATCGACAAGACTGGCACCAGGCTGTTCTCTTAAGTCGTCCCAATCGAGAGATTGACGGCAAACTCACCACAGAAGCTGTCGTCTGCGATGTTGGGAAACGCGGCAACCGGTGAAGGTTGAAGCTGCATCCCTGACAGCGCGGTCTGCGTGGGAATCATGACCACGCTCACATGGGGCGGGTAGCGTCGGCACTCATCCTCGTGGCGGTAGCGACAGTGGTGGCAAGATGCGAAGTTCATGGGTTTTTCTCCAAGGCTTTGTTAAACATGTGTGCGAGTTTCAAGATCGTGTTCTCTGGTCCTGAAACGTAATCAGTCTTTTCAAATCCATACTGCTCAAGCGGCATCGAGTCCCAGGTCGTGTACTCAGCGACTCGCTCTCCGATGAACTTGGCATACGCGCCAACAGGCACGCGCCCCTCAAGGGGGCTGAACAGTATGTTGTCCAGTTTGCGCTTGACATCCACAGGCAGTGAAACGTGCAGCAAGACTTTCTCGTCGCCTTTAGGTCTGGCCATTACTGCCCCTTGGCTGCGAACAGCACGATCATGACCAACCAGAACACGCCGGCTAAACTGATCAGCAGCCACTTGGCTAAGTCCTTCAAGTGCTCACGCCACATGGATTGTGGCAACGGAGCCCTATCGTAGTGTTTACGTCCGATTCTTCCCATCTTTTTTCTCCTTGGGTGTGACTATAGTTTCGATTGTGGTGAACCTGTGTGCGTTGGCGCACTCAAGACGCCGACGGCGAGTGTTACCGGTGCTGGTGCGAGTCTCTTTGACCATCGTCCAGGTTCCGCAGACAGGGCATTTCACTTCTTTGCCTCCGTCGATGCGTGCAAGTAATCGGTCAACCGATCGATGCGCTCGGTGTAGCAGCGCACGCGGCACTCGGCCTCCTCGCGGTACGAGAACGCTTCAAGCAGGCGGCGCTTGGCCTCCTCTAACTCGATCAGGGCCAGCATCTCGGCGCTGGGTGGCGCAAAGAAAGACTTTAGAAAATTCATTGACTGGAAAAACATTTCAAACTCCTTTTGACTGACGGTACTGTTTAATGGCATTGCGCAGACCATTCTGGGTCTGAGCCTTGTCGTCGAGCGCCAGTGCCTGCGCTTGATCCAAAGTGTCACGCATCAAGATGCGGTGGCACATGACGGGTGCCCCTTGACCTTGACGCCGGACACGGGCGTTGAACTGCTCATACAGGTCAAGGCTCCAGTTGAGGCCGAACCACACCAAGATGTGGCCAGCGTCTTGCAAGCCGTCGATCCCGTGGCCCATGGAGGCAGGGTGACCGATCATCAAGCGGCAATCGCCACTCTTCCAGCGAGCCATGGCGTTGACCAAGTCTTTCTCGCTCTTGCACTCGGTCAGGTTGATCGGACGGATCGACTTGAACTTGGTCATGATGCGCTCAGCGTCTGATCGGTAAGCATAGGAGCACAGCACAGGTGAGCCGTTGGCCTCATCGATGATGTCCTCGAGCGCCTCGAGCTTGAAGTCGTGGATCGCCTCCCACAGAGGCATCCCGGCCACTGGGTACATGGCGCCGTTGCTGAACTGGAGGCACTTGTTGGTAAGGGATGCCTGGTTAAACATCTCCACCTCTGTGCCGCTGTCCAGGCGCATGAAGAACTCTTTCTCCATCTTGTCGTACTTGCCTCTGAGCGCATCGGGCATCTCGATCTCGATGTTGTTCACGATCAGATCAGGCAGCGGGTTGTAGTCGGCCGCGCTCATCTCCAACGTGATGTCGCCAATGAGACTCTTGATCGTTGTCTCGGTGTCTTCGTAGGCCACCTCTTTGTACGGACCCACCTTGCGGTAGAACCGGGTGCGGAACGCCGTCTTCGATGTGCCCAGGCGCAGACCCCTGTCCACCACAAGGAATTGGCCATGCAGGTCCTTGTAGCCGTTGGATGCCGGTGTGCCAGTGAGGCCAGTGGTCCAGACGAACTTGTCCAGGATCTTCTTGACAGCCTTGACCCGGTCGGTGGCGCTGTTCTTCATCTTGCTGATCTCGTCCCACACGATGCCGGTGAATGGCAGATCTTTGCCTTTGCTGACGAAGTAGGTGTGCAGCGTCTCCGACATCCAGCGCAGGTTTTCGTAGTTCGTCATGTAGATGTCAGCGGGGCGCAAGAGGGCGCGGGTGCGCTGATCCTTGGTCCCCATGACCATGCTGAACTGGAGGTGCTTGGTGTGTTCCCACTTAGCAGCCTCCTGGCGCCAGACCAGTCGGATGACGCGGATCGGTGCGACGATCAGGACACCCTTCAGGAACTGAGTCTTGACGAGGTGGGCGATCGAGGTCAGCGTGACCACGGTCTTGCCCAGTCCCATGTCCAGCCACAGCATCGAGTTAGGGCTGCTGCACTGGAAGTTGACCGCCTTCTTCTGGTAATCGTGGAGTAAATTAGGGGTCAGCATGATGCCATGTTCATCATGTCAAGCATCAGATTGATCATCATCTTGCCGGCTTCGACGTTGTCAACCACAAACACATCCACCTTGTGCTGGCGCAGTCTCAGGTGCTCGCGCTCCTGCGACTCGGTCGGCTTGGCGCCGGTGCGCTTGAACTCGCAAAAGAACATCTTGCCAGAGGGCAGGATGAACAGGCGGTCCGGCACGGCCATGCGATTGGGTGACGTGAACTTGTAAGCCAGCACATCACGGGCGCGTGCGTATTCGCACACAGTATGTTCAATTTGTTTTTCCAGCATTTGCTTCTCTCAGTAGTTGGATGGCGTCCTTTAGATCAAGACGCAGTTGCTCAAGTGCTTCGTTCAGTGCGATGTTTTGCTCGTACTGCTCTTTGGCAAATCTGGCCAGGTTTTCGTGGCTCCATGTCTCAAAGTAGGGCTTGTCTGTCATGCCAGTCCGAGGCAGAGTTTCTCCACCTCCCTCACGTAGTAGTCGTAGTCCACAGGCAGCGTGGCATCTTCGATGTCGTTGCAGACCTGCACCTTCCAGCCACTTTCGACGCCGATCTGGCGCCACACGCCGGGCTTCTTAGCCAGAGGCGGCATCCACTTCATCAAGGGCTTACCATCCTTGGCGATGTAGTAGCGCGAGATGTTCTGTGCCTGCTCCTCGCCCCACTGGAGATAGCTTGAGCGCGGGACCTTGGTGCGCAGCATGAAGTCCATGATGTGCGGCCACTGCTCCACGGTCTCGCGGATCGGGGCATCCTCAACCAGCACCTTCTCTGTCACTTTGGCGACCACCAGTGCACCGGCGTTCTGATGCCAGCCCATGTTGTACTCATAGGCGCCTTTGCGTTTTATACGGCCATCCGTGTATACGGCGATATAGTTGTTTACATCTCGGATCATCATCGACTTGTAAATCGATTCTTCCAGTTGCAGGCCGGTGGCCACTTCCCAGACTTTGCGAGTCTTTTCAAGCTCAGGCAACTGGCTCCTGGGGATGCGCACAGTCATGCCGTCGGTGTTCACCTGGATCAACTTAGCCTCGGTCCAGCGTGTGATCTCCTCGGCCAGCCAGCACAGCAGCAACTGGCCGTTGAGCGTGATGCTCATGGTGAACAACGGGTCGTAGAAGACAGAGAACTGGTTGTTCGAATCGCCGTAGACGCCGTTGAGCGCCAGCTTCAGCATGGCGTTTTCTGCGCTGTTCTTTGCGTATGACTTGCGCTGCTCGTACAGGGTTTTGTAGATGGTGACGAATGTCTGGCCAAGGTGGGCAGGGTAGAACCCATTCGCGATTGCCAGGTTTGGATAATATGAACTGACATCGAGGTCCACGATAACGGACACATCGTCCGACTCGATGACTTCACTCTCAACTGACCCATGAATACCGCCTAATCCAAATACAAATTCAAAACCGTCGATTCTCGCAGTCAAATCGGTGAAGACGCCCTTGGTCTCCGTGATAACTTGATCCTTGAGCCAGTTGAGCACCCGGGTGAACTCAGGTGACTGAAACGCGATCCATGGCAGGATGGCGTCTTTGAGCGCGATGGTCGGGCGCTTGGTCTGCCGTGGTGTGCGGCCACTGGGGCCGAACTCGTAGCAAGAGACACCAGCCTCCTCGAGCTTCATGGTGAAGAACTCTTTGCCGATCTTGGTGTCGTTGTAGTTGATCCAGTCGCGCCCTGGGTACAACGTGCATAGTTTTTCGCGAAAATTGATCATGTCCGACGTGACGTGCATAAATTTCTTCGTCTGCGCGACATCGTGGTGGTTGTACTTCTTGAGCACTTCGATCTGTTCAGGCGTCAAGACCGTGCCAGGCTTGTAGGGCAGGTCTTTGATGCTGTCTGAGCGCATGTTGAACTCGAGGGCTTTGAGGCTGGTGGCCCGGGCCTTGTTGTCAAAGTGATGAATCTTGAACAGATCGATCTGGGCGACGTAGCGATCACTGGGGCTCACCAGATGAGCCCACTTGCTGCCGTCTTCATCCTGCGAGTTAAAGATCGCCTGCGCTTTGTCGTACAGGGTACGCGCATCGCTCTTGCCCATGCGCATGAGGGTGTGGATCACCGGATAATCGAACCCCAAGTTGTTAAAGCCGACCATGCGTGCATTGGTCTCCTTGAGGTACTGGAAGAACGCAACGATCTCGCGACTGTCATTGCGTAAGTCACTGATCTCGAACAGCCAGCGCAAAGGTGCGCTTGCGTGTTCCACCGCCAGCGTGAACACGTTGGGATAGACCTCAATATCGTAGACATAATCATTACTCATAACTGTTACTCGGTAAGGTGGAGGCCTCGATTTGGGTTTCGACAAACCGCAGAAGAAAACCAGAAAATCCTGCGGGTCACCATCCTCGAATGCTGGTTTAACAGCCCCCGATTCGTTTACTGACCCAAGAACGATGGCAGACCTGGCATGGCCACAGGAGCAGCCACAGATCCAAACATATTCGACGCATCAGCGGCGCCTTCACCAAACGCTGTGTCGTCCCGCAGGAACTGGAGAGCCACCAGATCACAGCGGATGCCGTTACCGTAGGAGTTTGCCTGCACCCAAGGCTTGACAGCAGCATTGACGCGGCAGCCGCCGTACATCTTGCGAGTCAGCATCTGGTAAGCCATGGTGTTGTTCGGGTCGATCGGTGTGCCGTTGGCCTCGATGATCTGAGGCGGCTGGTCACGTCCAGCAGTGATGAACAGGTTGCCTGCATAGCCGTCGTAGGGCTTAAAAGTTTTCTTATTGACCTTCTCGTCGCCTTCACCGAAGCAGCGGGTCTTGCGATCTTTCGAGATCATGGTCATCACAGTCTGAGCGTGCTCAGCCCACTTTTGCAAAGCCAACTCGCTGTAACGCTTCATGAACGCTGCAAAGCCTGGGTGGTCCTTGGGCATGATGAACTCGCAGTTGTAACTGACGCGAGTGGCGCCAGTCTGCTCGTTCACGTTCTTCTGAGGCTCAGCGATGTGAGGGAAGGACAGGCGGACATCCGATAACAAGATAATTTCTGACATTTGATAACTCCAATTTACTTTAACCAATCCGGCAGGGCCGGGACTTCTTCAACTGCACCAAACAGTGGTGCAGCGTTCATGACGACCGCAGGGCGCTCGTCTGACTCGGGAACGACGGTGAGCTTGCCAGCCACCCTCGTGATGTACTCGGTGTTCATTGTTTTGATCTGACGCTCCGAGAGTTGTTTGTTGGTCTCCACGCCGCTGCGCTTGGTTCGCCAGACGACCTTCTCAGCCTTGGCAGGACTGATCAGCTTGACCTCGTAGACTTCAGCCTTGGGCATCCCCATCTTCATGAGCTTCTCGGCGATGTCGTCATCACTCATGGACCAGTTGCGGCTACCGCGACCATGGACCAGCTTCAAGCCTGGGATCGAGATGCCGGCCTTGAATCGCTTCATGGCTTCCTTCTCGACGGCCTCAAGGAGCTGGCGCATCAGGGGTGCAGCCTCCATGATCTGGCAGATCTGACGCTCGTCCATCTTGGCCGGGTCTTTGTCGGCAGCCTGCTGCGCAATGTCCAGCACCTCGACCGGCGAGAACAGCTCCATGGCGTTCATGACGTTGCCGGCCAGCGCAGTGCAGCTACCCTTGGCGCGGCAGTACTTGCACTGATCTTCACCAGGCACGAGTGCAGCATCGGGCATGTCGGTGGCAGCGGCGCCCAGGACGTACTTGGGGATCTTGGCCAACAGGTCCTTGACAGACATCTCCACCGAGTTGATCGGCTTCATGCCCTTCAGGGCCAGCTTAGGCTGGATCACGGTCAAGCGCACCGTGTCAAACGGGTATGCCACATTGACCGGCAGCTTGAACGCAGCCAGAGCGCCCAGACCGTACAGCTCGAGCTGGGGGTTGTTCTCCACGGCGACATAGTTCATGCCGTCCTTGTAGTCAATCACCTCCAGCACCCGAGATGTCAGGGCGTGAAGCTGCACGTCGGCCGTGCCGCTCATGTCGTTACGGCCCAGGAAGTGCTCAGGGTCTACGCGCTGCTCAGAGATGACCTCGCAGTCATCACCCATCTCTTTGCCGCGCTGCTTGATGTAATCGATGGCCATGCGCACACGGGATGCGCGCAGGTCGTCAACAGTGAACGCGCCCTCGTGATCCTTCAGGGTTTTCCCTAAAGCGACATTGGGGTCCTCGAGGCCACCCAGGATGCAGCACTCGAGCAGATAGTGCGAGTGGGTTCCGTCTACTGCGGCCGGTCCACTCTCCTCCTCGGGGTACTTGGCCTCCTCCCGGATCGAGCCGGGGCAGGAGAGCCAGCGCACCGCCTTGGATGGCGACAACATGGCATGAGTGCTCATTTCAGCGCTTCCACACCAGCGTACAAAGCCGAGTAGTGCTCAGGCTTGATCTCGTTGATGTTCTGGTAGCCCAGGGTGGTCAGCACGCCTTGGATCATGGCGCCCTTTTCTTGGCCCATGGACTTGTAGGACGCCAGGACGTAGTCCATGAGTCCCTTGGCGTCAGTAAACGGTGCGCCGGCGGGTGCTGGGGCTGGTGCAACTACCCCGATGAATGAGGGTGGTGCAGGCATTGCAAGTGTGACGGCGCCGGGTGCGGTAACCACTGGGACTGGTGCTGCGGGTACAGGGTCCACGACAGTGACGGTAACCGGGGCAGCTTGTACCACAGGGGCAGGTGCTGGCGCAACGGGTGCAGCAGGTGCTACATTGCTCGACTCCAGCTTGGCTGTGAGGGTGACGATAGCGGCGGTGAGCGCCTCGATTTTGGCTTCAATTGACATGATAGAGACTTTCTTTACGTGTTACAGGTGGTTGAATTGTGAGGCGGTCGTCATTGAACGCCTCCACTAGTTCACGCAAGACATCAGACGGTTGCCCGAACTTCTTTGCCTTGACGTGGAACTTCTTGTGCGTCTCAGGGAGAACCCTGAAATGCAGAAACTTTGATTTAGGTTTGGTTGCCATGAAATTTATTTCCTGATCCGTTGAACAAAGTGTAGCACACCTGTGGTACGATTGTGCAACAGTTTGAAAAATATTTTTCAGGCAAGAAAAAGCCCCGTGGATTAGACGGGGCTTAAAGAGGATTTAACCAGTGAACAAGCCAGCAACTGCATTACCAGCGAGAGTTATTATATGAGCGCAATCCCATCGGTGCAACAGCACCCGGCATCAGTCGATGCCTATATCCGGCATGGCTGGAGTCTTGTGCCCATCCCCTCGGGGACCAAGGGCCCACGCACCCCGGGCTGGAACAAAAAAGAGTCAGCGATCAAGTCGCAAATCGAGTTGCCGCAGGGCTTCGGTATCGGCCTGGCCCATGCTTACAGCGGCACGATGGCCTTTGACATTGACAACTGGGACATCACGGTTGCCCAGGGCATCGATCTCAAGGCTTTGTACGACGCCCCTGACGCGGTGATCATCGACTCTGGCCGCCAGGGTCACGGTAAGTTGCTGTACAAGATGCCCTTCGGCCTAGCGCTGCCATCCAAAAAGATCATCATCGACGGCGTCACGGTGTACGAGCTGCGCTGCGCCACGGCCAATGGCCTCACGGTGCAGGATGTGCTGCCCCCATCGATTCACCCCGATACCCGGCAACCCTACCGCTGGGCTGGCCGTGGCCACTGGGAGCGGCTGCCCACGATCCCCCAGATGCTGCTCGATCTGTGGCAGGGCTTTCTGGAGAAAGAAAAAGACCGAAACCTTTCAACAGGTGACGCGCTCAACGCATCATGGGAAGAGATCCGATCAGCCCTAGAGCACATTGACCCCGACTGCTCACGGGAAGAGTGGGTGCAGGTGGGCATGGCTCTGAAGTGGGCCGGTGAACAGACCAACGAGGTCGACCAGGCTCTGTCAATCTGGCATGACTGGTCCAAGCCTGCCCTGAAGTACCTCGGTGAGCGTGAGATCGTCACGCAGTGGTCGAGTTTTAAGAACGACAAAGTCAACGCTGTCAAGTTGGGGACACTGTTCCACTTGGCCAAACAGCACGGTTGGAGCAGAGCAATGCCAGACATCTCGGACCTGTTCAAATCGATTGAGTCAGCCCCCATCCCGCCGGTGGACGTGATGGCCGGGCTTAAACCACCAGCACCTGAGATCGACCTGTCCCTGTGGCCCTCAGTGCTTGCCACCCGTGCCATGCAGATGTCCGAGTCTGTGGGCTGCGACCCACTTGTGCCCCTCTTCGCAGGGCTCTCGGCGGTGTGTGGTGTCGTCGATGCACGCATCCGCCTCGAGTTGATGCCGGGCTTTCAAGTGCCGCCGGTGCTGTGGCTCATGACGATAGGCGATCCAGCGGACAAAAAGAGTCCAGGCTCCAGACCCATGCTGTCGGTGCTAAAGACGATTGAAACAGAAGATCTGCCAAGATACAAGAAAGACCTGTTGGTGTGGGAGGGTAAGGAGGCAGCCCACGAAGCTGCGCACAAGGCTTACCTGGCTCACATGTCCTCGTCTGAAGGGATGATGGACCCCTCCAGCGCGCCGGTGGTGCACGATCTGCCCGAGAAGCCTGCGCCCCTGAAAATCACGGTCTCGGACATCACATCACAAAAGCTCGTGCGCCATGCTTCTGAGCGGCCACGGGGCCTGCTGTGTTACCTCGATGAGATGAACTCTTGGGTCAAGAAGCTCACCGACAAGACCAGCGGCGAGGACCGGTCGACTTGGGTGGTGTCCTACGAGTCGGAGACCTATGACATGGACCGGGTGGGCAGTGGCTCGATCCATTGCGAGAACCTGGCCATCAGCATCTACGGCAATATCCAGCCCCGGGTGTACAAAGACAACCTAAGCTCGCTCACGGCCGATGGCCTGCTCCAGCGGTTCATCCCTGCAATCCTGCGCGGCGACAAAACGCGCCTGGGTGAGCCGATCCCCGAGTTCATGACCAACAAGGCGCAGTGGGAGCAGATGCTGCGCTTGGTGTACGCGCTGCCAGCGCAGACCTACAAACTCTCAACTGAGGCTCACGCCGTGTTTCGCGAGTTCCAACGCTGGTACGAGGCAGCCAAGCGAGATGAGCGCACCCTGAGCAGCCCCGAGGCGTTCATGACCGCGTTCGGTAAGCTCGAGGGCACGACCGGGCGCCTGATCCTGGTGATGCACCTCATGGAGCGGCCGTTCGATCTGCTGGTGCAGCCCGATGTCGTGGAACGCGTGATCCGTATCGTCAAAGAGTACGTGATCCCCGCCTTCAGGTATTCACTGGGCGAGGTGGGCGGCGTTAACTCGTTTGACGCGTGGGTCGCGGACTACGTGATCCAGCATGCCGACAAGGCTACGCTGACCATGTCCGAGATCAAGCGCTCAGCCAGGCGTCAGGTGGAGCACGTGAGCCCGTGGCAGGCCGATCAGATGGTCATCAATGCCATGACGCTACTGGAGCAAAGCACTTGGGTCGCGCGTATGGACGATGGGACGAAAGAGCACCAGCACATCGCGCAGTGGGGGATCAATCCTCAGTTGATGGAGTTGTTCAAGGGTCACCGCAAGGCAGTGCTGGAGGCCAAGCAGCGGCAACTGGACGAGATTTACAAGGCCGCCCCTCACGCGCGTAAGCGCGTACCCGGGGCAGAATGAAAAAAGGGACCATAGGGTCCCTTTTTCTTTACCTACTTGGTAAAGAATTTAGCTCCTTGAGTTTGGCTTCTATTTGGTTAATTGGAAACGGCCCATATTCTTGGGCTAGTTCCGCATATTCATCTGCCGTCAGCCCTACCCATGTGCGCTGTGGCCGTGCTTCAATCACCATTTTTTACCTTCCGCAATACCTGCACTAAATGCACGGTCAATGTCTTCTTTTGTGTAGGCTGGCTGTGCGGGAATAGTTATTTTTTTAATCCCGTTAATTGCTTTTTGTACCCACGTAGCAGCCTCAGCAGCATAAGCAGCACGAGAAGCAGCATAAGCAGCACGAGAAGCAGCATAAGCAGCATAAGCAGCATAATCAGCAGCAACAGCAACATTAGCCGCCTTCGCAGCAGCATGCGTTTTCTCGCTGCACATTTGCGCCCAAGTCTCGCCATGCCCGGCTGCATCGGCTTGAGGTTGATAAGCAGTCAGTGCTGCCCACATTTCGTCTAATTTAGTCATGTCTTACTCCTTAATTCCGTGGGCGGCTTCACCAAAACGAAACCATTTAAGTTCTTCAGGCCCATATTCTTTTGTACCTACAAAATGGCTCGGGCAAATGCAAACGCAATCCGTTTGCACAGGTGCTGGCTGTGCCAAGGCTTCGGCAGCTTCTAAAAGTAGCGTAACTGTTTCGTAATGTAAATCGTGAGTTGCTTCTTCACGCAGCCGCTGAATCAATGCTTCACTCCTCAACGGGTAGGGCGGGAACGGCCACCCATTCTCTGGCCATTGGTCCTTGTTCATTACGCGCCCTCCAATGTCTTCTCTAGGCGCGTGAGCGCCTTGTCCCACTGCTCATAGTCGCCTATGCTCGTGAGCGCGCTAATCATGGCGCGTGCGGCGTCGGCCACCTTCTCCAGGCGCTCGTTGCGCGCGCGTAGCAGGCGATTCTCGGCTTCACACTCAGCCAAGGCCAAGTCCATCAGTCTCTCGTTCTCATTCATCATCTTCTCCTTCACAGTGTTCACATCCAGGGTGGTCGGGGTCCCGGCAGTCGGGGTTATATCTCAAAGCGAGCGCGCGTCGGGCCTCAAAGCGATCTTGCGCGCGTAGGTCCTCGGCCTCAGGGTCGTCGTCAAAGTCGATCATCGGTCTCTCCGAAGAACAATAATCACACCGAGCAGGATTCCGATGAGTCCGCCGAATATTTGCAAAAGTATCTCGTTCATCATTTGCCCCTCAGTGCAGCCCACAGGCGCGTCCAGTAGCCAGGCGTGACCTCTTTTTCAAATTGCAGGCTCATGCGTTGCAACTCTTTTTTGATGGCCGCGTCCTGCTCGCGTTCCTCGCGCGTGAGCGGCTCATTGTCCAATGCAACGGCATTGCTCATAATCTTGCGGCGCTCTTGGCGACGTTGTAACTCGGCAGCCCTAAACATTGTTTTAAGTTCATCAGTCATTTTTTAGCCTCTTGAATCAGTTGATTGTGTAGCTTGGGCGCGTGGTCGTCGATCATGCGCAGCACCTCGAGCAGGCGTACCACCGACGCGCTGGGGTCGCGCGTACCGTCTTCCCACTTCCTGTAGGTGTACACCGGCACGCCCAGGTAACGCGCCATGGCGGCAGCGCTGAGGTCCAGTCGCTTGCGTATCGTCATTACACGCAGTTGGAAGATGTTGGGCAGGTCTAGCTCGCGCGTAGGCGTGGGCGCAGGTGTTACCCGCGTGGGCCGGGGTCTCGCGCGTGGGGCGCGCGTAGGCGTGGGGGTCATCCAGTCTGGTAGCTTGCTCATAAGTCAACCTCAGCGAGTCGGACAAGCTGGGCGAACGTGTGCAGGTGCTCAGCGTCGGCCGTGAAAGGATTCTCCCC
>Ga0114964_10000676_pt1 | contig 25888 bp, 25 predicted proteins | sample C_131016_MF_Meta_FD_92638 | JGI IMG/M metagenome (GOLD analysis project Ga0114964, IMG submission 92638) | Freshwater microbial communities from Lake Croche, Canada to study carbon cycling - C_131016_MF_MetaG | ecosystem: Environmental > Aquatic > Freshwater > Lake | place: Lake Croche, Canada...
CAGGAATTAAAGCTCTGCCCGAACTACCAATTGGCAGAAACACTAATCCCACCATCGAGGGTTATGCCACTTCCTGTGACCCAATTCGCACCAATTAGGTATTCGATCGCTCCGGCAATATCACTAACAGTTCCCATATTTTTAAGTGGTGCCGCTTTCTTCCAGGCGCTAACGCCCTCAGGCCACGCACTTTCAATTCCTTGTCTACCAATTAGCCCAAGGCGAAGGAAATTACTTCTAATTGGGGCAATCTCGACTGCGGCAGATTTTGTTAACGCTTCGAGTGCTGCTTTTGTCGCTCCATAAATTGCGTGACCAGGTCTTGGTGAAATTGCTTCAATACTTGAAATATTAATTACTGACTTAACGCCATAGCTCTGTGTAGCAATTTCAGCATAAATCTCAGCAATTGCCGAAACATTTACCTGAAAGAAATCAGAAATTTGATTTGGGTTTTCATCCTTAAGAAGTGCCACATCTTGCATCGCAGCATTATTTATAACATGGTCAATTTTGCCATATTGCTTTAGGACTTCCTGCATTAATGACTTACCGCCGCCAGGCTTAGATAGATCTGCTTTGATTGATGAAAAATTATTGGAATTACTATTGCTAACTCCGATTACTTCATATCCATTGGTCAAAAAGTGTTCGCAGAGCCCGCCACCAAGATAGCCACTGGCACCTGTGATTAAAATTTTTCCTTTATTGCTCATGAATTAGCTCCGGAATAGTTGGGTCACTCTCGCGCCAAGAGCGTACTAGTTCTGGGGTTGCCAATTCCATAGATGTGAAAGCTGGAGCCAAGAAACAAAGCACCAGCGACCATTCTCCTAAAGGTTTTGCCGCCATCCACACTTGTGGATCGATACTGAAAGACAAATCGTGAGGGGTGCGATCAAGTATCACTTTCTTGTGAGAATCAGACTTTAAGTGAAGCTCCACTGGCGCTCCGGCTAGATGAACCCAAGTCTCCCGCTCTTTTAAAATATGCCAAGCCGAGAAATCTCCTTCAGCCATTAAAAAATAGATTGCATTTCCGAAGTCATCGCGCTGGATAACTCTGAAGAATCCACCTTCACCTTCAAGCGGGGCAAGATCTAGCTCTGAAATTACTTCTTGGGCGCTCTTGTTTTCAAACATTACTTCAGGTCTTCCAAGGCCTTCATGCGCTCATCTATGCGGTTCTTTAGGTCCTTGACATCTACATTTACGAGTTCTTTCGAATTTACTACGCGCTTTCCAGCCACCCAAACATCTGAGACATCAGAGCGACCAGCCGCAAAAACTAGAAGCGCTAATACGTTGTGAATCGGGGTTAAGTGAAGTGCCGATAAATCGATGGCAATTAGGTCTGCTTCTTTGCCGATTTCAATACTTCCGATTCGATCTGACAAACCAACGGCTTTTGCACCATCGATTGTGGCCGCCCGAACAATCCTAACTAAATCAACATCAGCTGGTGAATGCTTAAGCGCCACCATATGCGCCGCCATACGCATAACGCTCCACATATCTAAATCATTGCTTGAAGAGCATCCGTCGGTTCCAAGCCCAGTTACTAATCCAAGATCTTGATACTTCTTCAAATCTGCAATTCCACTTCCAAGTTTTAAATTGCTGCCGGGGCAGTGACCAACACTTGCGCCAGCTTTAATAGAAATATCAATATCGGAATCGGAAAGATGTACTCCATGACCGTAAGTAGTTGGGACATCAAGAATCCCTGTGTCACGCAAGACCTCTGTCGGGGTTCGCTTATGCATGGCCTGTGATTGATTGTTTTCAGCAAGAGTTTCCGAAACATGAAGATGAACCCGGGCACCATGCTTCTTGGCAAGAGTCGCAACCTCAGTTAGATGTTCTTCTGAATCGGTATAAACACTATGGGGCATATAGAAAAGCGGCGTAAAGGGACCACCGATTTCTTGATGGATTACTGGCCACTTCTCTCCAAATGCAATTCGCTCCTGCCACTCCAAGCCATCCAGCCCTGGGAAATCAAAGAAGATCGGTCCGGCAATATGGCGAAGTCCAACTTGAACTGCAGCCTTGTGCGTTTGGGCAGGATTTAAGTACATATCTAAAGTTGTAGTTGTTCCAGAAAGTAAGGCTTCACCCGCGCCAAGCTCGGTGCCCAGTGCAGAGGTTTCGCCATCCATAATCGCACCTTCAGCTGCCCAAACTCGTTCTAGGAACCCATCAAGGTTTACACCTTCAGCCCACCCGCGCAACAAGGTCATTGCCAGGTGAGTATGGGTATTAATAAGACCGGGTGCAATTAAATGATTTGAAGCATCAAACACTTCATAATTTGGAGCGCTAGTTGGATTTATAGCAGAGATCTTGCCATCCTCAATAACAATGGTGGCATTAGACAAAACTTTATTTTGGCTATCCACGGTCACTACATATTTGGCATTCTTAATTACAAAATTATTCATCTTAGATCTCGGTTATTGCTGCATCGATGATTTGAATAACTTTTACAGTAGCTTGCTTTAAACAAGTACTTATATCTTCCATTGTTATCGGCTGATCACTAACGCCTGCTGCAGGATTAACTACAAGTGCAATGGCTGCGTAACGAAGATTTGCTTCTTTAGCCAAGGTAACTTCTGGACATCCAGTCATCCCGACAACAGTTGCCCCCGCAAGGGCAGCTAAACGAATTTCTGCAGGGGTCTCAAATCGAGGACCATTAAATCCTGCATACACTCCACTTTCGCGAAGTGAGAGTCCTAACTTCTTTGCAGCATCTGCTAATCCGGCTCTAATTCCTTTATCGTATGCACCAACAACGTCAACATGCGATACGCCACCAGGTTGAACTCCATCGTAAAAAGTATCGGCTCTGCCGGATGTGAAATCAATGAAATCATCAATTAGGGAAAGATCACCTGGCTTTAATGTTGGATCAACGCCACCAACAACGTTTACGGCAATAACTCGTGTGACACCCAAGTCCTTGAGGGCGGTGATATTGGCCCGGTAGTTAACTTTATTTGGCGGAACGCTGTGATCAGCACCGTGGCGAGTAACAAACTCGATTTCAATACCATTCCATTTTCCAGATGTAACAAGTGCATCACCGTAAGTGGTGGTGACTTTTCTAGGTTCATTCCCAGCTAGTGCTGGCAGCGAATAGAAGCCAGTACCGGCAATTATTCCTACTTTTTCCAAGTCTTTATTCCTCCGCTTATTAGTAATTTCTTTACTTCAGAAATCTTAGAAGAGATAGCGGAAGTTGGGTTTAAGGAAACAAACGAGGTTCCACCATTTGAAAAGTTATATGAGCGGCCATAAACACCTAAATCGGCATCTACAACATCTGATAGCGATTGGTTATTTACTGCACCAGTTATTACGTCAAATACCGCTTTTTGATAAGACTTGTTTACATAACCGATTACATACGGCGCAGCAACCTTGCTTTTCAAAAAGAATTGATCAGGGGCAACTCCTATGAACTTAAGTGAACGCTTGGCTTTATTCTGCGCGATGATTGCGGTGAGAACTTCCCCGCTTTTAGACCAATTAGAGAAAATGACGTCCACCCCGGCCTTAGAAAGACCTACGACACTCGCGCCAATGCCCGAAACTTCGTTCTTGGAAAAAGTAATGATCTTTGGCTTTGTTGCCTTAGCCCCAGCCAGGAAATTGGCTTCATCTGATTGGGCAACCGCGTTATATGACTCCCCGATAAAAGCAATCTTCCCGCTTTTGCTACTCAACGCAGCAAGCACGCCTGCTAAGTAAGAGCCTTGATCTTCTCGAAACGCTAGAGCTGATACCGAAATAATGTCGATATCTCCATTGTCCACAATCGCGTATTGGCTCTCTGGAAACTTTGAAGCAATGGTTCTCATTGCTAATTTAAAGTTTGGGCCAACTGCAAGTACTAATTGATAGCCGGATTTAACTGCAAATTCAATCCGATTTTCGCGATCAAATTCGGTGCCAAGTGTTACAAATTCCCTAAGTGAAAATTGATTTAAGCCAAACTTCTTCTTGGCTTGGTCAACGCCTAGTGCGGCAGCATCATCTGTTCCACCATCGCCGCGTCCACCAACATCATAAATAACTGCAATTTTTGGGGCGGTTGCTGCGAAAGATGAAGTTATTGGCAGTAAGGCCGAGATAAGAACTAAAAGTAAAACACTCGCTAATTTACGCACGAGGAATGATGCCCATAGCATCGTAGGTATCTTTCAAAGTTTTTTCAGCCACAGCTCCGGCTTTCTCGGCGCCGATTTTGAGAATCTTATTAAGGTGCGTTGGATCTTCAAGTAATTCAAGAGCCTTGGCGCGAATTGGACGGAAGAATTCAACAACGACTTCAGCTACTCCAGTCTTGAAATCGCCGTAACCTTTACCTTCAAAATCCTTCTCTGACTCGGCGATAGATTTATTTGTCAATGCTCCATAAATGGTTAAAAGATTAGAAATTCCTGCTTTATTCTTCTCATCGAACTTAACTTCTCGCTCGGTATCGGTAACAGCACTCTTTATCTTCTTAGTGTTTATTTCCGGAGCGTCCATCAAATCAATAATTCCGTTTGGTGATTCAGCGGACTTGCTCATCTTTGATGTTGGATCTTGAAGGTCATAAATCTTTGCACCGGCTTTTAATATATAACCAGATGGGATAGTAAATATCTCTTTATAGGTTGTGTTAAATCTTTGAGCCAAATCACGAGTCAATTCAATGTGTTGGCGTTGGTCTTCGCCAACTGGAACTTGGTGGGCTTGATAAAGCAAGATATCGGCAGCCATCAACATTGGGTAGGTGAAGAGGCCAACAACAGTGCGATCAGCTCCAGACTTTGCTGACTTGTCTTTGAACTGTGTCATTCGGCTTGCTTCACCAAAACCAGCAAGGCATTCCATTACCCAAGCAAGTTGATTATGTGCTGGGACGTGAGATTGAATAAAAAGTGTGCACTGCTCTGGGTCTAAGCCAAGTGCAATCAATTGGGCTACTGAGGCCAAAGTTTGTTTGCGAAATTTAGTTGGATCAGGTGAAGTGGTTAATGCGTGTAGATCAACAACGCAGTAAAAAGCGTCATGGGAATCTTGAAGTTCGACCCATTGCTTGACGGCGCCTAAGTAATTTCCCAAATGGAATGAGTCATGAGTTGGCTGAATGCCAGAGAGGACTCGATCTTTAGTGCTCATGGACCGTATCTTTCCATCCATCGCTCGAGATTAGTAATTGACCTGCGCGCTTACCTTCCAAAGTTAGGACGGTTATTCGAGCGTTTTCTAGTTGTAAAACATCGTGAACTTCAGGGATTCGACCAAGTTGGTGCATTACATATCCCCCAGCCGTTTCATATGGACCCTGCGGGATGGCAATACCGGTTTCCTCATAGAGATCTTCAAGTGATATCAGGGCATCGACTTCGAAATCTCCACTGCGAGATTGAGGGGTGACCTCTTCATCTTCTAAGTCATATTCATCCTGGATATCACCAATAAAGCATTCCACCAAGTCTTCTAGGGTGATAATTCCATCAGTTCCGCCATATTCATCTAGAACGATGGCAATGTGGTGACGCTTTGATCGCATTTCAGCAAGAGCTTGCAGCACGCCTTTAGTTCCAGGCAAAAATAAGACTGGCCTAATTAAATCTAAAATTGTCTGATCGATCGCTTCACTTAGTTTTGGATTTAAAAGGTCACGAACATGTAAAAAACCGATTACTTCATCAGTGCTGCCACGAGTTACTGGGTAACGCGAATGTGCATCCTTTACAGCTACCGCTATGGCTTCGCTAATAGAAAGTCCAACGTCTAGAAAATCAACTTCGGTGCGAGGAACCATAATTTCATGTAATTGAAGATCCCCTGCATTGAAAACTTCTTCAACAATATCGCGCTCTTCAACTGATAAGCCGGTGTGGCCTGTGACTAAATCTACTAATTCTGCTTCTGAAATTTCGGAGCGAATTTCTTTTGATCCAACTCCAAATAGTTTTACGACAATGTCGGTGGATTTGGAGAGTAGCCAAATGGCTGGGCGGAAAATCTTTGCAATCTGATCAATAATTGGCGCTGCGGCGAGCGCAATTGGTTCAGTTCTATAAAGTGCCATCCGCTTTGGCACCAATTCGCCAAAGACCAATGAAACATATGAAATGACCAAAGTTAGTGAGATAAGTGAGACGGTATTACTAGCGTTCTTTGAAAGTCCCCACCTTTCAAAAACTGGAATTACATAAACTCCCAACCGCTCAGAACCAAGAGCGGCCGATAAAAACCCCAAGAAGGTTATTCCCACTTGTGCGGCGGCTAGAAATCTATTTGGATTCTTGGAAAGTTCAGCTACTCGGGCGCCTCGTTTGCCTGTTGACTCTAATTGGCGCACCTGGGACTCACGAAGGGATATCAGCGAGATCTCAGCGGCTACAAGGAAGCCAGCCACGGCAATAAATAGCAGCACTAGGGCGATATCGCGCAGGACGTGGAATGTCACACGCGTAAGCCTACCTTCGCCTATAGCGCCAGGGGCTCACCTCGCGTAACCTAGGCCCACGCTCAACCGAGCGCGTAGTAATTCTTCATCCAACGGATCGTCGGGCACGTACCTGCCCGGAGAAGGAGTAGCACCATGGCGTCAGTTGTATTTGAAAATGCTTCCCGTATTTATCCGGGAACCACAAAGCCGGCAGTAGACAAGTTAAGCCTAGAAATTAAAGATGGCGAGTTTCTTGTTCTAGTTGGTCCATCAGGTTGCGGAAAGTCAACATCACTTCGCATGCTTGCTGGTTTAGAAGAAGTCGATACTGGTTCAATCCGTATCGGTGATAAGGATGTAACTCACGTTGCACCAAAGGATCGCGATATCGCAATGGTTTTCCAGTCATATGCCCTTTACCCACATATGTCTGTTGCAGAAAACATGGGTTTCGCGCTAAAGATCGCGGGCATCGATAAGTCAGAACGAGATCGCCGCGTTAAGGAAGCCGCAAAGCTTCTTGATCTAGAAGATTATTTAGATCGCAAGCCAAAAGCTCTTTCTGGTGGACAACGCCAGCGCGTAGCAATGGGTCGTGCGATTGTTCGTGAGCCTCAAGTTTTCTTGATGGACGAACCACTATCTAACCTTGATGCCAAGCTTCGTGTAGCAACACGTACCCAAATCGCTGCGCTACAGCGTCGTCTTGGAATTACAACAGTTTATGTAACTCACGATCAGGTTGAAGCTATGACCATGGGAGATCGCGTTGCAGTTCTAAAAGATGGTCTACTACAACAAGTAGATACACCTCGTAACCTTTACGACAAGCCAGCAAATGCTTTCGTTGCCGGTTTCATTGGCTCACCTGCCATGAACTTGCTTACAGTTCCAGTTTCTGGAGGTAAGGCAAATCTTGGAGGCTTTAACCTTGATGTTCCTTCAAACGCGGGATCAACAATCACTGTTGGTATCCGCCCAGAAGGCTTCACTCCTTCTTCATCTGGTTTTGAAGTTGTAGTTGAAGTTGTTGAAGAACTTGGTTCCGATGCATTTATTTACGGCAAGCCAGCTGATTCATCAGTTAAGTTTGCGCACTCTGCAGATGAAGAAGGCGCACAAGTAATTGTTCGCTGGGATCCAAAGAACCCACCAAAGCCTGGTGACAAAATTACAGTTGCGGCTATCCCAACTGCAATCCACCTATTTGATGCAGCAAGTGGAGCTCGTCTGAACTAATTAGTAGAAGTAGAAAAGCCCCAGACATTGTGTCTGGGGCTTTTTCTTTTAGATCTCTTTAAGCAAGCGCCTTCTGCAGATTCTCATCAATAGCCGCTAAGAAGTCTTGGGTATTTAACCAAGGTGCATCCTTAGAAATAAGATGCGCCAAATCCTTTGTCATCTTTCCAGATTCAACGGTTTGGATACAGACCTTCTCAAGAGTTGCTGAGAACTCGGCAAGTGCTGGATTGTTATCTAACTTAGCGCGGTGAGACAATCCTTGAGTCCATGCAAAGATAGATGCGATTGGATTAGTTGATGTTGCCTTACCCTTTTGGTGATCGCGGAAGTGACGAGTAACAGTGCCGTGTGCAGCTTCAGATTCAACAATTTTTCCATCTGGAGTGGTTAGTACTGAAGTCATTAAACCAAGTGAGCCATAACCTTGGGCAACAGTGTCTGATTGAACATCTCCGTCGTAATTCTTACAAGCCCAGACATAGCCACCGTCCATACGAAGAGACATGGCAACCATGTCATCGATTAAGCGATGCTCATACCAAATTCCTGCGGCTTCAAAGCCAGCCTTGAATTCAGCTTCGTAGATCTCTTGGAAGATATCTTTAAAACGACCGTCATAAGCCTTCAAGATTGTGTTCTTTGTCGAAAGGTAAACTGGGTATTTGCGTGATAGGCCGTAGTTCAATGACGCACGTGCAAAATCACGAATTGAATCATCTAAGTTATACATAGCCATGGCAACACCAGAACTTGGGAAATCAAATACTTCATGCTCGATAGGAGCTGAACCATCTTCTGGCACAAAGGTCATTGTTAGCTTGCCCTTACCGGGGACTTTAAAATCTGTTGCACGGTATTGATCACCAAATGCATGACGGCCAATAACGATTGGCTTGGTCCAGTGCGGGACTAGACGAGGAACATTGCTGATAATGATTGGTTCACGGAAAATTACCCCGCCAAGGATGTTACGAATGGTGCCATTTGGTGACTTCCACATCTTCTTAAGTCCGAATTCTTCAACCCGAGCCTCATCTGGTGTGATAGTTGCACACTTAATTCCAACGCCATGCTTTTTAATCGCATTTGCAGAATCGATTGTGACCTGGTCATTTGTTGCATCGCGGTGCTCAATACCTAAGTCGTAGTACTCAAGATTTACATCTAGATAAGGCAAGATCAACTTATCCTTGATGAACTTCCAGATAATTCTGGTCATTTCATCGCCATCTAGCTCAACTACAGTGCCTTCGACTTTGATCTTTGCCATCATCTACTCTCTTCTTGGTAATTACTTAAATTAATTCTTACAGGTCTTTAACGTCAGCTTGCTTTGCACGAACAGCTTCAGCCGCACTCTTTAGTGCCTCTACTTCAGAAGGAGTTAATGCACTTTCGACAACTTTACGAATGCCGCTCTTTCCAATTTCTGCCTCAACGCCGAGGTAGACACCACTAATTCCATATTCACCATCAACCCATGCACAAACTGGCATTACAGCTCCAGAATCTTCCTTTACTGCCTTTGCCATTCGAGCTGCTGCAGCAGATGGGGCGTAGTAAGCCGAACCAGTCTTTAATAGCGCAACAACTTCGGCGCCACCATTTCTAGTGCGATCAACTAGTTCATCAATCTTTGCCTGTGGCAAAAAGTTGGCAAGTGGCTTGCCATTTACGGTGCAACGACTTGGTACTGGAACCATGGTGTCACCATGTGAGCCAAGAGTTAGTGTCTTAACCGAAGCAACTTCAACCTTTAGTTCTTCGGCAACAAAGTGCGTGAAACGAGCGGTATCTAGCATTCCAGCTTGACCCATTACACGGTTCTTAGGAAACTGTGTAGCAATCTGAGCCAGAGCGGTCATTTCATCTAGTGGATTAGAAACCACAATGAGAACTGCGTTAGGTGAGTGCTTTGCAATATTTTCAGCAACTCCTCGAACTATGCCAGCATTTACTCCAATTAAATCCATCCGGCTCATTCCGGGTTTGCGTGGAAGTCCAGCTGTTATCACAACAACTTCAGAGCCAGCAGTAGCTTCGTATCCACCACCTTCTGGAGTAGTGGTTGCGCCAACAATCTTTGTTTCAAAACCTTCAATAGAGCGAGATTGATTCATATCTAGGGCCAAGCCTTCTGGCTTGCCTTCAAGAATATCTGTGAGAACAACGGTTTCGAAGATGTCGTATTCAGCTAATCGTAGTGCGGTCGTTGAACCATAAAAACCTGAACCTACAACTGTGACTTTTCCTGAGCGGGCCATTTTTTCTTCTTTCAATTTGTTTCTATCTAGGTTTATAAGGCAATGTTACTTTGATTTTACTTCTTGTCACTTGGCGTGCGGCAATGTGAGTGCCACCACAAAAAGAAGGAGTGCTACCGCTACTGGAAGGAAGATTTCAATCTTTCTACGCTTGCCTTCAAGGGAGAAATTGGTCCAAGCGATCACACTCGTTCCAATTGCAATTAGAACTGCTCCTGACCTAACTGACCCAGTAATCCCGAGGATGATGCCAACTGCTACCAAGGCATATGAAATCTTTGTCTTCATCGAGTAGCCATTTCAACAACATTAGTAAGCAACATGGCACGAGTCATAGGACCAACGCCGCCAGGCATTGGCGCTAGAAAAGAAGCAACTTCGGCCACTCTTGGATCGACATCACCAAGTAATCCAGCATCGGTGCGAGTTATTCCAACATCTAAAACAACTGCGCCAGGTTTAATCATCTCTGGCTTTAGGAAATGACTCTGACCAATCGCTGCAACAATAATATCTGCCCGCAAAGTGTGGGATAAAACATCTTTAGTGCCGGTATGAGTAATAGTTAAAGTAGCGTCATCGCCTTTGCGAGTTAGCAATAACCCAAGGGGTCTTCCAACAGTAATTCCACGACCCATAACCACAACTTCTGCACCTTTTGTTGAGATTTTATAGCGGTGTAATAGTTCAAGAATTGCGCGTGGTGTGCAAGGAAGTGGAGCGGGTTCCCCAATCACTAGCTTTCCTAAATTAAGAGGATGTAGCCCATCTGCATCTTTACGTGGATCGATAGCTTCTAAAACCGCATTGGTATTAATACCTTTGGGCACTGGCAATTGAACGATGTAGCCGGTGCATTCTGGACTGCTATTTAAATCTTTTATCGCCGCTAAGACATCAGCTTGCGAAGCACTTGCTGGTAGGTCTATGCGAATCGATTGAATTCCAACCTCAGCACAATCTTTATGTTTGCCGCCGACGTAAGAATGTGAACCTGGGTCATCTCCCACAAGAACAGTTCCAAGACCTGGCTTTTTTGAAAGCTTTGAAACTATTTCGCGCAATTCACCTTTGATAGTGGCAGCAGTTGCCTTGCCATCAAGAATTTGTGCGCTCATGCCTTAATCCTACCTAGAGATCTTAGGCATGTGAAAAATGGCGAACTCCAGTGAAGAACATCGCTACATTTGCCGATTTAGCGGCTTGAATTACTTCCTCATCTCGCACACTTCCACCTGGCGCGACCACGGCGATAACTCCTGCATCTAGAAGAATCTGTAATCCATCAGCGAATGGGAAAAATGCATCACTTGCCGCAACACTTTCTTTGGATCGCTCCCCTGCTCTAGAAACTGCTAGGCGTGCTGAATCAACACGATTAACTTGACCCATACCAACTCCAACTGAAGCCCCATCTTTTGCTAGCAAGATTGCATTGCTCTTTACTGCGCGCACACTTCGCCAAGCAAATTCCAAATCTTTCATCACACTTTCACTTACTTTTCCACCAGATACTTGCTTCCAGTTAACAGGATCATCACCATCATCATCGACTAGGTCTGAATTCTGCATCAATATGCCACCTGAAATTGGCCTAATCTCTTGCTTTGAAATTTGATAGTCGGCAATTTCCAAAATTCTAATTGAAGGCTTCTTTGAGAGAATTTCAATCGCACCCTCTTCATAGCCCGGAGCAACAACTACCTCAGTAAATATTTCGGAAAGTTTTTCAGCCATCTTCTTTGAAACGTTCCGGTTGGCAGCAACTACCCCACCAAACGCAGATCCTGGGTCACATTCATGGGCTGCCAAATAAGCAGCTTCTATGGTTGCGGCAATCGCAATACCGCATGGATTGGCATGTTTGATTATTGCTACACAAGGTTGATTGTGATCGTAGGCTGCTCGAAGAGCAGCATCTGCGTCAGTAAAATTATTGAATGACATTTCTTTGCCGTGATACTGCTTGGCTGTGGCTATCCCAGATATTGGATCACTCTTATTCTTAAAAACACTTGCACCTTGATGTGGATTTTCTCCATAACGTAGATCAGCAATCTTCTCCCAAACTTGGGCGCGCCAATCATCTTGATTAAGTTCATCGGCTAACCATTGCGAGATTGCAATGTCATATTCTGCAGTTCGACGATATGTATGCATCGCCAATTTAACTCGCTCTTCTAATGTGAAGCCGCCAAGTGAGATGGCCTTTGTTAATTCTGCATACTGTGAAGGGTCAGATATCACCGCTACTGATTTATGATTCTTAGCTGCCCCGCGAAGCATGCTTGGGCCACCGATATCTATCTGCTCGATACATTCTGCATAAGTAGCGCCAGAAGCAATAGTTTGTGTGAAGGGATATAAATTGATAACGATTAAATCAAATGGGGCAATATCTTGGGACTGCAATTGTGATAAATGATCTGGATCTGATTGATCAGCCAAGATTCCGCCATGAATTCGAGGATGTAACGTCTTTACCCGTCCACCTAGCATTTCTGGAAAACCGGTGTAACTCTCAACTGGAATAACTGGGATTCCAGCTTCGGCAAGAGTCTTTGCTGTTGAGCCAGTTGAAAGTATTTCAATTCCTGAGGCAGCCAAAGACTTACCGAGTTCAACTAGACCTGTCTTGTCATAAACACTAACCAGAGCGCGTCTTATAGTTTTACGTTCCATTACTTGAACTCCGGTATCCCGTTATCTATAAAAGATTGAAGCGTCTCAACTATGAGTCGGCGTTCCACAATCTTAATACGTTCTTGAAGTGACTCTTCGGTATCGCCGGCATTAATAGGTACGGCTACCTGCCCAATAACTGGTCCAGTATCTACTCCTTCATCGACCCAGTGAATGCTAGTCCCCGTTTCTTCAACTTTTGCTAGCAGGGCATCTCGAACGGCATGAGCTCCAGGGAAATTTGGCAAGAGTGCTGGGTGGGTATTAATAGTCCTAAATTTATCTATAAAGGCCTTTGGCAAAATACGCATAAAACCTAAACTAACAACTAAATCTGGATTTAATTTCTCAACTTCGTTAATTAATTCCTGTTCCCAAATATTGCGATTTGCACCTATTGGTAGATATTGATTAGCAATTCCAGCACTTACTGCTCGCTCTAAAACCAATGACTGTTTATCCGAAATTACTTTAAGGATTTCTATATCAAGCTTTGAATCAAAGACCGCTTGCGCCAGACTTCCAGATCCAGAAGCCAGGATTACGATGCGAAGTCTAGGCATTGTTCTTAACTTCGCCTCGATTTAGTAAACCCTTGACTAGTAACGGCAAGTAGAGGCCGACAATCAAAGTCACTACCTGCACAACTAAAAGCGCGGCAGAAAGTTTCCACCAAGAGATGCCTACGGGGGTAAGCTCTTTAGTAACAAGTGATCCACTAGCTAGGTATGAAATTAAAAGAATAAAAAGTGAAGTAGGAGCTAGCACTTTTATTATTTCCAGGTGACGAGCTTTTGTTTCAAAAGTGTCCCTGAAAATATTAATCTGATTAAACAATACTGCCGCAAATAACAATAAGGCTCCTGCTAACAACCATGGGTTCTTGCCTGTTGGAAGGGCTCCCAATATCGGTATTGCTGGTAGTGAAGTTAGGTGGAAAGTAAATGGATCAATCTGCGTGTGGGCACCAATTGTAAAACCCAGACCAAAAACATATGAAATTGCTGAAAGAGCAATATTTGGTAGATAAAGAACCTGAAGAGCAAGTAATAAAACCCCACCGACCCAGCCGGGTTGGATAACTATGGCTAAGTCATTTACCACTTTGAAGTGAGTGGAAAGTGAAGTGGCAATGAGGATTAGCGAAAGGCCAAAAATGGTAAGAAAGGAATAAATAATTGCCTTGAATTTTACAAAGTAATTGGCTTCAAACTTAATCGTGGAAATCAAAGATAAGGAGCCAACATAAAGCGGAACGAGATAAAGAACTGGTTTTACATTTTGCCCCTGCACAAGTGCGCAAGCCAACGTCGCAATTAGGGTGTACCAAAGAGTGACGAAAGATCTAGCAGCCCGTTCATTTGTAAGTAATTCGGCGCTTCTTTTGTATCCGCTTCGAATTGCGATGAATGGGAGAGCGGCAGCAGCAATTGGAAGGTATGAGAGTGAACTAGAAATAAATGCTGGGGCCAGCAAAAGATGAAAAGGAACGAGATGAGCACCAAGCCAAAGCCAAATCGCAGCTCGAATTGGATCTGAAGTATTTCCCGATGCACTTCCAGCAGTAGCCCACGCAATGAGGGCAATAAAACTTATTGGAAAAAGTGTTAGAACGACACTGCGCATCGCTTGTTGGAATGTAACAAGCAAAATGCGTGCAGCCACTTATTAACCCTTTTTGTTCAGAATCTCGCGCATTAGAGCCGCAGTTGCTGAAGGTGTCTTACCAACCTTCACGCCTACCGCTTCAAGGGCAGATTGCTTTGCAGCAGCTGTGCCAGAAGATCCAGAAACAATGGCACCTGCATGGCCCATTGTCTTTCCCTCTGGAGCGGTGAACCCAGCAACATATCCAACTACTGGTTTAGTTACGTATTGACCAATGAATGCAGCTGCGCGTTCTTCAGCATCACCACCAATTTCACCGATCATTACGATTGCATCAGTGTCTGGATCATCCTGAAATGCACGCAAGCAATCGATGTGAGTTGTTCCAATAATTGGATCTCCCCCGATGCCTACCGCGGTGCTAAAACCGAAATCACGAAGTTCATACATCATTTGATAAGTAAGAGTTCCTGACTTGGAAACCAAGCCAATTCGTCCTGGTCCGGTGATGTCAGAAGGAATAATTCCGATATTAGATTTTCCTGGACTTATTAGTCCTGGGCAGTTTGGCCCAATGATTCGAGTAGTTCCCTTAGAAACAGAATAAGCATAGAAAGCAGCTGAGTCATGAACTGGAATTCCTTCAGTAATTACAACAACTAATGGAATTGCTGCATCTATCGCATCGATTACAGCTGCTTTAGCAAACTTAGGTGGCACGAAAACTACAGATGCATTTGCACCAGTAGCGGCAATTGCCTCAGCAACAGTATTAAAGACCGGAAGGCTCTTGCCCTCAATTTCAACACTTTGCCCACCCTTACCTGGCGTTACGCCACCAACTACATTTGTGCCGGACTTGATCATCCGACCAGTGTGCTTTGTTCCTTCAGAACCTGTCATACCTTGAACTATTAACTTAGTATTTTCATTAATGAAGATTGCCATTTACTTTGCCGCCAATTCTGCAGCGCGAGCAGCTGCGCCATCCATAGTGTCTAACTGCTGAATTAGTGGGTGCGCAGCGTCATTTAGAATACGGCGACCTTCGATAACATTATTTCCATCAAGGCGCACAACGATTGGCTTTGTTGCCTTTTCACCAAGAATTTGTAGTGCCTGGACGATGCCGTTTGCTACAGCGTCGCAAGCAGTTATTCCACCAAATACATTTACAAAAACGCTCTTCACGTCTTTGTCACCAAGAATAATTGAAAGTCCATCGGCCATAACTTGAGCAGAAGCACCGCCGCCGATATCAAGGAAGTTGGCTGGCTTGACATTGTATTTTTCGCCAGCATATGCGACAACATCCAAGGTGCTCATTACAAGTCCAGCACCATTACCAATAATTCCAACTTGGCCATCTAATTTCACATAGTTCAAGTTCTTCTCTTTAGCAGCAGCTTCAAGTGGATTGGCTGCAGCATGATCGACAAGTGCCTCATGACTTGCTTGACGGAAATCAGCACTGTCATCCAAAGTTACTTTGCCATCAAGAGCCACTACTTTTCCATCTGATGTTTTTACAAGTGGATTGATCTCCATAAGAGTGGCGTCTTCAGCGACAAATGCAGCCCAAAGCTTTAATAGAACCTCTACAACTTGATCTTGAACATCGGCAGGGAATTGACCACCCTTTACGATTTCAAGTGCTTTTTCTTTAGTGATTCCAACATTTGGATCAATTCCAACCCGAGCTAATTTCTCTGGTGAATTATGAGCTACTTCCTCGATCTCCATTCCACCAGCAACTGATGCCATAACTAAGAAATTACGGTTTGCGCGGTCGAGCAATATTGCAAGGTAGTACTCGCTCTCAATTGGAGCAGCTTGGGCAATCATTACCTTATGGACGATATGTCCCTTGATATCCATTCCAAGAATTGCGGCAGCTTTCTCTTTTGCATCCGCTGCTGATTCAGCAAGTTTCACGCCGCCAGCTTTTCCGCGGCCACCAACTTTTACTTGTGCCTTTACGACCACTCGTCCACCCATAGATTCAGCCGCTTTCTCTGCTTCTTCTGGTGTGAATGCAACAGCTCCGCCAAGTACTGGCACGCCATGTGATTCGAAAAGATCTCTAGCTTGATACTCAAAGAGATCCACTAATTACCCCATTCATCGATTGCTTCTAAAAAATGCTAATTTCAATGAGTGAAATCTTAGTGCTTTATTAGAGCTTCTCTACCGGTGCATATCGAAGAAGCAATCGCTTTTCCCCGAGCGAGCCGAAGTCGATAGTGGCTTCAGCACGATCACCCTCTCCAACAACTGCCACTACTTTACCCACGCCAAATGTGTCATGTGACACACGATCACCAATTTCCAAGACCATTGTCGAAGATGCCTTACGTCCGGTTGCTCTTGGTGCTGGAGTGAAGTGTGAAGTTTTTGAAATACTTGCGCGAGATGGTGCTGGTGCATGAGCATTCCATTCCACTAACTCCTGCGGAATTTCAGTCAAGAATCTTGAAGCTGGATTGTATGAAGGCGCACCCCAAGCGGTTCGATATTCCGAACGCGATAAATATAAACGTTCCCTTGCGCGAGTTAAACCAACATATGCCAAGCGTCGTTCTTCTTCTACTTCTTGCTTATCGCCCAGAGTTCTTGAATGCGGGAAGATTCCTTCCTCCATTCCAGTTAGGAATACAGTCGGAAATTCCAAACCTTTTGCGGTGTGAAGCGTCATTAATGTAACAACCCCGCCGTGGTCTTCACCTTCTGGAATCTGATCAGAATCAGCAACAAGTGAAACATCTTCAAGGAATCCAAGCAGTGAAATCTCTTCACCTTCTTCAACCTCACCTTCTTCATACTCAACGGCTACTGAAACCAATTCTTGAAGGTTTTCAACACGACTCTCATCTTGCAAGTCATCACTTTTGGAAAGCTCAGCCAGTAGTCCAGATTGTTCTAAGACAGCTTGTGCAATTATCGAAGGCCGAGTTTTAGCTTCCACTAAGAATGTTAGTGAGGTGATTAGCTGAACAAAATCATTAATTGCCGCAACTGATCTAGTCGGAATACTTGGAACCTGTGCGCAACTATTTAAAGCAGCCCAGAACGAAATGTTTGTATCACGAGCAAATAGGTCGACCGTATCCAAAGCACGATCTCCGATTCCTCTCTTTGGAGTATTAATAATTCGACGAAGTGAGACCTCATCTGTTGGGTTTACTAGCACCCGCAGGTAGGCAAGGAAATCCTTAACTTCTTTACGCTCATAGAAGCGAACTCCGCCAACAACCTTGTATGGGATCGCTGAGCGAAGGAATGATTCTTCGAAAACACGAGACTGTGCATTTGTCCGATAGAAGATCGCGGTATCACCTGGCTTTGAGGCTCCCTCATCACGTAATTCTTTAATTTGCTGAATAATAAAATCAGCTTCATCATGTTCACTCTCAGCTACATATCCTTTGATAAGGGCACCTGAGCCAGCATCTGACCAAAGATTCTTTGCTCTTCTTCCTTCGTTATTAGCAATTACAGAATTGGCAGCATTCAAGATATTTTGAGTAGACCGGTAATTCTGTTCTAATAAAATAGTTTTAGCACTGGGGTAATCAGCTTCAAATTGCAAGATATTCCTAATGTTTGCCCCACGAAAGGCATAGATAGATTGGTCAGCATCTCCAACTACACATAGTTCTGCCAGTGGTAACCCTTCGCCTTCAGTGCCTACCAATTCTTTGATTAACACATACTGAGCATGATTTGTATCCTGATACTCATCGACTAGAACATGTCGAAAACGTGAGCGATAACGTTGGCGAGATTCTGGATGACGTTGGAGAACTTCTACCGTCTTTCCAATTAGGTCATCAAAATCCATGGCGTTCGCAGCGGCTAATCGCTTTTGATAATGGGCAAAAACTTCAGCAACGATGGCGTTAAATGCACTATCAGCGTGCTGCACAAAATCTGCTGGGCCTTGCAATTCATTTTTCGCTTGAGAGATAAGTCCGGCTACAGCTCTTGGGGCATATCGCTTTGGATCAAGATTCATATCTTTCATAACCAGGGTGATCAGCCGCAGACTGTCACTCGAGTCATAAATTGTAAAAGAGTTTGAGTATCCAAGTTTTGATGCCTCTTGTCGCAAGATGCGAACGCAGGCAGAGTGAAATGTTGATACCCACATTGATCGAGCCCGATCTCCCACAAGATCGGCCACTCGCTCTTTCATTTCTGCCGCAGCCTTGTTTGTGAAGGTAATTGCCAGAATTTCAAAAGGCGCAACGGCTCTTTCACCTAGGAGATAGGCAATCCTTCGGGTCAAAACCCGTGTCTTTCCAGAACCTGCGCCAGCCACAACCAGTAGCGGAGAGCCAGAATGAACCACAGCAGCAGCCTGCTGCGGGTTTAGCCCTTCGATTAATTGTTCTGAACTCACGGGATGGAGTGTAACTACTTAAATCTCTGCCAAAATTGCGACATGACTCCTATTGAAGATTCCGAGATTGAGCGCGTCCTATTCGTAACAGCCCACCCAGATGATCTTGATTTTGGTGCTGGCGGAACCATCGCGCAGTGGACAGCGAAGGGGATCGAAGTCTTTTACTGTGTTTGCACTAACGGTGATCAAGGCGGTGAGGATCCATCCGTACCTCGCGAAGAAATGCCAAAGATTCGTCAACGTGAACAAACTGATGCTGGTGCAGCTCTAGGTGTCCCTGCAAAAAATATTGAATTTTTAAATCACCGTGATGGTTGGCTAGAACCAACAATTGAATTGAGAAAAGAAATTGTGCGAGTGATCCGCAAAGTTAGACCGCAAAGACTAGTTATTCAAAGTCCGGAGCGAAATTGGGATCGAATTCCAGCAAGTCATCCAGATCATATGGCTGCCGGTGAAGCTGCAATTCAAGCCGTATATCCGGATGCTAGAAATGCTTTTGCTTTTGAAGATCTATTAAAGACCGAAGGCTTAGAGCCTTGGGCAGTCCAAGAAGTTTGGGTGATGTCACATCACACACCAAATCACTTCGTTGATGTAACCGATACTTTTGAAAAGAAGTTAGCAGCTTTGCATGCTCACGTAAGCCAAACCGCGCATAATAGCGAGATGCCAAATCGCGTTCGTGAGTGGGGTGAACGAAATGCTGAAGCACAGGGACTTGCTAAGGGGCGACTTGCTGAAGTATTTAGAATCGTTGACGTTAAATAGTTATTTAGCTGTAACTTTTTCTAAAGCAAAAGTCTGATTTGGCGCACCATCGCCATCGCCATTTGAATTATTTGAACCCTTTGCGGCCACAGCTCTAATTATGTCTAGACCCTTAGTAATTTGTCCCCAAACTGTGTAATTAGGTCCAAGCATTGAATTATCGGAATAGACAATAAAGAACTGACTGCCATTTGTATTAGGACCGGAGTTTGCCATTGCGATAGTTCCGGCTGGATAGGTATTAACACTTGGCGTTGGAAGATTCTCATCTGGGACTTGCCAAGTTGGGCCACCTGAACCAGATGCGGTTGGATCCCCGCACTGTAAAACGTAGATTCCCTTTGTAGTTAAGCGGTGGCACAAAGTTTCATCAAAGTAACCATTATTGGCCATGTATGACATTGAAATAACAGTTAAAGGTGCTTTGGTGCCGAAGGCAGAAAAAACAACATCACCACAGTTGGTCTTCAATGTGAAGGTCTTATCTTTAAATGGTTTTTTAATTGTTGGAATTGCCAATTGCTTTGGTGCATGGCCAACAGCATAAGAATTCTTGCAACTAAGCTTCATCGCTTTAGTTGATCCGCTTTTATCTCCAGCATGGGCAGGACTCATCAAAGTAAGAGATGCAATCAGTGAAATTGCAATTAATACTTTCTTCACAACTACTCCCATTCAATCGTTCCTGGTGGTTTAGATGTTACATCCAAAACCACTCGATTTACCTCTCGAACTTCGTTAGTAATTCGAGTTGAAATCTTCTCCAAAACTTCGTAAGGAATTCGACTCCAATCAGCAGTCATAGCATCCTCAGATGAGACTGGCCTGAGAACTATCGGATGACCATATGTGCGGCCATCTCCCTGAACGCCGACACTTCGAACATCTGCAAGAAGTACCACTGGACACTGCCAAATTATGCGATCTAACTCAGCATTTCTTAACTCTTCACGGGCAATGGCATCTGCACGACGTAAAATCTTAAGATTATTCTCAGAGACTTCACCGACAATTCGGATTGCTAATCCCGGCCCTGGAAATGGTTGGCGCCAAATTATTTCCTCAGGTAGCCCCATTGATAATCCAGCATGACGTACTTCATCTTTGAATAATGTGCGAAGCGGCTCGATAAGTTTGAACTCAAGGTCATCAGGTAATCCACCAACATTGTGATGTGACTTAATATTTGCTGCGCCTTCACCACCACCAGATTCAACAACATCTGGGTAGAGCGTTCCCTGTACTAAGAAATCAATTGGCTCATCTTGTGAAATCTCGCGCGCTGCAGCTTCAAATACTCGAATAAATTCCGTACCGATGATCTTTCGCTTTGCTTCCGGATCAGTAATCCCAGCAAGTGCTTTTAAGAATCGTTCTTTTGCATCAACAACTTTTAGGGTAACTCCGGTAGATGCGACAAAGTCACGTTCTACTTGCTCCGCTTCGCCTTCGCGTAGCAAGCCATGATCAACAAACACACAAGTAAGTTGGGATCCGACTGCCTTTTGAACTATTGCAGCGGCAACTGCTGAATCAACACCACCAGATAGACCACACAGGACTCGGCCACTTCCAACAACTTCTTTAATCTTTGCAACTTCTTGGGCAACGATATTCTCAGAATTCCATACTGGTTTACAGCCAACGATGTCGATCAACCAGCGACGCAATATTTCTTGACCATTTTCACTGTGAAGCACTTCTGGGTGAAATTGCACTCCAGCATATTTTGCATCAGCGCTTTCAAAAGCGATGATTGGTGTGTCGGCAGTTTGCGCCGTGGAAGTAAATCCCTTCGGAGCGGTAGTAACGCTATCGCCATGGCTCATCCAGACATTGAATTCACTTGGTAGGCCTGCGAGTAACTTTGAGGCACCTTCATGCTTCATTTGAGTGCGGCCAAATTCTGATTTTCCAGTCTTTGTAACAACTCCCCCAAGGGCATTTGCCATAACTTGAAAACCATAACAAATTCCAAACACAGGAATTCCTGATTCAAATAACTTCGCATCTAAAGTTGGAGCGCCCTGTGAATAAACACTTGAGGGACCACCAGAAAGAATTATTGCTTTAGGGTTTTTTGCCAGCATTCGCTCAATTGACATCGATGAAGGCACAATTTCAGAATAAACCTGGGCTTGACGAACACGTCTAGCGATTAGCTGAGCGTACTGCGCACCAAAATCGACAACTAAAACAGTTTCTTGTGGCGAATTAGGCACGATCAATAACAACCTCGACGCGCTGGAACTCTTTCAAATCTGAATACCCAGATGTTGCTAGTGCACGTCGTAGTGCGCCAAACAAATTCATACTTCCATCTGCAGAGTGTGATGGCCCAGTAAGAATCTCTTCAAGAGTTCCAACAGTTCCAACTTGAACTCTATCGCCGCGTGGAAGTTCGAGGTGATGGGCTTCTGAACCCCAGTGCCATCCTTTTCCTGGTGATTCAACAGCCTTAGCAAGGGGTGAACCCATCATGACGGCGTCAGCACCACAAGCAATAGCTTTAGCAATATCTCCTGAACGTCCAACAGAACCATCAGCAATAACGTGAACATAACGGCCACCAGATTCATCCATATAGTCGCGGCGAGCAGATGCAACTTCAGCAACTGCAGATGCCATTGGAACTGCAATTCCAAGCACTGTTCGAGTTGTGTGGGCAGCGCCGCCACCAAATCCAACAAGAACACCAGCAGCGCCAGCGCGCATAAGGTGTAAGGCGCCAGTACCAGTGGCACAGCCACCAACAATTACTGGAACATCTAATTCATAAATAAACTTCTTCAAATTTAGAGGTGCATTATTTGATGCAACGTGTTCTGCTGAAACTGTAGTTCCACGTATAACAAATATGTCAACGCCAGCATCGATAACACTTTTGTGTAGCTCAGCGGTACGTTGAGGCGAAAGTGCGGCAGCCACTGTCACACCAGCAGCGCGAATTTCTGCAATTCGAGACTTTATAAGCTCTGGTTGGATCGGAAGTGCATACAACTCTTGCATCCGACGAATTGCTTGCTCTTGTGGCAGGGATGCAATTTCACCAAGTGGGATTCTTGGATCCTCATGGCGAGTCCAAAGTCCTTCAAGGTTTAGAACACCTAATCCTCCAAGTTTTCCGATTGCAATCGCGGTATCTGGGGAAACAACTGAATCCATTGGGGCGGCCAGCATTGGAAGAGAAAACTTATAGGCATCGATCTGCCAGTTGATTGAAACATCTTCTGGATCTCTGGTGCGGCGAGAGGGAACGATTGCAATATCGTCGAAGGAATAACCAACGCGAGCGCGCTTTCCTGGCCCAATTTCGATTTCGTTCATTCGCTTTTCCTTTAGTTATTTCGACTTGTTTGAGTAGTTTGGCGCATCAGCAATATCTAGAACATCGTGAGGATGGCTTTCTTGCAATCCAGCTGCAGTTATTTGAATTAACTGACCATTTTTCTGAAGATCCGCGATCCTTGCCGCACCGGCGTATCCCATACCAGAGCGAAGGCCGCCCACTAATTGATGAACTGTGGTTGCAACAGATCCTCGGTATTGAACTTTTCCTTCAATGCCTTCCGGAACTAATTTGTCTTCTGATAGAACGTCATCTTGCATATAACGATCCTTTGAATATGACTTTTGCTCACCTCGTGATTGCATCGCACCGAGTGAACCCATTCCTCGGTATGCCTTAAATTCACGACCAGATATCTCTACTAACTCACCTGGCGATTCATCACAACCAGCAAGTAGCGAACCAAGCATTACGGTATCTGCGCCGGCAACAATTGCTTTGGCGATATCACCTGAATATTGCAGGCCGCCATCTGCGATCAACGGAATATCTGCTTTAACGCAAGCCTTGTGAGCTTCCATGATTGCGGTAATTTGTGGAACGCCGACACCGGCAACAACACGGGTGGTGCAAATTGAACCAGGTCCAACACCAACTTTTACCGCATCAACACCAGCATTAATAAGTGCCTGAGCGCCAGCACGAGTTGCAACATTGCCACCAATAATTTGAATACTTGAATACTCTTTCTTAATTCGAGCAATTGCCTCTAGGACCGCGCGGTGATGGCCGTGAGCTGTATCAACGACAACCACATCTACGCCAGCTTCAATTAGAGCACAAGCTCGTGCAAACCCATCGTCACCAACACCAACTGCAGCGCCAACAATGCCTTGGGCTTTTGCCAACTTTACGTTTGCAACTTGCTCATCAACCGAGAGGTTGCGGTGAAGAATTCCAATTCCTCCCGCTTTAGCCATAGCAATGGCCATCGCACTTTCGGTAACCGTATCCATTGCAGATGAAACCAGTGGGATATCTAAGGAGATTGCTCTAGTAAGGCGGGTCTTAGTATCAACTTCACTTGGCACAACATCAGAGGCATCTGGGAGTAGAAGGACATCGTCATAGGTAAGGCCAAGCATGGCCACCTTTTCGCGAGCACCTTCGAGCATTGGCTAATCCTAGTGGTGAGCCTTGCTTGGGAATAATTGCCCGCATATGAGGGTTCTTATTTGTATGAGCGCACCATTACAACCTCGGCCAATTTCTGATGACTGGCAATGGCAAGAACAGGCAGCCTGTAGAAACATGCCTTCTGAGATGTTCTTCTTTCCTGATGGTGAGCGCGGTCCAAGACGTAAGAATCGGGAAAATGCTGCGAAGGCAGTTTGTGCATCATGTCCAGTAATCCAAGCCTGCCGGAAGCAAGCACTTGAATTGCATGAGCCCTATGGAATTTGGGGCGGGCTATCTGAAGATGATCGCCTAGCTCTAATAAATCGTAAAACTTCTGAGCGTTATAGCACTGCTTCTTAACTCCAAATTCACTATTCCCAGTAGATTTTCAGGATTCAAGGGTTTAAAACAGCTCAAATAAAGAAAGATTGCATAAATGTCTGTGCCCAGTAGGAAAATAATTAAAGTCAAAGCCTTCCTGGCGACAAACTTACTATTCACTTCCTTTTTTATTGGGTTCTCTACGCCCCACGCACAAGCCCTTGAAATGTCTAAAATCGTGGTAAATAGCTCTGAAAATATAAGTACCTCACTTGATAAAAATGTTTTAAATGTCTATTTAAATGTTTTTCATCCCTCGACAAAAATCTTCTTCAAAATCAATTTCAATAATACCGATACCCTAACTGTGATAAATGACGCCGCGAAAGTAACCTTAAGTAGTGGCTCAGGTCTTCAATTTTCACTTCAATCTGGAAACTCACTTAATGAATTAAATATAGCTTCACCAATTCGCCAAATTAAAGCAGAAAATGGTCAGCCATTAGTTCAATTTTTCGCAGCTCCAAAAGATTTTCCTATGATCAGCTTTTCAGGGGACAGAACTCTTGTCAATAATAAAGATATCCTCTCGACTCCCGTCGTTGACGACGGTACCTACGCAATTGATTCAAATGGTAAAAACATTAAATATTTCATTAAATCACCAAATAACTTAATAGGTTTTAGAAAGCTAAATGACGGTCCGGTAAATCAAGGCTTCGGTGGAACACCCGCTTATGGCTACCTGGAGCAGCAAGATTTCAGCGTCAGCGCTACATCCCCTGGGATCTGGCGCCTACTTGACTCAAACTTTCAAAATGTTGCGACTATCAACAAAGTCAAAACTAAATTTGGCACTGTTCTTCCAGAAGGACACGGAATGACAATTTCCAATGTGGGCAATCCCATAGTTATTACTACAGTCACTAGAAGTGTTGATAGCACCTGGCTAAAGCGAATCTATAAATTTCCAGTATTGGATTGTGATATTGCCGAGATTAAGAACGGTATTGCCATAAAAGAATTTAGCTTTTGGGACTGGGCTGTTGCAAATCCCACTATAAGTGAGCCGCTATTGGACTCCATGCAGCTATTCAATGATCCACAAAATCCAACATCATCACCAATTGATATTTGTCACGCTAACTCAATGGAATATTCGAAGGCTGATAATGCTTATCTAATTAGCTTGCGAAGTCCTTCAATACTTATGATTCTAGATACTAATTTGAAAACGGTCAGGCAGGTCATAAACACCGAGAGTTCATTACAACACTTTGCGCGATATGTAAGTAAGACTCACATTACAGCCCTTGGTAATTTCACCTTTGATAAAGTCTCCCAATTCATGGATTTCAAATTTGTAAATGGAAAATGGGTTTTAACGCAAATACCATTCCCGGTCCATGTAACTTATTGTGGAAATACTGAATACATCGATAGCACTCATATTTGGCTTGGCGGTGGTTGTGGGCCTTTTACGGCTGGAACTTTAGGCGCTATCTTCAAAGTAACTAATGGTGCTTTGGTATTAGTAGGTTCTGTAAAGATGAGTGGATTTAATTACTCATATCGAGCAGATTTAACTTAAAACTTAAACTCTCGTAAGGTTCCAAGCGCGAACGCCGCCAACAATTCCAGCCGCATTAGGCACAATTACTACGTCA
>Ga0114964_10000677_pt1 | contig 25840 bp, 23 predicted proteins | sample C_131016_MF_Meta_FD_92638 | JGI IMG/M metagenome (GOLD analysis project Ga0114964, IMG submission 92638) | Freshwater microbial communities from Lake Croche, Canada to study carbon cycling - C_131016_MF_MetaG | ecosystem: Environmental > Aquatic > Freshwater > Lake | place: Lake Croche, Canada...
AAAGCTAAGTTTCGGCACTCCCGGCTTAGGCACCCCCCATCAATTAGTTGGTGAATTGCTAAAGCAACGTGCGAAAATTAACATGATTCATGTGCCTTATAAAGGGGGTGGGCCTGCAATGACTGATGTTGTCAGTGGTCATATCCCAATTAGCATTAATGCAGCAGCAGCTGTTCTGCCATTTATGCGTACAGGCCAAGTACGGGTAATCGCGATTTCAGACTCAGTTCGTTTTGAAGATATTCCCGATGTGAGCACTATTTCGGAAACTTACCCAGGTCTAGATGTATCTGGTTGGAGTGCGATTTTTGCACCCGCAAAGACCCCAACGCGCATCATTAACCAACTCAATGCTGCAATAGCTGAAGCGCTATCATCTTCCTCGGTCAAACAGTCAATGGCAACATCTGGCCTTGTAGCTACGCCACTTACTCCTGATGCTTTAACTAAACGCGTTATGGAAGACAGACTGCGCTGGCTCTCGCTTGCCAAATCGGGCGTTAGCTTTACAGAATAGCTGCGATGTTCATCATCATTTCAAAAAAAAATGTGCAAAACCATACTATTTACGCTATATAGTATGTTAATTCCAGCCCTATTTTGATTCATACAATGAAAACCCCATCTAAAACAGGCACTCAAAGCATTGAGCGAACACTTGAAATCCTCAGGCGTGTTAGCTCTCAAAATACAGCAGGAATAAGCTTGGCTGAAATTGCTAGGCAGTCAAATTTAAATACCTCGACTGCCCATAGAATTCTGAAGTACCTAGTGAAGGAAGGACTTTTAATGCAAAAAGGCCCACAACACCTTTACTTTCTGGGGGTGCTTGCATATGAACTGGGGCTAATTTCAAGGGAACACTTCAATCTAGAAGCGCTCTGCCTACCGACTCTGAAACGACTGGCTGAAACAACAGAAGATGCTGTCTTTTTAACTATACGTAACGGATCTGATAGTGTCATCCTTCAACGTGTCGATGGGCCCTATTCGATCAAAACGCTAACGCAGCTAACAGGGGTACGACGCCCCCTTGGAACAACAACTGGCGGAGTTGCTTTGCTAGCCTCTTTACCAGCCTCTGAACGCGAAAAAATACTTTCAAACTGTGCTTATCGCTACCATGGGTATGGAAAGATTCCAGAGAAAGCGCTTAAAAAAGTACTCGAGCAATCAATCACTCTAGGTTATGCGCTAAATGAAAATGATTTTATACCCGGAGTAACAGGTATTGGAGCCGCTATACCCAATTCAATTGGGGTTGGATATGCCGCTTTAAGTGTCGTTGCCCGCAGTGATAGACTAAATCAAAAAAGACGTATTGAAGTTTTAGAAATAATTAAATTTGAATCGAATAAGCTAGCAAAACTACTCACTGATTCCAGCTTAAAATAAAAAACAGTAGTCGTAGCTGCATTATTAATCCATCGTCACTCGTGCTAATTTAACTAATTTTCCTGATTTTTGGTATTCCGATAAAAAGAATTCAGTAAATTGTTCTGGACTGCCACCGCGTATTAGAGCCCCTTGGGAAATGAGGGTTTCTCGTACTTCTTTTTCATTAAGGATTGCATTAAAGGCTTTATTTAACTGATCTGCTAACGTTTTTGGAGTGCCTGAAGGCAATAAAATACCAAACCAAGTTCCCGCATCAAACCCGTTAATCCCAGCCTGCTCCATCGTTGGAATGTCCGGAAATTGTGCCGAACGTTCCTTTGATGTTATTGCAATTGCCCTTAATTTATCACCTTTCACAAATGGAGTTGCAGTACTAAAAACATCGAACATTAAATCAATATCACCTGCTACTAGCCCTGTTAAAGCCGGACTACTTCCTTTATAGGGAACATGTGTCATTTCAATTTTGGTGGCGATTTTAAATGATTCAGCAGCAAGATGAGCTGCACTGCCATTACCAAAAGATCCATAATTTAGCCTGCCATCCTTAGCCTTAGCTTCCTTAATCAGATCAGAGACTGAATATATTGGCGTACTGGGATTGACAACCAATAACAAGGGCTGAGTCGCTATCAATATCAATGGATCAAGCCCCTTAATGGGATCATAAGTAAGCTTACGATAAATATGCGGGGAAACAACCAAAGGACCTGCGGCACTAAATAAAATTGTGTATCCGTCTGGCGCCGATTTTGCTGCTGCCTCCTGGCCAATAGTGCCCCCTGCTCCAGCCCTATTGTCTACAATCACAGGTTGACCTAAGCTAGTGGTTAATGATTTTGCAATTAAGCGGGCCGTCAAGTCTGTAGATCCGCCTGCGGCATAAGGCACGATAAGTTTAATAGGCTTGCTAGGATAGCTTTGCGCATAAGCCATGGAGACCACAGTGAATAAAGCGCCAATAAGATACGTGGCTTGCCTAAAGGAAGAATGGAATTGCAAATTAATGATCATCATAGTCATCTCCTACATCTTAATCAGACTTAATTCCAGCCTTGCTAATTACTTCAGACCATTTAACATCCTGCGCTAGGAAAAATTTATTAAAGTCAGCAATTGAACCCCCCAGAATAGAAACCCCTTGAGCAGCAAAACTTTCTTTTACCTCTTCGCTCTTGAGGGCCTTATTTAATTCTGCATTAATCTTGACCAAAATCGGAGTTGGTACGTTTGCTGGAGCAACCAAACCATACCAAACCGACACCTCAAAACCTGGGTAACCTTGTTCAGCTAGGGTTGGAATGCTAGGTGCTGAGGATAAACGGTGGGCAGAAGTTACCCCTAAGGCCCGCATTTTTCCTGCCTTAACATGAGGCAAAGCATTTGGTAGATTATCAAACATCACATCCAATTGGCCCCCAAGCAAATCAGCAACCATTGGAGCGCTTCCCTTATAAGGTATTTGGTTTAAATCGGTCCCAGTGACGCTTTTAAAATATTCCATCGAGAGATGCTGGGAGGTTCCATTGCCTGATGACCCGTAATTTAGCTTTCCTGGATTTGCTTTTGCAGCTGCTACTAAATCTGCTAGGGATTTAATGGGAGAGGCAATTGGCACCAAAAGTAAATTGGGTGTTTGCCCACCTAAAATAATCGGTGAAAAGTCTTTTTTAGAATCGTAAGGTAACTTGTTTGATAAATACTGATTCACAACCAAAGGAAAGCCAGCCACTAGTAAGGTATAGCCATCAGGGGACGCTTTGGCACCAATATCGGTCCCTAAAATTGTACCTCCGCCTGGCTTGTTATCAACAATGAATGTTTGCCCTAATGAGGTTTGTAATTTTCGAGCGAAGATCCTTGCCATAGTGTCATTAAATCCACCAGGGGGATAAGGCACAATAATCCGGACTGGCTTATCTGGATATCCTGCACTAGTTTGCGCATAAATGGTATTAGCGAACCCCAGAAGGATCAGAAAAGCAATAGAAACCTTGAATTTGCAAAGCATCTTCATCAATATCACTTTCTAAAAATTAATTTCGCGCATCAACTTTTCCCAATTTTTTCTATCAATCTCAATTTGCTTAGAAAATTCTTGGGAAGACATTGGCATTGATTCAGCTCCGATGCTTGCTAAGCGAAGTTGAGTCTCGGGACGCATCAAATACCGCTGTACCTCTTGATGTAACTTGCTCACAATAGCATTGGGTGTTCCAGCTGGTGCCAATAGGCCAAACCAGGAGTTCACTTCAACTCCTGCTACACCGGCTTCTTTGAGTGTAGGCACCTGAGGCAATGCCTTAGCTCGTTGAACACCTGCAACGCCCAACGCCTTGAGTTTTCCATTTTGTATATTAGCTAAAACCGTGGGTAAATGATCAAATATCATATCCACCCTTCCAGACAATAAATCAACCATCGCTGGTGAGGCACCTTTATAAGGAATATGAGTAAATACTACTTTAGTTTCTGATTGGAAGAGCTCCCCAGTTAAATGGGATGTTCCACCAGTTCCAGCGGATGCATAACTCATTGGTGCAGGCTGTGATTTAGCAAATAACAGAAACTCTTTTAAGGTATCGGCTTTTATACCGGCATTAACCACAAATACGACTGGGATTTGAGCAACAGGGATAATCGGTTTGAAATCTTTTTCGGGATCGTACTGTAAATTTTTATAGATAAATGGCGCTACAGTTTGTGTAGCCGTAACACCCATCAATAGCGTGTAACCGTCCGCAGGTGCTTTTGCCACATATGCTGCAGCAATAGTTCCCCCAGCACCCGTTCGATTCTCAACAATCACCGGTTTACCCAATGAAGTTGAAAGACCTTCGGAAACCATTCTGGCAAGAATATCAGCCGACCCACCAGTAGAAAAAGGAACAACAATTGTGATGGGACGCTCTGGATAAGCCTGCGATTTAGCCGCAATGAGTAAATACATACTCAAAAAAATAAGCATACATCTTACAAATCTAGGCATGTGAATCCCTAATGATGAACTTCAATGAAAATTACAAGCCAAGACAAACATATTTCATTTCTAAATACTCATCGATACCCCAAGAGCTGCCTTCCCTGCCAAGTCCGGATTGTTTAACGCCACCAAAAGGAGCCACTTCCGTGGAAATAAAGCCCGTATTCACGCCAACTATCCCATACTCAAGCGCTTCAGCAACGCGCCAGACTCTTCCAACATCGCGACTATAAAAGTAAGAGGCCAGGCCATAGTCACTGTGATTAGCTAAGGAGATAATTTCATCTTCATTTTCAAAGGGAATAATCGGTGCGACTGGACCAAATGTCTCCTCATATGTCATCACCATAGACTTATCGACATTCGATAGAATCGTTGGCTCAAAAAATGTTCCTTGGGTTCCAATTCTTTTTCCACCAGTGAGAATTTTGGCTCCCTTAGAAACAGCATCAGCAATATGCCTCTCAATTTTTTCAATCGCCTGCTCATCGATTACGGGACCTTGAGATATGCCTTGCTCCAGTCCATTTCCAACGGTAATTTTTTGGGTTGCGGCCATCAGTTTAGCCACGAAAATATCACATACATTTTTATGGACATAAAAACGATTTGCACTAATACACGTTTGGCCACCATTCCGATATTTAGCAGCCATTGCGCCAGCAACTGCAGCATCAATATCTGCATCCTCGAATACTATAAATGGAGCATGACCGCCAAGTTCAAGAGCGAGTTTCTTAATAGTTGGAGAGCCCTGTCTCATTAAAATTCTACCAACCTCAGTTGAACCAGTAAATGAAATATGTTTTACATCGGCTGATTCACAAAAGATCTTACCAAGTTCAATTGATTGATCTGCGCTAGCCGTTAGGATATTGATCACTCCTTTTGGAACACCAGCACGATGGGCTAGCTCTGCTAGTGCCAGGGCTGATAGGGGAGTTTGCTCTGCTGGCTTGATTACAATCGTACAGCCAGCAGCCATTGCTGGCGCTATTTTTCTCGTGATCATCGCAATCGGGAAATTCCATGGTGTAATTGCTACACAAACGCCAATAGCTTGTTTTAACACAAGGATCCTTTTATCCGGCCATGTTGATGCGGGTATGGAGCCAGTAACCCGCTTTGCCTCTTCAGCAAACCATTCCAAAAATGAGGCGCCATAAAGCACTTCACCCTTTGACTCTTCGAGCGGCTTGCCTTGTTCTAGAGTCATGATTGTTGCAAGGTCTACGATATTTTCAATCATTAAGTCATACCAACGCCGCATGATGATTGATCGTTCTTTGCCAGTCATCTTGCTCCAGGACGATAAAGCAGCGCTGGCAGCATCAATTGCTTGCTGCCCACTTTGATCATCAGCATCACAAACATTAGCAATCAGGTCACCAGTTGCTGGATTATTAACTGGAAATTGACTCTTACCAGATATCCAATGACCATTGATATAGGACTCCTGACGAAAAAGTCTTGGATCTTTTAAAAAAGATGAAATATTTTGTGTTGCTACGCTCATTGAGTTACCCGCCTATCAAAAAATTATTCTGCCTGTATGCCAGAAGTACGAATTAGTTCAGACCACTTTGCCATTTCTCTTTTCACCTGATCCCGTAACTTTTCAGGTGATCCACCCACTACATCAGCACCTAAATCTGAATATCTTTTCTTCACTTCAGGTAATTCAAGCACCTTGTTGGCTGCCTTATTTAAAGTCATTACAACCGATTGCGGCGTTCCAGCTGGCGCATAAAGTGCAAACCATCCTGAAGCCTCAAAGCCTGGAATGATTTCTGCCACGGTTGGAATATCTGGAGCAGCACTAGACCTAGATCTACTTGTCACCGCAAGCGCACGCAGCTTACCCGACTTTACTAAAGGTAAGGATGATGGAATACCATCAAACATAATCGGCACATGCCCAGCCATGACATCCGTTAAAGCAGGTCCACTACCTTTATAAGGAATATGCTGAATATTAATACCCGCACTCCTCTTAAAAAGCTCACCCGCCATATGGGGAGTTGATCCTTGCCCAGGCGCTGCAGAACTTAACTCGCCTGGTCTTGCTTTGGCATAGTCAATGAGTTCTTTCAAGGTCTTCACAGGTAAATCTGGGTTAACTACAATAATATTTGGCGATATAGTGGCCCAAATGATGGGCTCAAAATCTTTGACCGGATCGTAACCAATATTTTTATATAAAAATGGGTTAATGCCATGGGTACCGCCAGTTGAAAATAACAATGTATAGCCGTCAGGCTTTGCATTGGCAACGTATTGCGCACCAATGTTGGCGCTAGCACCAGGTTTATTCTCCACTACAATAACTTGGTTTAAAAGAACCCCTAGCTTCTCGGCGAGCACCCTACCTGTTACATCCGTTGGTCCACCAGGTGGAAATGGAATAACCATCGAAATAGGTCTAGTAGGATATGCCTCTGGCGCACCCCAAACACCAACAGACATTAATGCCCCACACAGCAATACGAGAACTTTTTTAGCTAAAGAATTGAACATATTGACACCCTTCATTATTCAGAGGTTGCACCAGAAACTTCAATGACCTTTTTCCAACGTTGCTTTTCAATATTAGTAGCCGCCTTCATGTCCTCTGGAGTACCAGGTAAGGGCTCTAAACTAACATCGCGCAACATGGCAACTACATCTGGACGCTTTAGCAAACTATTGAGGGTCGCATTCATTTTCTTAATCACTGCTGGTGGACACTTGGCCTGAGCTACCATTGCAAACCAAACCATCGTAGTCAAGCCAGGATATCCTGATTCAGCAGCAGTGGGCACATCAGGCAACTGAAACCAGCGCTTAGGGGATGTAACAGCTATGGGCTTTACCTTACCAGCCTTAATCTGCGGCAACAATTGGGGCATGTTATCAGTATTAAATTGCACTTCCCCAGCAACTAAAGCCTGCATTGCTGGACCGTTTCCACGATAGGGGATATGAACGATATCTAAACCAGTTTGGCTAGCAAATAATTCATTTAATAAATGTCCAGTGCTACCAATACCTGCACTGGAGTACGTTAACTTGCCTGGATTTGCTTTTCCATAAGCAACTAGCTCACCTAAGGTATTGATTGTCAACGAAGGGGTCACGACCACTGCATTTGGAGTTTCAGCAATTAATCCAACAGGCGCTAAATCAGTGTCGGGATTATGGCCCAACTTTGCTTTATATAAAAATGGATTGATTGCTAATTGGGTATAGGTGAGAATCATGAAGGAGTGGTCATCAAGCGGTGATTTAGCAAATGAGCTAACACCAATTGATCCATTAGCACCGCCACGATTTTCAACCACAATTGGCACATTAAGCTCTTCGCCAAGTTTGACCGACAATCTTCTAGCAAGAATATCAGTTGAACCACCTGCTGCGTAAGGAACAATGATCTTGATCGGATGGTTAGGCCAAGCCGTTTGTGCTTGGGCTGCATGAAAAAAAAGCCAGGGCAAAATAATCATGCTTATAGTGACCAACAAACGGTTAGATCTCTTAGTGAGATATAAAATAACTTTCATCAACGCACTCCTTCTTGGCTAAATAGTTCTTTTAAAGCAGTTTTTTTTACTTTACCTAATGCAGTTCTTGGCAGTTGATCAACCACAAGATGTTTTCTAGGTATCTTGTATCCGCCTAGATATTCACGACAAAATGCAATCAAAAACTCTGAAGATATCTCAGGATCACTGGAGTCAATGCCTGCTTTTGGGACAATAATAGCCAGCAAAGATTCTCCATAATCAGGATCTGGGACACCCACTACTGCGACTTCCATAATTTTGGGGTGTTTTAACAAAACAACTTCAACCTCACGGGTATATACATTTTCCCCTCCGGTTTTGACCATTTCTTTTTTACGGTCTCGAATATATAAATAGCCCTCATCATCAAGTTGCGCAATATCGCCGGTATGAAACCAGCCACTGACAAATGCATTAGCCATTTCTTCAGGTGCATTAATATAGCCCTTAGAAACTTGAGGCCCCCTGACAATTAACTCTCCCGACTCGCCAAAAAGTACGTCCACACCTTCATCATCAATAATTCGCATTTGGGTGGCTGGCAATATTTTTCCTGCAGATAAAAGTAAGTGTGGTGAGCCTTGAAGTGCCTTTTTATGAGCACTCCCATCAAGTATGGAGAGATAAGGTGTAGTTTCGGTTAAGCCATAACATTGATGAAATTCGACTTGAGGTAGCTTTTCTAGCGCAAACCTGAGCCAATTGTCATCCATTGGAGATGTGCCGTAGCTAATCAAGCGTAGGCTACTAAGATCTCGTCCTGCAAAGTCAGCTTCCTTGAGAAAGCGGATCAAGGTTGTCGGCACTAGGCTAAGAATTGTTATCTTATTTTGCTCGATAGCGTCTAAAACTCCTTGCGTAGAATACTCCTGAAGATAAACATGGCCACCTCCAAACATGGTTACGACCGTTGCTTTGAGATCCGTTGAGTGAAACATCGGCGAGACATGCAAATACACATCTTGGTCATTGACACTCATCAAGTTCGAAATTTGCAATGCATTTGAAACGATATTTCGATGACTTAATCTCACTCCTTTGCCACGTGCTGTAGTACCACCAGTAAAAAGCCAGATAGCATCGTCCTCATCATGAACGCTAATGGCATTTACGGCTTGTGCTTTAGCTCGGAGAATATCAATTAGTGGGTAAGAAGATGGATATTTTCCGCCCTGATCTGCACTAGGAATAATGACAATTTTTGATTTAGATGGATTTACCTGGTCAATCAAATCAATAAAGATATCTTCGACGAAAATCGTTTTGCAATTAGCGTCATTTAATACTTCGCCTATTTCCAAAGGGGAAAGTCGGTAGTTAACAGGAACAGGTATTACACCAGTCCAATAGCCTGCATTAATTAGCTCACCAGCATAGGGAATATTTCTACTAATTAAGGCAAACCGATCGCCTTTAGTTAAGCCCAAATGATTTAATAGACCAGCAGTTTTAGATATACGCGCCAAATATTCTGTCCAAGACAGAAAACGGGAATTACCATCTCCCACCCAAAAAATTGCCCGATGATTTGGGAAATTTTGAGTCGTATTTTGAAGCATTGATATCAATGTGCTCAACGAGTAACCCCTTTGTTGGCTAATTGAGATAAATTCAAGCCCATCCTCTCTGGGGCGGCCCTCTGACCGGAGCCTCTCTGCGGCATCATTGGAATTTCAAAGCTCTGGACATGGCATGCTTTAGTAATAATGATTAGTTTCCAATAAGCCCCACCTAAAACAGTCAGTGCGGAAGCAATGAAAAATGGGGATAATCCAATATCTGGTTTAATTAATGTAAAAATTAAGAGCACAACCGGAAGAATCTGACCTAGACCCATGACTGGTAATTTCATTGCATTGATATCACGTCTAGATAGCGGTCCAATTCCACAAGTCTTTGCTTTTTTAGAATACATGGCAAAAATTAGCGCATTAGTCAATCCCAAAATAATTCCGGCACCGCAAATCAATAAGAGATGAGATTGCAATTGCATATCAACTATAGGTGCAAAAAGACCTAATAAAGCAAGGCCTTCAAAGAGGCCAGAAAAGCCGATCATCCAGGGCATTAGGGGGGCACGCCAAGTGGGAATCCCCTTAGCTGCATACAAAATTTGCGCTTGTGAAATCAAAAATCCAAAAGCAGCAAAGCCTGCGATGATGTAAGAATAAATATTATCAAAATAAAGACCCGCAAAAATACCTGGATAAAATACAGCTACACACCAAGTTTCTCTAGTCATCCAGGATGACTGCGGCCTTAGCAAAACATTTAAGAATCTTAGCTTGCGACCAATCTTCAAAAAAACAAAAAACAATCCACATGCCATGATCATGCCGGCCAGAAGATTAAAGACTCCCAACTGATTCACATCGATAATATCAAAACTAAATAATAAAAGGGCAACCAATGCGAAACCAGACGCCATCCCACCTAAAATAAAATTCATAGCAGCCCGGTAATCCCAAAATGCCTGAGGTTTACCGACTAATGGGTTAGAAAGGTCAGACATCGACTCTTCGTTAGCGTCTTCATCAGACAAAGGGCTTCCAGATAAAGTTGCAGGGATCTCATACAAATACTTGATTTGTGGATCATTACCCAGATCTGCGTGCATCTGGAAAAACTCATTTTCTCGGGCTAAAGTACTTACATTGCTAGCCGGATTAGCAAAATCTCCGAACTGTATTGCTTGCGTGATACAAGATGTTGCGCAGGCTGGGGTAACTTCGGGATCTATGCCTGGTATGAGTTGTAGCACTTCAGCCTCATCAATGCGGTCGATGCAAAAAGTACATTTATTGGCAACCCCTATTCGATCTGCATGTGAAGTTTGAACTTCTTGCTGTGTAAGATCGCCGTAATATCCTTTAGCTTCATGAACAATCGTTCTTGCTTGGTATGGGCATGCGACTGCACAATAGCCACAACCAATACAAGTGTCGTAATCCATCGTCACCAAGCCATCTGCACGCTGTTTTGTAGCTCCAGTTGGACAAACAGGTACACATGATGGATTGGCACAATGTTGGCAGCCAGTTACGAGAAATAAACGTTCTACACTAGGAAATTTTCCATACTCAACGTCTAAGACTTTGCGCCATTGCACCCCTGGTGGCGTGTCATTTGCTTGCTTGCAGGCGATTGTGCAGGTTTGACAACCAACACACCGATTTAAATCTACTACCATTCCATAGCGCGCTGTCATGATTGAGTCCTCGTCACGTCAGCTGGTGGATTCGGATCCTTGCGGACAGAAACCCGCATTAAGTCTGCTCCACTTCCAGTAGCATCGGTGGTTGATAAAGATAATGAGGTAAGCGAGTTCAGGCTACCTACACCAAGATTTTTCGCATAAGGCGTTGCCCAGTGATCAAACTGCCCAATCAGCAGAACAGTATCAGGCCTTATCCCTTCGCGTAAAGTTGCACGACCTTGTGTTTTTCCAGTGGCAGATTCCAAAATAATAGGATCGCCATTCTCAATGCCCATTTTTTTTGCTACTGTGCGATTGATAATGATGCCATCGTGACCGACAACATTTTGAGCCATCTCCTGAATCAATGGCAAGCCCACATTTGCGCCCCAAGCATACTGCATGCTGCGCGAAGTCAAAGCCCAGAACGAAAATTCTGCTGGGTCTCTGCCAAACTCCTGAGCTTGCTCAGCCCAAATATCCGGAAACGGCTTATAAGCTGGAAGCGCTTCGTACTCTTCTAACTGCTTATCCCACCATTCAATGTCAATCTCGTGTAAACGGTTTGCTAACTGGGCACCGTGGCGTTTGATATTTTCTTGATAAGGCATTTCAAAGCGCAGGCCTTGATGCTTCATCTCAGGATAAAGATACCAATCTAATTGTGAGAATTCTCGCAACATAAAGCCATTTTTCTTAAACCAGTCAATTCCGACTACTTCTTCGCCATTGGTTAATTCATGGCTGGCAGCTTTTGCAATCGCATCCCAAATTTGTTCAGCGCTATGTTGTACTTCTGGATCTAGTGCGTAGTTATATACATCGGTTTTGAGTGAGATAGCAGCAGCGCCACGATTGATCGATTCATTATATTTTCGTAATAAACCCGTTCTTTTGGCGAGCTCAGAAGAGATGTCGCTCATATCCATACATTCCCCAGCAGCCTCTACTGCTGCCTGGCGTATAGCCCAGCCTTGATGGTGCCAAAACTGCTCACCCGATCCTGTACCCCCAATTCTGGAGAGTTGCAGGCTCTCAATATCAGTTGCCTCAGGAAATAAAACATCAGCCATGTAGTTCGACTCATCCAAGGTATATGCAAATGCCAATGTGAATGGAAATTCTGCAATCCTCTCCGCTACAAACGGTGCATTCCAAGAAGAAATAGCAGGATTGGTACGATAACAAATCCACATTTCAGGCAGAGTTTGCTTTGGCCATGGGCTAGGTGGATTCTTTTGAAATAACCAAGGTAAATGAGCTGGACCAAGAGCAGCAGACCATGGAGAATTGGCAGCTAGCGGTACAAGCATTTTGTATGCATTGCGAATATGAGGCTTTGATTGCCACTCTTCTTTACTGGTGCCATTGAAAGGATAAGTCATGAATCCATCTGGTCCAGCTGCAATACTCTTTAGGCGGTTATCTGCAGGACGATTAATACGCACTTTGGTACCCAAGGTGCTTCCAGGAACCTCCAGTGCGCCTACTAAGCAAGCAAGGAGTGTCCTTGCCCAAACAGCTTGATATCCACCCCACCCGTTATTAACACCCTTACCCAACATAATGCCAACGGGGCGATGAGGAAGCGTTTGACCTTCGATTTCAATGGTAGCGCCAACAGTAGCATGGGCAATAAATTCATTACTCACTTTACGAATTGACTCAGGTGAAACGTCACATTCTTTTGCTGCCCACTCTGGCGTACAACTTGCGAGGTGATCGCGCAATAATTGTAAAGATGGATGAACAACGCACGATTGATGTTCCCACTGTTCGCCATCAGGGCCAATTTCAATGCCGGATGTAATATAACTACCATCTAAAGCCATGTCAGCATATGCCTTGCCTGCAAAGGCATCAAATGGTTTTGCCTGATTTGCAGTTAAATCCCAAATGAGCGGCTTTAATGAAACCGTATCGCGTAAAAAGTAACCGTGAGGGCCAACTAAATAGGGAGAATTGGTATCTTCCGCTAAGAAACGAACATCACAAACTTTTTTCCAATCCATCTCATGCAAGATATGATGAATGACCGCATATAGAAAAGCAGAGTCAGTTTTAGGTTTAATCGGAACCCATTCAGCCGATAATGCCCCTGTTACTGATAAATGAGGCTCTACCTGAACTCGCTTGAGTCCGCGTATACGGGCATCAGCTTGACGCCACACCCCAGTTACTCCAGATGATGCTTCTTGGTTATTACCTAGATTGATAATGTAATCACAATTGGGCGAATCTACTGTAACCGTAAATGCACGATGCCAAAACTCTCCATAAAGATGTTCTGAGTGGTAACACTTTGCGCCCTGACCACTTCCGAAACCAAAGTCAATCGGGCCCCATGCCGATAAAAATGCTGGGAATGTGCCCATATAGCGAGTTGGCGTACCGCCGCCTCCAAAGCTTGCGGCTACCCTTGGGTAACCTTCTTCATCCGTTAAACCTTTTTCGCGAATCGCATTCATCTTGGCAGCAACGATATCGAATGCTTCATCCCAAGAGATTTCTACAAAACCAGGATCATGCTCACGTCCTTTTTTGGGATTCGTACGTTTCATTGGTCGGGTAATTCGGTTGGGGTTATTGGTTTTTTGAACAATTCCATATGCTTTGATGCAAACTCGACCATGTGCCGGATGTGCAGAACCAATATCAAAGTTAGGTTCTATACGAATGGCTACACCATTCTCTACTTCAACTTTTAATAGATCAGGGCCACAAACACATTGGTTGCAGTAAACCGGTACAACTTTTCGAGTACTTCTGAGCGGCTTAGAATCGCTTGTCATGTACTACTCTCCCCGTAACTTCTTAACAGCAAGTGCTTTAGCCTCTAACCGCTCCTTTTGCTTACTTAACTCAACAACAAAGCGGGTATGTTTTGCCTTACCTACGATATCTAGCTCATCACGAACTTCTACATCAAAATTAATTCTGCGCCCTTCGATGCCAGTGATTCTCACAACAACGTCAACCCACATGCCAATAAGTGTTGGCCCTAAATGATCAATCTCAACACGAGCACCAACAGTATTTTCAGTATCTTCTAGGTAATTGGACAGCAAGTCTCTACATGCATTCTCCACATCCTTCACCATTAATGGAGTGGCATATACCCGTAAATGTTCGCCCATGAATCCAATTGTTCTATCTTTATCAATTTCATAGCGCTTGGTAAGGCAAGCTCCCACATCTAATCCAGGTTTCATTAAATTCTCCTTATGAGAGTTAGCTTATTAAGAGCGACGTAAATCACTTACTGTAAGACGCGGAGTTAATATTTCATCACTAGTTTGCATTTCAATTAAAGCGGGTCGGCCAGCATTTTTCGCACGTTCAAAGGCAGCGGGAAAATCTGCAGTCTTTTCAACCAACTCTGCATGGGCACCATAAGCTTTAGCAAGATCAATAAAATTAGGATTTGATAAGGTTGATCCCCAAACATTGTTGGGATAGTGGCGTTCCTGATGCATCCTAATGCTACCGTACATACTATTATTAACAACAATAATAATGACATTAGCCTGGTATTGAACTGCAGTAGCAAGCTCTTGTCCATTCATCAAAAAACATCCGTCACCTGCAAAACAAATAGAAAGTCTTTCAGGATGCTCAATCTTAGCAGCTATTGCTGCCGGCAATCCATACCCCATCGTACCGCTCGTTGGCGCTAATTGCGTCCTAAACTTCTTGTACTGAAAAAATCTCTGTACCCATAGGGTGTAATTACCAGCGCCGTTAGTAATATAAGAGTCATCGGGGATCGTGGTGTTGAGATAAGCAACAATTTCACCTAGATTAATTTCCCCAATTGTTTCTATTGGCTTAATAAAATTCAGATAATTTTGCCTTGCTGTATTAAGCCAGTCAATTGACTCGGATAAAGCCCTGGATGATTTTAATTTCTTTGCAGCAGCTGCAAATATAATTGGACTAGCATTAATTCCTAAAGTCGGCTGATAGACATGTCCTAACTCATTGACATCACCGTGGACATGAATCAAAGCTTGCTTTGGGTTGGGAATATCGAGTAGGGTATATCCATTTGTTGAGGTTTCACCCATCCTAGCACCGACAATAATCAATAAATCCGATTCATTAATCTGCTCAAGGAGCTTGGGGTTCATTCCCAAGCCAATCTCGCCAACATAGTTAGGATGTTGATTATTTATCAAGTCTTGACGTCTAAATACACAAGCCACTGGCAATCCAAATGATTCAGAAAATACCGCAATATCTAAAGTAGCTTGAGCATTCCAACCGCCCCCTCCCAGTATGAGTAAAGGCTTTTTAGCTTTATTAATAAGACTCTGCATTTCCATAAGAGACTCTTGTGTAGGGGCAGCTTGGCTAGACTGGTATTTCTGAGCATCTTTGACAGTAGATAATTCAAAAAGCATATCCTCAGGCAAAGCTAAGACCACTGGACCAGGTCGACCAGAAGTAGCCACACTAAAGGCGCGACTAATCATTTCAGGAAGACGGTCTGCACTATCGACCTGATCTACCCACTTTGCAATAGAGCCAAACATTTGACGGTAATCAAGCTCTTGCCATGCCTCTCTTCCAAGCACACCACGCTCTACCTGACCAACAAATAGAATTAGTGGTGTAGAGTCCTGACGTGCTGTATGTACAGCAATACTGGCATTAGTAGATCCTGGTCCGCGAGTTACAAAACAAATTCCTGGCTCGCCTGTGATCTTTCCATAGGCCTCAGCCATATGGGTTGCTCCACCTTCTTGTCGACAAGTAATTAAGTCAATCTCATCGCGAATAAGATAGAGCGCATCTAAAACCGGTAAAAAACTTTCTCCCGGAACGCAATATACCGTTCTCACCCCATTGATACGAAGGGCATCAACCAGGACTTGTCCGCCCGTTCTGCCTTTACTTGATAGAACATTCATTCAAAATAACCTCTACATGAATACAACGATTAAATAACTGTGGGCCTTACTCCCCTTTTGCCCCAGAAATTTCAATAGCATTTTTCCAAAAAATTCGTGCTTTTTTTGCAGCCAAAAGCATGTCCATAGAAGAGCCCGGCATAGGCTCAAATGAAATCTCGTCTAACTTGGCAATAAATTCTGGCTGACGCAATACCTTATCCATCTCACCATTAAGACGCTTAATAACACTGGTGGATGTTGATGATTGCGCGACGACTCCAAACCATGCAGAACTTGTTAAATAAGGAAATCCAATCTCAGCAACAGTTGGAACATTAGGCAAGTAACTTGTACGACTTTGAGATGTCACTGCCAAGGGGCGTAAAGTCCCAGTCTTAATATGGGGTAGTAGTTGGGGTAAATTATCCGTGGTGAATTGCACATCCCCCGCAAGCAAAGCTTGCATAGCCGGCCCATTACCTCGGTAGGGAATATGAAGAGCAGGAAAATTGGTTTTAGCCTTTAATACTTCATTCAGAATGTTGCCAGCACTTCCTAGGCCAGAGCTGGAATAGCTTACCTTTCCTGGGTTTGCCTTGGCATAATCAATCAAACCACTGATAGAGCGAACTGGTAAAGAAGGTGCGACAACAAATATATTCGGAGTCTGTGCAATCAGTCCAACTGGGGAGAAATCTTTTATTGGATCATAAGATAGGTTGGGATACAAATATTGGTTAATAGCCATCATTGGTAATGAGGCGACCATAAATAAATGATCGTCTGGTACTGACTTTGCAAAGAAATTAGCTGCAACAATTCCATTCGCTCCACCACGGTTTTCAATCACAATTGGCTGTGTAAAGGACTCGCCTAATTTTTGGGCCAAAACGCGAGTCAGAATATCGGTTGACCCCCCAGGAGGATAGGGAACAATAAGCTTAATTGGGCGATTTGGCCATGAGTCTGCAGCCAAGGCAGCACATGACATCCCTAGGGCAGCAAAGAAACTTAAAAGTAATAGACCATGCTTTTTATTCACAATAGATGTAATCCGATCTTGAGATAATTTGTAGATTTAATCTAATTTCACGCGACTTGTCTTAACGGCCTCTCCCCAAAACTTATATTCACTTCGAAGATAATTGGCAGCCTCTTCTGGACTCTTACTAACACGTGGTATCAATCCAATTGATAATAGAGTTTGATCTACTTCGGGGCTAGACATCACCGTCGATAAAGCGCTATAGGTAGAGGTAATAATATTTTTCGGTGTGCCAGCAGGATAAATAATCATTAACCAAGTAACAGCGTTAATATCCCTAAAACCCAGCTCCCGGAGTGTGGGAACGCCGGTAAAAATTCCACCAATCTGCTTTGAGCTGCCGATAGCTAGAGCGCGTAACTTACCAGACTCCACATAGGTACGCACTGATGATGCTGTCTCTAGAGCCATAGATACATTTCCTGAGATCACGTCTGTTAAACCAGCGATACTTCCCTTATAAGGAACATGAGTAATCTTGATGCCTGCATCCCTTTTGAATTTTTCCATCGCCAAATGAGAAACCGTACCGTTACCAGAGGATGCATTGGTCAATGCATCAGGATTGGCCTTGGCGTAATCGATTAGATCCTTCAAGTTTTTAAAGGGAAGAGAAGAATTACAGACTAGGACAAACGGTAAATCGCCAATTAAGCCAACCGACTCAAAGTCTTTTAGGGAATCATAGGGAACATTTTGATATAGATGCGGGTTAGTTGCGATCGCAGACATATGAACTATCATCATCACACTGCCATTTGAGGGTGATTTGGCCAATACCCCTAAAGCTAGACTACCTCCCTGCCCTGGACGATTATCAACAATGTAGTTATTGCCAGTCACATCATGTAACTTCTCAGCCATTAAACGAGATACAGAGTCTGTAGCCTGGCCTGGAGGAAAACCAATAATGATTTTGACCGACTTACCTCCGTCAGATTTAATTTGCGCAGAAGTAAGAGTGCTTAATGCAGCCAATATCCCACCAATAACTACCTGTCTTCTGGAATTTTTTATCTTATTCATGATGTCTCCTCCAAAGCCATTAATTAATTAGTCGTGCAGATCCAATAGCGATAGCGGCCCCTGAAAATAAAGCAACGATCAACCACCAGGCTGGAACCCCATTTGATACCCTGCCATCATTAGATGCGGAAAGATCGCTGCCCTTTGATAAAGTGCCGAGCTCTGGAAGTCGTCCAGAAGCTTTTATTACTGTAGCATTTACTGATGTAGCATTGTTTTCGCCACTCAGTTCTTTACGAAAGGCTATAAAAAAATCATCGGCAATTTTTTTCGCGACACCATCAATTAGTCTCGCGCCAACCTGAGCTAGCTTACCGCCCACTTGAGCAGTAGCTTGATAATTTAATTGTGTTCCGCCTCCTACTTTTTGTAAATCTACATCGGCCGTTCCCTTCCCAAAACCAGCAACACCACCCTGACCTTCAAAAGCCATATGACAAGATGATGGTGGTTTCGCATCACTAATAGATAACATTCCTTTGAAACGAATACGCATAGGACCTACTGCTGCAATAACCACAATCTTAAATTCTTCAGCGCTAACTGCTTCAACAGATTCACAGCCAGGCAAGCACTTTTTAAGAATATCAGGGTTGTTAAGTGAATCCCAAACCAATTGCTGGCTTGCTTCAATTAATTGTGTGCCGTTAATTTCCATGGAAGTCTTATCTCTTTCTATTAACAAAGGCCTTAATGTGCCTTCTTCATTGCATGGGCAGTATTCACCATAGAATGCAAGCTACGCGCATAGTCAATTGCACCTTGATCATCCATGCGTGGAGAAACCCGCATGTATTCTTTTAAACCCAAAATCGCTGGCCTTGGTCGGCTAAGTAATAAGTTACAGAATCGATCAACTTCAGCATTTAAATTATCTTGAGGCACAACCTGACTCACCAGGCCATAAGTTAAAGCCAGTTGCGCGCTGATATAATCAGCAGAATAGGCCATCCACAAAATAGCATTCCGGTTAAGGCGATCATAAACAGCCGACATCACCATCGTAGGCATTACGTTATGCGTTATTTCAGGAATATTAAATGTTGCCTGATCGCTCGCAAAAGAAACGTCGCTTAATGCAGTAATGGCTGTACCAAACCCCATTACTTTACCCTCGAGTACAGTAATGACTGGCACTTGTGCATTACGAATCGCTTTATAGCTGTTAAATATCGAATCGTATTCATCCCGACGGGTATACGCTTCAGGTGAGGCTGGCGGAAAATCAGGTCCGCGCACCCGACCAGTACAAAAATCTGGGCCAATTGAGCGAATAATTACCATATCAGAATTCTCATGCGCAACACTCAGAGCCTTAATTAGAGATGCGGCCATGCGATCAGAAACGCCATTATCGTCAGGGCGATTAAAGGTAATACGCAAAATTCGTCCGTCCTGTTTTATTAAAATTTGATCATCCATATTTTCTCCAAGTAATAGCGATAGTGATTAATAAGTAGTTTCTTTAAAAAGAGTTCAATGCATTCAGTAAAACGACATCGAATTGATCCTTCTGGTCAATATTTGGCAAGTGACCAGCTCCCTCGATCGTAACCAAGTTAGATCCAGAAATCTGTTGAGCTATATCAGCCATTGCTTGTGGTAATGGACCATCCTTGCTACCTACCACCAAGGTAATAGGCGCTGAAATACTAGGTAATTGAGTTAAATAATCCAAGCCCTGAATTGCTTTTGCGCAACCAACAAAACCATCTACAGAAGTACTAGCTGCAATAGCTATTAACTTATTAGTAATCGCAGATTGGCTAGTTACAAAGTCCTTACCAAACCATCGCTCAATTGTCGACTGAGCTAAAGCAACACATCCTTGTTCTTTTGCAATTACCATACGCTCATCCCAAGGTGCTGCAAATGCTGGCGGCGCATCTGCACGTGCATCACAGATAATAAATTGATAAAATCGCTGAGCATGGTTTAGCGCTAGACCAAAACCCGTCATACCTCCCAATGAGAGTCCAACGTAATGGGCTTTATTAATTTCCAAGTCATCCATTACATCAATCGTATCTTCCACCAAGTCAGTCATGGAATAAGGAGGGTTTAGAGCATCGGATGCACCATGTCCACGCGTATCCAGCCTTATTGCCTGATAACCTTTAGAAGCAAGCAGAGTGCTTTGCTCCACCCACATGCTACTAGAGGATAAGATAGAGTGCGACATCAACACTACTGGATTGCCTCGTTGCCCTTGAATATGGACGCCGATGCTAGCGCCAAGTCGAGGAATAAATACTTTTCTAGTTTCGATTTCTAATGCCACCCTTTAAGCTCCGAACTCGTGTTCATGTAGAGCAGTCCATATTGCATCTGGCGTCATCGGTAAAGTATTCATAGAAATATTACGCTCTGCTAAAGCGTCATTGACGGCGCTTGCAATTGCCGCAGGACTTCCTAAATATCCCGCCTCTCCAGATCCTTTTTGACCAAACTCTGTCAAAGGCGAAGGTGTACAGTGATCAACTATCGTAATAGCAGGCACTTCATGAGAGCTTGGCAGTAGGTAGTCCATAAATGTTCCTGAAAGTAATTGACCCTCATCTGAAAAGCTAAATTTTTCGAGTAAAGCCGCTCCTAAACCATGAGCAATTCCGCCATAAGTCATGCCGTGTACAACATCAGGACTAATCATGACGCCACAGTCATGGCCACAAAGATATTTATGAATAGTTACCTTTCCAGTTTCTGGGTCAATGCTGGCTAGTAGGACATGGGCTTCAAATGAATGGCACGGATACATCTGAACCCGTCCATCTGCTGTAGGCAATGTACCTCCAGTTGGAACTTCCCAGACAAATTTTTCTTCAAGGCCTGGCTCTAGGTTTGCTGGTAGCTCATGAAACTTACGATGTGCAATTTCAATTAATTCAGCCCATCTGATAATCTTTGTTTGATCAACTTTAGAAAAAAAACTACCCTCTCGATACTCTAGCGTATCAGGCAGTACTGACAAGCGGTGCGCAGCAATCGTCAATAATTTACTGCGCAATTTTTTGGCAGCTCCAGCAGCTGCTCCACCCAACATAATAGCCATGCGACTACCTACAGGACTATTAGATGGCAAAGCATTCAATGAATCTGCATGAAGTACGCGAATATCATCTGGCGGACGGTCCAATATTTCACCAACAACTGTTGATACCAATGTTTCATGAGCTTGTCCAGAGGTTGAGGTACCCATAATGGCAGTAATACTGCCCGATAAATCAATTCTGATAAAACACGAATCCATCCAAGTAGTTGTCACATTCTTGGGATTAAAGAGTGGTTCGAACGAAGAATTACCTCCTGAGGGTTCTAAGCATGTAGAAATGCCAATGCCAGCCAATAATCCACTATTACGCAAACGATCACGCTCTACGATGAGATCGCTTAGTGGTGCTGCATTTAATGCTTTCTTCAAAACGGTTTCATAATCTCCCGAGTCATAACTAGTTCCACTTGGAATGAGATAAGGAAATTCATCTTTACCAATGAGGTTCTTATTTCGTAATTCAATACGATCCATCTTCAGAAAACGGGCAATTTTATCTACGCCGGTTTCAATTGCGTAATTGGTTGGCGATTGCCCAAAACCCCGCACAGCTTCTTGCGGGGTTTTATTCGTCATAACCGCAATAGCCTCATATTCAACACTCTGGATTCGATAGGGTCCAATAATTGCACCAATAGGTTTTCCTAACTGCAGTGGGGAACGCCCTGAATAGGCGCCTATATCATCGACTGCTCGCATCCGCATTGACCGGATAATGCCGTCGCTATTAAATCCCAGGCTGACATCAAAAATACGATCTGGGCCCTGCATATCACCGCCACGCATATTTTCAATTCGATCTTCTACAAACCGAACAGGACAATTTAATTTACGTGCCAAATATGCAACTAAAATTGAATGCTTTAATCCTCGTTTGAGGCCATAGCTACCACCGACATCCACATCAAAGTGGACACGTACAGCGTTTCCATCTAAACGCAGTGCTTTAGCCAATTGATCCGGGAATTTAGGCATCTGAATGGAGGCCCAGACATCCAAGATTTGGGTTGAGTCACTCCAACTACAAGCAACAGCAAAAGTTTCAATAGGTACGGTAGAGTTTCTAGACCATCGAACTCGGTATGAGATTTCGTGATCACATTCAGAAAAATGCTGATCAACCTCACCCCAAGTAAACTTTCGCTTAAAGATAATATTTGATCCATGAGACTGATGAATTAATGGTGAATTCGGACTCATAGCATCTTCAGGATCGATAACATGATCCATTACCTCATATTCAACATCAATTAATTCGACTGCATCTTCGGCAAGCGCTCGAGTGTCAGCAACTACAGCGGCTACCCACTCACCTGAATAACGCGCTACATCGATTGCCATTGGGTAGCGCTTTACCAGAGGAGCGTCTACCCCCGGCAAAATCGGGTCCGTATCAGCAAATAAGTCAGTGCCAGTAATAACAGTATGAACGCCTGGCATTGCCAAAGCGGCACTGACATCTATAGATTTTATTTTTGCATGTGCATATGGACTAGCTAAAATCGCTACATGCAACATCCCACGCAAATGGATATCAGCAGCATAGTTTCCTTCGCCAAGTACAAAACGACGATGCTCTACGGCGCGCCTATGTTTACCAATATATTTAAAATTGGTATTACTCATGATTAGCGCCGTTTGGATCGGTAGCATACAAAACTGCGTCAACAATTTGTTGGTACCCCGTACAGCGACAGATGTTGCCGCTAATCGCTTCGCGTACTTCGTCTGCATTCGGGTGCGGGGTGTGCTTAATTAAGTCATGACAGGCAATCAACATTCCAGGGGTGCAATAGCCACATTGCAAAGCATGCTTCTCACAAAATGCATCTTGAATCTTTGATAGTTGGCCCCTACCAAGAGCAAGTCCCTCTACTGTGGTCACTGCCATTCCATCCGCTTGAACCGCAAAAATACAGCAGGACCGAATCGGCTCATCGTTTAGCAGGATTGAACAAGCCCCGCATACACCGTGCTCACAACCAACATGCGTACCAGTTAGACCAAGCTCATCACGTAAAAAATCAACTAAAGTCATCCTTGGCTCAACCTCTTTTTGATAAAGAGTGCCATTGACAGTAATTTGAACAAATGCTGTATTCATTTATTAACTCCATTGTGCATGGAGTCTTCCACAGCCTCTAACATCACACGGGCTAATAGAGTCTCCGCCAGGCTACGCCTAAATCGGGATGAAACATGAGTATCGCTTCCAGGGTCACACTCTTTAGCAACCATTAGTGCTATCTCTTGGGCAAGCTCCGGCGTTAAATGTTTTCCAATCATTTTTTGAGCAATCTGTGGAAAGATGGTAGGCACGCTATTAACCCCACCCACCCCAAATGAAATCCGTCTTAATGTTTCATCATCGTTAATCTGCAGCTGGCATGCCGCTGATGCCATTGCAAAATCACCTTTACGCATAGAGACTTCCGTAAAAGCAGAACCTATGCGCTTACCATGCCATATTGGCAAATCAATCGCAAGCAAGCATTCCGTTTCGGAGACGGCTGTAAACATAGGGCCTAGGAAAAAATTGGCTGCTTCTACTTCACGTAAGCCGCCCGCATCACTTTGTAAATGCATAGATGCACCAAGAATTAAAGATGCCAAAGGTAATTCTGCTGATGGATCTGCATACACTAAACTCCCCCCAATCGTTCCTCTATTACGAGTTTGACTATGCCCTACCCAACTCAATGCTTTTTTTAATAAAGGGGCTGTTTGATTAAGGGAGTGATCGAATTCAATATCTCTCTGGCGCACGCAGGCACCTATGCGAATAGTTTGTTCGTCTTGGCTGATTTTTTTGAGCTCTTCTAAACGATTGATGTCAACCAATAGAGATGGTCTTGCAAAGCGCATTGCCATCATGGGAACCAAGCTTTGTCCACCAGCTATCAATTTTGCTTCAGCACCAGCCTCATCTAAAATTCCCAGAGCGTGCTCGAGGTTGTCAGCGCGAACATATTCAAATGCAGCGGCCTTCATCGAAAATCCTTAAAGATGCTTGAGGCGGATGAATAAGTTTGCATAGCTAACCAATTAATATGAATTTATTGATTTTGACAAGCGCAGGCGGCTAATGCAATGTACTATTATTCATATAGCATGAGAAATACTCATACTATAATGATATATGTCATTGTTTTATATACTGTAAATATGAGAAAAATTCCACCACTAAATGCAATTAAGGCGTTTGAAGCTGCTGGTCGCCACAATAGCTTCACTAGAGCATCAGAAGAGCTATGCGTTTCCCATGGGGCTATCAGCAAGCAAGTAGCCCTTCTTGAGGCCTGGCTGAATACTAAGCTCTTCACAAGAACCCAATCTCAGCTTGAAATTACCCCCGCAGGAAAAACATTATTGGGAACAATCACACCTGCATTCGATCGTATAGCGTTAACTGCAATGCAATTAATGGAAGATGTCACACCCCCTGCAGTATTAAACGTTAATGCACCTCCAACATTTACGATGCGCTGGCTAATACCTCGGATCTCTTCTTTTCAGAAAAAGTACCCCGAAACAGAAATTAAACTTACTACTTCAACTGAGCCTATCAATTTTTTGGAATTTAATTATGACATTGCAATTAGAGGGTCTCACGTTGATCTTGGATTTGAGAATGCCATTCCTTTTATGACTGAAACGATAATTCCAATCTGTCACCCAGATTTAGTCACAGGAAGCGCTCTAAAAGACCCAGAGGCAATTAATCAATTTACTGTAATTAGCTATGGCACTGAACCTATGAAATGGTCTGAATGGGCTTCCTCAACTCAGCCAAAAGAGTTTAAGCCAAAGAACATCCTACAGTTTGAGCAAATGTATTTTGCATTGCAAGCGGCCAGTGAGGGCCTGGGAATTGTTTTAGTTCCATTATTTTTAGTGGCGGATGATATTGCCAATGGAAAATTATGCGCCCCTTTTGGCACTCTAGGTGCTCGTCAGCGAGAATATTATGCAGTATCAAGAATGAATCAGGATGAAAAACCAGTTATCAAAGAATTTTGCAATTGGATCAATCAAGAAAGCATCCAAACTGAAGAGGTGATTAAGGGTTTATTACCCAACTAAACTAAGTCAATAATTTTCCAGGGTTCATCAAATTATTAGGGTCTAGCGCGAGCTTGATTGATTTCATCAACGCAATCTCAACAGTACTTTTTCTGCGCACTAATTCAGCTAGCTTAGATTGACCTATGCCATGCTCTGCAGACATGGAGCCATTACGCAGATAAACTAGATCATGAACTAAATCACTGATTGCGTGCCTTCTTGTCTCGTGCATATCACTGAACGCTTTTCTATTTGCTGCAATGTTGTAATGCAAATTACCGTCCCCAACATGACCAAATACCAAAACTTCAGTATCGGGCCAATAAGATTTAATCTGGGCCCCAGCCTCCTCTTGAACTGACCTGATTTTTAGTACCACTCCATAAGAGAGGATTTTTGATAATCTCTTGAACTGCTGTCAATTTAGGTCCACTACTTGAGAGAGTTTTTCTATAGTAAATCATTGCAGCAACATGGGTTGATTTTGTATTATTAGGGGTACTTGGGTTTGGGGTGCTGGAGGTCTGTAACCTAATGCGCTGTGGGGCCTGACATGGTTGTAATGCTTGACCCACTCACCCACGACTACTTTGGCTTCCTTTAAGCTATAAAAGATCTCCCCATCCAAAAGATTGTCT
>Ga0114964_10000679_pt1 | contig 25768 bp, 13 predicted proteins | sample C_131016_MF_Meta_FD_92638 | JGI IMG/M metagenome (GOLD analysis project Ga0114964, IMG submission 92638) | Freshwater microbial communities from Lake Croche, Canada to study carbon cycling - C_131016_MF_MetaG | ecosystem: Environmental > Aquatic > Freshwater > Lake | place: Lake Croche, Canada...
CAGCTAATAGGATTGCACAGATAGACAAGCTGCTTGGCGGTAACACATTTAATTTTGCCAATGGTGTGCGGCAAGTTGATACCACTGGTAACAATTCTATAGACTCTGTGCAGCGCAACGCTTTGATAGCCGAGCGAACAAATCTCGTTACCGGCAACGGTACACCGTCGACCACTCCTGGACCTAGTACCAGCAGCAGCAGCAATAACAATCAGCTGATATTCAACCATTACAGCGCCGGTGATCTTGCTGCAGCAGCAGCGCTTAATGACAATCCAGCTGTTAAGAACTTTCTAAACCAAAAAGCCAATTACCTAACCAACAGGGAATCAACTCTGGCTACAACGTTCTTAGAAGACTATCAGCTCAACGATATCACTCAACCTCCGCTGCCTGTGGTTGGTATGTTTGATCCAAAGCCCTATGGCGTGAATGCCATACAAAATGCTGATCAGACCAAGACCACGCCAGACCGAGATCCGCAGGCCTATGCGCCGGGAACTGGTTTTGTTGGTGCGATATTTGGCAATCTGTTTGATGGTACTGCATTCTTACAGATAGACCTTGGTATACGCGGCGATCCCTGGTGGATACCAACTGGAAACATATTCATGGATTATCAAGCCCTGCAGTATGCTCAAAGCCAACAGGTGACAGCTGCATTGAACAATAGCAATCCAACAGCTGACTATCTTGGTGGGGATAACTGCATCTTGCTGGAATTCAAGACTGGAATAGTCATAGATGAGGATACTGGTCTGGCCAAGACAGGTCCGGGTAGCGGGGATTTTTTCAACGGAATCTACAACATCATGCAGGTTGAAAATCTTTTCAATCGTGGCAAGTTCACACAGCAACTGAAGTGTTCTAAAGATGTCTTGGCACAAACTGCGTTGGCCGGCGACAGTGCTACAATAAACGCTCCTACCGATACTACCGGACCAAGTGACTTTCGTGCAGCACCTGGACCTATAGTAACTGGCGGACAAGGATATCATGCAGGGGCATGAACGGTGATAAATTTATAAACAAGCATCCCAGGAGTTAATCGGTGCCTACATTATCAAGGACTCAGGTCAGCGGCAGAGCCTACGACTTAGAACCGGAAGGCCGTGCGACTCAGCTTGATAAGATCTATGTTGGGTTTGTCAAGGCTAACAATGATGCACAGCGCATGGGACGACTCAAGGTTTGGATACCAGAAGTCTCAGGTGATCCCACAGACGAGACTCAATGGTTTACCTGTTCTTATGCAAGTCCGTTTGCTGGAGCTACCAGCGTATATGATAATACCAATGGACCAAACTGGGACAACAGCCAGAGGAGCTACGGTTTCTGGTTCGTGCCGCCTGATCTGGAAAACGAAGTTCTCTGCTGTTTCATAAACGGCGATCCCGGCCGCGGCATATGGTTTGGTTGCCTCTATCAGCAGAACATGGATCACATGGTACCTGGTATACCAGGTGATGAGACCAGCAATGGATTACCGGTCAGCGAGTACAACAAGCTCAAAGCTAACGTTGCAGTAGATACCATCAATGCCCCGGTATATACGCCGCTAGCCTCACAATTACAGATACAGGGACTGGATAAGGATACGGTGCGCGGCACATCCACAGCGGGTGCTAGACGCAACAATCCTATCAATTCTGTGTACGGTATGCTCACGCCTGGTGGTACCCAGATAGTTTTTGATGACAATCCCTTGGCCAAATTCATAAGGTTGAGAACGCAACAGGGTGCGCAGATAACCATCAATGACACTGATGGTTTCATCTACATGATCACCAGAGATGGCAACAGCTGGATGGAACTGGGCAATGACGGTGCTATCAATGTGTACGGATCCAGCACTGTAAGCATACGCAGCGAAGGAACGCTCAATCTCAAGGGAGACATTGATGTCAACATAGAGGCTGGGCGCAGCATTTACATGAAAGCTCGAGGACAGGTTACCAGCACTTTGGTAAATGCACAATCAGATGCCAATCCTAACAGCGGTCAGATAGTGACTGCGCAAACTACCAACACTTCTCAGGTTCCCTATATCAGCAATACCAGCACCACTGCTAGCATCACTGTTCCTACCAATAACATAACAGGCCAGTTCGTGTCTGGCATGAGCATCACCGGCATACCTTGGAACAGTACCAATCAGAAGACAACCACTACCTACAATCCAAACGTGGGTGTCAATACCAGTTCCGTGCACGCACCTGGAACAGGACCAAATATAGGTGTCCGTAATAATAATCCTGGAAACATACGCGACGGCGCGTTCGCACAGGGACAACCTGGTTATGTTGGTGGTACCAGTGGATTTGCAACATTTGTCACGCCGCAGGATGGAGCTAATGCACAGGTAGCATTGCTTAACAGCTATCATAACAGCGGATATACTACCATATCTAGCATAGTAAATCGCTGGGCTCCTGCTGGAGATGGTGGTAACAATCCCAGTGCCTATTCAAACATAGTGAGCCAGAAGACTGGCATAGGAGTGAATGACCAAGTCCCAGCTGACCAATTGCCGAGAGTTGCAGCTGCGATGAGCTCGGTTGAGATAGGTCAGGAAAATGCAGACATGTTCTGGTCTCAGAACCCAAGTACCACTGTTCCGGTCTCTGCCGACACCAATACCAACAGCGCAACCAGCGGTAACACAGTACCAGTAACAAATAATCTAAATACCAGCACCCCTACAGTCATACTACAAAGCACTGCTCTTAATGAGAGCGGAAATCTAACTACTTTAACCGTGACATTTGGCCTTGGTAACGAGTGCCAAGGCAGCAATGCTGCTGTGATAATTGGCACGCTGCAAAACGATACCAGCAATGTCAGTGTGCCTACTACCAATAATACCTCGGTAGAATCTGGCATGATAATGATCAATGCCAACAAAGACATGCATCTTACCAGCAACAGAGACATGTACCTACGCAGCGATGGTCTGATGAGCCGCACTGCCAAGAAGAACATGTTTGATTGGGCATATGGCAGCTATGATCTCGCAGTTGGTGGTTACCTCACCGTTGATAGCAACGGATTGTTGAGCCTCGGCACAGCTAATAACATAGTGCTAGGCGGCGCAAGGATTGATCTCAATGGTCCTGCTCCTGCAGCAGCCAAAGAAGGTCCAGATGCCAAGCAACCCATAGACACTCAGCTAAAGAATAGCACAGTGGTATCTCCTGGCGTCGTTAAATTTGATCTCTTCAATACCATATTGAGCCAGTTACCAACTCATGAACCGTTTGATGGTCATGCAGCAACAGCACCTGGTTACAACAATCACGTAGAGACTGGCTCATCAGTTGATCCATATACCGGACAGCCTTTCAACCCTGGACAAGTGGTTGGTGGACAATCTAAACCTTTGGACCTGCAAGGTTCGCCCAATGCCAACAGTGATCCTGGTGTGTATAAGGGCCAGGGATATGATAATAACGGACAGCCAGTGTACAGCTTTAGCGGCACCAGCAAGGATCTTGCGCCAGCTGGTACCTATAGAACCAGCCAGGCAGGTGCTGAATTCATAGCCCGGTTTGAAGGCAAACGCAGCCAAGTCTATCTGGACATCGCTGGATTGCCTACCATAGGAATAGGGCACCTTCTGTTACCAGACGAGCGTGCAGGCAACTACGTGACTATCGGTGGTCAGAAGCGTAGCCTCAATAGTGCTTTGACCGAAGCAGAAGTATTTGAGCTGTTCAAACAGGATCTGCTGCCTCGAGAACAAAAGGTTGCACAATCAGTTCGTGCCAATATAACCCAAACGCAGTTTGATATGTTGGTGAGTTTCACCTACAACATCGGTAATTGCAACAGCATCGCGGCCATCCTTAACACTGGCAGTTTCAATGTAACGGAGAAATGGATGAGTTATTGCCATGCCGGAGGCAAGGTAATACCTGGATTGCAAAACCGTCGCAGGGTCGAATGTACAAACTTCTGCAACGGTAGTCCTATCAACAGCGGCGGCAATTAGCGCCTGTTTTCTATCGCTAAATATCACAGTAAGTATGAGGTTTAGCGATCCCACATGGCATTTATCGTACCATCTAAGGTGTTCTATGGTTACAGCACATTGGACACCAACAGCAAACAACAGAGTTTCACAGATATCCCTCTGATTGAGAGAGATCTACTCTATCATTTCAATACGCTGCCAGGTGAGCGTGTCATGATGCCCAGCTACGGATGCAAAATCTGGAACTTATTATTCGAACCATTCGATGATGCTGTAATATATGCAGTTAGGGCAGAAGTAGAGCGAGTAGTCGCCAGCGAGACCAGAGTAGTGCTGCAGGATACAGTAGTGAAAGAATTCAATCAGGGACTGATGGTGCAAATGACCTTGTTATACCGTCCGTACAATGTGGTCAACAATTTCAGCGTTCAGTTTGATCGCCGAGCGTTGGCATTAGACAGCGTGGCATGATGAGGCAACAATATGGCAGTTAGTCAACAACAACGTCAGAAGCAACTATTCGCAGCAGAAGATTGGCAGGTAATTTACCAAGCCTTTACCACTGTGAACTTTGCTAGCTACGATTTCCCTACCATACGCACAGCTATGGTAGAATACATTCGCCTCAATTATCCAGAAGATTTCAACGATTGGACAGAAAGCAGTGAATTCGTTGCTATCATCGACCTATTGGCCTACCTCGGGCAAAGCATTGCGTTCAGGATGGATCTCAACACCCGCGAGAACTTCCTTGATACTGCACAGCGTCGCGAGAGCATCTTCCGCTTGGCACGCATGCTCAGCTATCAACCTCAGCGCAGCATACCTTCGACTGGTCTGCTAAAGATAACACAGATACTGACCAACCAAGATGTGTATGATGCCAACGGGTTGGATCTCAAGAACACTCCGATCAACTGGAATGACCAAAACAATCCAGATTGGCAGGAGCAATTCATTTTAGTTCTGAATGCCAGCCTTAACAGCACAAACTTCTTTGGTAATCCTGCCAAGAGTGGCGTGGTCAACAACATACCAACTGACTTGTATGCACTTAACAACACTGCCATACCAACAAGTTCCATAAGTTTCAGCGCATCAGTAGCTGGTAACAGCATGAATTTTGAACTGTGCAATCCAGACTTCTATACAGAAACTGGCAGCAACGCAACAGTGCTTGGTAGCACAGGTTACTTCTACGAACGCAATCCAAATCCCATCAACAGCTGGTACATAATATATCGTAACGATGGCAACGGTTACGGCAGTCCAGACACTGGATTTTTCTTGTTCTTCAAGCAAGGATCAATGGGATACTCAGATTATCTCCTAGATCTAGCTATAGCCAATCGTGTCATAGATGTGAACGTAAATGGCATCAATCAAACAGATGTGTGGGTGCAAAACATCAACACAGCAGGGTTGGTTACCACAGATTGGACTCAGGTTCCAAGCGTTAACGGATTCAACATCATATACAATAGCATTGACAAGAACATTCGCAATATCTACAGCGTCATAACCAGAGATAACAATGGTGCTGATCAGATCAGCCTACGCTTTGCTGATGGCAATTTTGGTAACGTGCCAATCGGACTACTGCGAGTGTGGTATAGAGTGAGCAATGGACAGCAATATCAGATACGACCAACTGATATGAGCAATCTCAAGTTTAACTTTGCGTATAATGATAACCTGTTCAATCTCTATAGCATAGCATTCAACACCAGCCTGCAGTATACGGTTTCAAATAGCCAAAGTGCTCAGACCAATGCTCAGATAGCACTGGCTGCAGAACAGGTATATTACACCCAGGATCGCATGGTGAACGGCGAAGATTACAACATCTTCCCTCTGCAGAGCAGCCAAGCACTGAAAGTCAAAGCTGTAAACCGAGTATACAGCGGACAGAGCAGATACATTGACATCAATGATCCAACCGGTACCTATCAGAACCTAAATGTGTTTGCTACTGATGGCATACTGTATGAAGAAGAAGATACCAATGCACAAGAAGTGCTCATCAATGTGGGCACTCCTAATCGCGTGTATGTGGTAGATAACATACAACCTATGCTAGACGGCGGCTCTGGATTCGCTAGTGCCGCACTTGAGCTCAGAGATTTCTACTACAAGAATTTTGACAGATACACAGCGCCTAATCTGCAATGGATCTCATCGACGGCTTCCATAGGCAGCAGCACTGGTTATTTTGCAATAAGCGGGACACCGCAGAGGTTGGGTCAGTATGGTGCAGCCGGCAGCGGCGAGCAGTACATCAGCGCAGGTAGCATAGTTAAACTAACCAATGCAGCCAATGTCAGTGCTTGGACTAATGTGGTAAGCATCGTAGGCGATGGTACTGGGATCAACAATACAGGCTTGCTTATCACAGGCAAGGGGGCCGTGACTCTGGGATCGGTTCCACAGAGCAATAGCTATGTTACAAGCGTATGTGCAGCATTTGATACCACATTAACCAACGATGAGATCACAGCTATAGCTGCAGCAATGGATGATAAACAGACCTTTGGTATAGGCTATAATCAACAGCTGCTGACATGGTACGTTATCAGCAACAGCAATCTCAGCCTGGATCCTCAATTCAGCCAGGCATATGCAGGAGATACTAGCAACACCAACAGGGATGCTAGCTGGTTGGTCAGGGTCATTTACAATACAAACAGCTGGATCATACAGACGAGGTCGCAGCGATATGTGTTTGAAAGCGTTGATCAGACCAGATTCTATTTTTCAAATGCAGGCAAGGTGATAAACCAACAAACTGGTAAACCACAATATGACTATGTCAGCGTTCTGGGCGTAAATCCCGCGCCTCTGCCACCGGCACCAGCTCCAGCACTGGGCAAAGATTATCTGTGGCAGATCTATGGCCAGGAAATATATCCTGATGGTTATGCTGATCCTGCAAGCGTTAGAGTCACATTCTGGAGCAGCCAAAATCCACCTCTTCCAGATGATCCAGACGAGTTCGTGACCATAGTAAATCCCGATGCAACTCCACCTTCAAAGTATGTGTTCTGGGTGAGGTATACCAGCAGTGAAGGTTATCAATACTATCAACCCATAGATATAGCAGAATCGCGGATCTATACCACTCGCCTCAGCGTACCAGTTCCGCCAAACGGAAATTGGTTAGAAGGGGAGCTAGCGTTTGTCATCAATGGCAAGCGATTCCTGCAATACACCAACGGTGCTTTGGTCGATGTCACCGCCGATTACAAGGTTAGGATAGGTCGTAACAATCTCAGCTATCTGTGGAAGCACTACGCTACATACGATCAACGTGTTGATCCTGCTATCATGAACATCATAGACACGTTCGTGCTAACTTCTACCTATGATACCAATCTTCGCAATTGGATTGCCGTAAATGGCAGCAGAGATACCATACCTTTGCCACCAACAACCGAAGAGTTGAAAAGCACATTCAGCTACTTTGAACAGTACAAGATGATGACCGATCAGATCATATGGCATCCAGTTACCTACAAGCTGTTGTTTGGTGCACAGGCACTACCAGAATATCAGGTTTTGTTCAAGGTAGTAAAGGTACCCGGTACGGCATACAGTGACAACGAAGTCAAGAGTTTCGTTAAATCTCAGATAGACAACTATTTTGCGCTAACAAATTGGGATTTTGGTCAGAGCTTCTTCTTCACTGAAATGTCTACTTACATACAGATGAATCTGGCCACAATAGTTGCTACCATAGTGATAGTACCAACTAGCGGTACTGCTAAATTTGGTGATCTATTCGAGATTATTGCTAATCCAGATGAGATATTCATCAGCTGTGCTACCGTAGCAAACATAGTGATAGTTGGCAGCTTGACAGAGGCACAGTTGGGGTTAACCAATGGTTGAACATCGTAGGCCTATTAAACTTCTACCAGGCGTCAATCAAACTGATACGCTTACCAAATTCTTCTCGGCTACGGTTGATCATCTATTTCAACCGGAGAGCGTGGAATTCATTAACGGTTACATAGGGACCAAACCAAGCTACTACGACCCTATGACTGATTTCTATGTGGGAGAACCAACCAAATCTCGCGCAGATTATCAGCTGCCTGAGACCAGCGTTAGCACTAACTTGAACAGCGGTGCTGTTACCAACATCATGTTCTATCATGATTTCGTCAATGCTCTGCAGTTCCAGGGTGCAAACATTGACAATCAAAGCAGGCTGTTTGAACAGGAATACTACAGCTGGTCGCCGCCGATTGATATAGATAAGCTGATCAATTATACCAAATATTATTGGATACCAGCAGGTCCTGATCCAGTTATATTGCTGGCAAACACGGATCTCAATCGCACAGCTATCGGACAGAGACAGTATACCTATCCTGGTCCATATCAGCTGAGCAGCACTGGTGAGATAATCAATGAACCTCTGGTGTTCACCACCGGATTGGTGATACAGACAACCAATGATTCGGATCTAGCACTGAATGGTAATCCATTTCTCATAAACGGTGTTGGTCGTGACATAGAATTGATCGCTACCCCTGAGTATCTAGATCCTAACTGGGATGAACGTGCATGGGACACGCTGGGCTGGGACGGCGACGATCAGCTTTATATTAAGGACTATCTAACCATAGGTCGTAGCAAGCATCCTACTAACCAGTGGAGCAGCAACAACCGTTGGTTCCATATAGATGTCCTAGTCAAATCAAAGACATCGGTATTTGCTTCATTCCAGCAGAGAGCAGCACGTCCTATAATAGAATTTGAATCTGACATGCAGCTATACAACAACGGTTACATAGGACGTCCAAACGTGACCTATGTGCTATCAGATGTATCTGATGTGTTTACTAGCATAGTAGGTCAAACTTCGTACACTGTGTTCCCTGGTATCTATCTACAAGACGGTGACACCATCTTGGTCACAGGTGATACTAATTCATTGGTTAACAATCGAGTCTATCAAGTAGAAGGTTTAACCACGGTTGGCGTGATAACCTTGACCTTGATTGGAGGTCCTCCTGTGTATGGTGAAACCATACTGTGCCTGTTTGATACCATACCATTATCAGCCACTGGTTCATACATTGGACATGTGCAATATTGGTATGATGGTACTGCGTGGAAGAGGTCGCAGCAGCGAGTGCCGTTCGAGGCACCTAAATTCATGCTGTATGACTACGATGGTAACGCACTAGACGATCCTAGCATCTATCCAAGCAGCACGTTTGCGGGCAACACTGTCTTTACCTACAAGCAGGATGTATATGCTGCAGTTGATACCGAACTTGGATTCTCACCCAAGACTGACCAGTTTGGTAACTATGTGTTTGATAATGCCATCGTCAGTCAGACCTATCAATATGTCAGCGACGCTGCTGATACTCCTATATATGGTTATGCTTACTATAGGAACAACAAGCCGCAGGGATTTGAATTCAATAACGAGTGGTATAGGTCTCCCGAACCAAGCAGGCAGTACATCGTAAACGATTATACCGTAAATGCTACCACAGACTCGTTCGTTATCGATCAGATACCAGCTGCAAATCCTGGATTGTTGCCCAGCATATACGTTACACTGATCTATGATCAGCAATCTGTTTTGCTGAAGCAAGGTGTAGATTACACAGTATCTGATAACATTGTAAAGCTTGCAGTACCTGCTGTTTATGGACAGCGTGTAAACATCAGGAGCTGGAGCAACAGCAGCCCAATACATCGCAATGGGTACTACGAGGTACCACCAAACCTGCGGGCCAACCCCAACAATCTGCAGATTTCATCTGTCACGCAGAGCCAGTTCCTGCAACAGTTTGAAACGATATTGATAAATCAACCTGGATTTGAAGGCGAGCCGCACAACAATAATAACTGGCGCGATACTCCTCAGATACGTGGACTTGGTTTGGCCATATTGCAGAACAGAGCTCCTCTGATCAAACCAATGATACTGTCCAGCAGTAACGTGACTGTGGGTATTAATTCGGTGCAGAGCAAGACAGATCCAATGCTGGCTATGCAATTTGCACAACGCGATTATAATCGCTTCTACAATCGTTTCATAAACGCATTGTTAAACCTGTGGAGAAACGGATACACAGCAGCCGAGAGTCCAGAGACCTGGGTAAACACTGCCTACAAACAGATAAACCTTGGCAAAAATCCAGCCAGTCCTTGGGCTAATAGCGGTCCAGATGGTCCAAAGGGTGGTTATACCCATCTAAAGAGCACTAATCCCACATACGTGCCACCCACTGCTACCCGACTTGGTGTGACCCCAGCATATCAACCTGTGGTATATCTGCAAGGCATGCATCTTGCCATCCAGTGCCACAACGGTGCTAGGATCATCATGGCCTACGACGGCATGCCTTTGGGTACCATCATGTATGGACAGCAATCTACGTCTAATCCTGCACAGCTAACCAATCCGGTTGCAGCTGCGTGGTTGCAGTTCGAACTGGATCTATTCAATAACATGCCCAATGCATATATGGACCCTCAGGCCCAGCTAGCATTTGATATCACTCCTTACACGCCGGGTCGTTGGCGCAACAGTGACTTCACACTGAAAGAGTTCTTGAGCATCAACTATCCCATGTTCGACAAGTGGGTCATAAACAATCAGGTTGATTATCGCGCTAATACGACCTATGATCAAAACGATCAGTTTACCTGGAATTATTCAAACTGCCCCGATCGCAATGGTAGATACGGTCCCGGCTATTGGCAGGGCATCTACCGTTGGTATTATGACACTGATCGTCCGCATCTAGCACCCTGGGAAATGCTGGGATTTAGCCAGCAACCAAGCTGGTGGACAGATGAATATGGTCCAGCTCCGTACACACGCGGTAACACTGCAATGTGGGAAGATTTGGCAGCAGGTTTGATCAGGCAAGGACCGCGTGCAGGCATTTATCTAGCAGGAGTGCGACCAGGACTGCTGAATTGCATACCCGTTGATGAACAGGGAAATCTGCTCCCGCCGCTGGCAGCTGGCACAGTTGCCAGTTTACCTAGCACTGAGCAGGCCAAAGCTGACTGGCAGTTTGGAGATGGCGCTCCAGTTGAATCAGTTTGGTATTACAGCAACGAATATAACTTCGTGGTGGCAGAATACAGCTATCTAATGAAACCTGCTCAGTTCATAGAATACAACTGGGATACCCTGAGAAATGTTAACGTGTTCTCTGAACAGGAGACCGATCAGTGGATCTACATAGATACCAATAACAGGCGGCCTAACAGCCAGCTGTATGTGCACAGGGAGAATCCTAGTGCAGTCGGTGGTAACATCCAGGTACCAAACGAAAGCACCCTGACCTACTATGGTAGCGGTGGTGTACAGCACTGGATCAGTGAATATGTGATCAGCCAGAATCTAAACATCACACAGTATCTAGGCAACATAGTGCGCGGTACCAACGTGCAGCTTGCTCATCAGGTAGGCGGATTCATTGGCAGCAACAGCTACCTCGCTGTTGATAGCTTTGGACAGATTGGCTACAGCACTCAGCTCATACCCACTGAGAATGTCAAGACATATCTCTACCGCAGTGCCAGCATAAGGACCAGTTTCTATAGCGGTGTAATAATCACGCAGGTGCAGAACGGATGGAAGGTGCTGGGCTACGACGGTGTCAATCAGTACTTCTTGATAATACCTAGCAATAAATTTGGTGCCAAGAGCACTCTGGTAGTAGGCAATGACAGAGTCACGTGGTATCAAACGCCAGTTAAGGCTGCAGAAGAAGTACAGTACGGCACGATCTTTGCTACCAAACAAGAAGTCTTTGATTTCTTGATTAGCCTGCAACGCTATCAAGAATTCCAAGGATGGATCTTTGACCAATACGACCAGGATGGTAACACCACGCTAGACTGGGTTCAAGCTGGACGAGAATTCCTTTTCTGGAGCCAAGGCAATTGGGCTAACGGTAACTTCATAACTCTGAGTCCGCTAGCTATCACTGCAAAGTACCAGCAAGCATTTGGTAATGTGCAGTTTGTTAACGGCATAATCAGCGGCACCTATCCTGTGATTGACAAGGCTGGCGGACGCATTGATGGTCCAAATCTGGAAGTTCTGCGCTATGATAATACGATAACAATCAATGCGATAGGACCACAGAACATCTACGGCATGCGTTTATTCAGTAGCACATTGGAAAGCGTAATACTGATAGACAACCAAACAGCATTTGGTGATACCATCTATGACCCATTGTACAATATAGCACAGCCGAGATTGAAGCTATACGCATATAGGACCAACGATTGGAATGGTCGTGTCGACGCTCCAGGTTATTTCTTGTATCAAAATGGCACTGACAATCAGTGGAACACCGTGCCTAATTTTGAAAAGACAGCCGATGATTTCCGCAAGTATTACAACATTGAACAACCAAAAAATTATACCAGCATAGATCCTGTGACTGGCAACTTGGTAGTAAGTGGCACCAGCTTGGCAGCCGTAGATGTAACTGCGATTTCAAATCTAGCCAAGCACCAGATCGGATTCCAGCAGAGGTTGTATCTGCAGAATCTTCTGCTAGAAGATTCAACAGAATTCCAGTTCTATCAGGGATTCATAAGACAGAAGGGCACTAGGGGCGCTATCAGCAAGCTATTGCGTAACAATAGCATCATACCAGTTACCAGCGATTTCAGCTATTACGAAGAATATGCGCTAAGAGCATCTAGATTTGGTAGCACTGCTCTGAACATAGGCATTGATTTCATAATACCTCAGAACCAATACATTAACGATCCTCAACAGATCACTGTTTTTGGTAAGCAGACCAGCGACAAGGATCTAGACGGTGTGATAGTACTCATACCAAATGATCCAAAGATAGTAGTACCTCCGACCAGTTATAGCAGCGAGACCAACCCGCTATTTCCGATCCGCAGCAGCCTTGATCAGGACTATAAAGTAGATTTGCCTACATCGGGATACGTACTGCAGGGCGAAACCACCTATACCGTATCAAACCTCAGCATGCTTACCAGCCTGTGGAGCACGCAGGCTCTCACGTCTAATCCAATGAAAAACGGGGACACTGTATGGCAGTACATAGATGACAAACAGGGATGGACAGTCTGGCAGTTTAATCAAGCACCTGTTAACGTAATCAACACAGCTCCAGCTAATTCTGGCATACCTACCATCATAAATTGTTCAGGCAACGTGGATGTTGGTACCGGCGATATCGTGGTGCTCACGGGTATCAGCAATGTGACTGCACTAGAAGGCACGTTTGTTGTCAGCAATGTAACCGGCAACGGCAATAGCTTTACGGTTCCGGTTAGCAGTTATTCTCTGGGATCGGGCGGGCAGTTCTATTCCTACAAGCGCATTCGATATTCTACCGAAACAGACAGAGATCAATATCCACCTCTGGGCGGTTGGCAGCCCGGCGACGTGGCCTATGTTGACCACACTGCTTACGGTCGCGGCGGTTGGACAGTGTACAGCTATATCAACGGCGACTGGATGCCACAGCGTACTCAGCAGCCTAAGGTAGATGCAGCTTTGATGCTGCAGGGCAAACTATACAACAAGACTTCTGGTAGCATCTATGCATACCTTGAATATTATGATCCTGCCAAGGGTTTCATTCCAAGCCTAGCGCAGAAAAATCTTGATCGTAGGAGCATATACGATCCTGCTGCATACAATACCGGAGACCCGCTGCTATATCCGATCGATTCGGCCAGAGCCTGGGGTCCTGAACACATTGGTGAGACCTGGTGGGATCTCAGCAGCATACGATATTTGGATTATGAGATTGGTGATACTGCATACCGTTGGCAGAACTGGGGCAAGATAGCACAGGGTACTACCGTAGACGTGTACGAATGGGTACAAAGTCCAGTACCACCTGATCAATGGGCTACCTATGTTGCAAACCAAGTGAGTTTCGTACAGTACGGTATCAATTACACACCGTCAGGAACCGTGCTGAACTCCAGCAATCCTGCCTATACTACATTGACCACATACACAGCTGCATACACAGCTCAAACGTTGTATTATTTCTGGGTCAAGAATGCAACTACGCTACCACTGCCTCCTACGAGGAATGTTACCACTCTAGAGATAGCTAATATCATCACCTATCCTACTAGCTACGGTGTAAGATGGTATGCTGCTATAGATGATAGAAACATACTTGTTGCCAATGTTGGGTATGCACTCAGCGGTGAAGAAACCGTGCTTAGCCTGCTGTACACACATCTTGAGAACAATCAAAATGATTACAAGCAGTGGGATCTGGTCAGAGAGAATGATCCAACTAGCATACCAAGTGATTATTTCTGGCTCAAGTTAAAGGACAGCTTGACCAGCAAGGACGGACAGGATCAAAACGTTCCAGATCCATATCTCAGTGACATAATGCGTTACGGCACACTGATACGTCCTAGGCAGAGTTGGTTTAAGTACAGATTACTAGCTGCACAGTCATATGTTGATAAGTCTAATCAGCTGCTGCTGACCATACTGCTGTCACCTGACATAAATCGTTCGGATTGGAAGAAGTATTTTGACAGGGCACAACCAGCTCCGGCTGCTGATTACACCGTGGGAACCATCAGCAGTCGAGATAGCCTAGCAGGTAACATACCGTCTGGATCAACCGTGTTAGTGCTCGGCGGTGCTGACAATAACAATCTCTGGAACCTCTACAGCTACGATTACAATAATGGCAATTATCTGTGGACTCGCCTAGCTGTACAGGCATTTAACACTCCGAATTATTGGTACTATGTTGATTGGTATCTGATAGGCAGCGGTGTAACTGCTGCCACCATACCAACTTACACTGTATCTAATCTCCTTGATAGGGAGCAGTACAGCAATCAAGCTAATGTCACTGTCAAAGTTCTCAACCGAGGCGACGGCTATTGGGCTATCTACAAATGGATACTCACCAACAATGTTGGAGCATGGGTGACAGTAGGTTATCAGAATGGTACCATACAGATCAGTGATGGCGTTTATAATGGTAGCATCAATACCATGTTGTTTGGCACTACTCCTTTTGATAGCACTGGGTTTGATATATTCCCGCATGTTGAGTTTGGCAACATCATTGATGGATTGCGCTACGCGATATTCAACAATCCAAATCCGGATGTGCCAGGTGAATCGGTATACCTAAACGAACTGTTCTTCAACATGATAAACTATATCCTGGTGGAGCAGGGATTCGTGGATTGGATATTCAAGACCAGTTTCATAACCCTAGAAGGGTTTAACATACCACTGAGCCATAGCGAGATATACAAGCCTGATTACAGTGATGCGCTGCTGGCCTACGTCAATGAGATAAAGCCGTACCATGTCAAGGTCAGAGAATTCATAACACAGCGCACGCTAGCAGATTTTGACGAAGTCTATGTCACTGACTTTGACAATGTTAATGTCAACATCCACGGCAACACTGTCAATGCATGGCAGCAAAACTATCTTACCAATCCAGAACTGATCCGTACTCTCAAGATGAAACTGGTCTTTGATAGAGTAGCTAGCATATCCATTGGCTGGGAAAGCTATCCATGGGCAGCCAAGGCCTGGGAATTTGAAAACAACACCTATCTACCCGTGAGCTTTGGTGCATTTGACAGGATCGTAGAATTCTATTCTCCTACTGCAAACATGATACGCAAAGACGATCCAAATCTTATCACCAACAGTGATTATCGTGGCATCATAATGGATAGCCTTGGTTTCGATTATTCGCCTGGCTGGCAGAAAGCCCCTTGGGGTGCACCAACAGGCTGGGACGCAGATCAGTCTGCATTTACCAATTACCTCGATGTATTGGTGCAAGGTGGTGTGGTACCAGATTATGATTCATTCTACGGTACTGGATCAAAACGTGCATTTAACCTGCGCCGACTGGTACAAGATCCGGGAATGGTAGTGGTTTGGGCTAACAGCCAACTGCAATACTATGGCGTGGATTGGATAATACCAAATTATGTCACGTCGCTGTTATTGGCATCAGGTGGTGCTGGATATGCGATAGGTGACAAGCTGGTATTGGATCTAGTGCCCAGACTGGCAGCCACTGATATAACTGTTGCAGCTGTGGACGAATATGGTGCGATAACCGCATGGACATTGGATACTAGCGGCGAATATGATCTATTCAAGGGTGATGTTATCCCAGTGTCATATCAACCATATGCCATGGGCAGTGGATACGGTGCAGCATTCCAGCCAGTTTGGGGCGGTCAGACCTTGGTATTCAACGTACCGCCAGACAGCAACTCGTCTCCAAACATATTCATGCTATATGTTGGTACCACCTTCTTGCCCGCACCAACCGGACCAATCGATATCATCAATGACGGTAATCAATTCTTGCAGCCGTATGTCGGCGAAAACCATCCAGAAGAATTATACACTGCGAGATTGCTAGAAAGCACTAGGATGGATGTGTATTCTCAGCCATCGGGTGGGTCGCCTATCATTTATACCAGAGTTTATGATCTAGATGGTAAGGCTGATCACTTTGCCATGGGAATCAAACCAATGGACACTGCAGCAGTGCTGGTACAGATGGATGGTGTGTTGTTGGATTACGGTATCACAGCTGATTACGTGATCAATTGGGCTACTAACCAGATTGTATTCCCAGTGCCACCAACTGGCAAAACTCTGCAGATTTTAACCATATCTGCGGGTGGAACAGGACTGGGTATCAAACAGGTATCTGTGGTTACAGGCGGATACGGTTATCTGCCTGGCGATAGCATTGCGTTGGCAGGTGGATTGACAGCCAACGGTGATGCTGCTCAGGTCATAGTGAATGAGGTTACAGCCGCACAGACAAGTATTTTGGATGGCGGCCGAGGTTATGAAATAGGCGATGTTCTGATCCTAGAAGACGATTACGCTACCAGTGAAACCTATAAGGTAGAGCTTACGGTCACTAATATAGAGATAGGAACCGGAGCTATCACAGGATTAAGCATAACACAGGGTGGTATATACCAATACGTGCCACTATCCTACTCTTACACCACCAACGGTGCAGGCGCAGGATCTGTGATTGACATACAGTGGGGTATATTTGCAGCTATCATGGGCAACCAGGGCACCTATAGCCTGCATCCAACATCTCCGATAGCCCAAAACAGCACGACTGGAAACGGAACAGATGCAACATTTGCTGCATTGTTTACTAACATGCTATCACAGGACATATTCACCGGCGACGGATCTCAGACTCGATTTGCTATCGGATCGCCACTACCCAATGATGACATCAATTTTGCGATGATAACCCTAGACGGTGTCATGCTGCAGAATGGCATTAATGCTGCAATCACAGCTACAGGCAAGATAATAACAATCGATCCTGCACCACCCAACGATAGCACATTGGTAATATCAGCATTTAGTAATACCAATTTCAGCATAGTCAGAGACCAAATAATTCCTGCTGAAACTGGACAGTATTTCTATGCGCTATATCCACCGCCTAGCAGCACCAAACCGCAGTATTACAGCACAACGCTGTTGATAAATGGACTAGAGTACGCAGGGCCATCTGTGCAAGAATATAGATCAGATGGTATTCAAACAGTGTTTGCTGCGATCTATATGCCTGAAAATCCTGCAGCGTTGTTGGTTTATGTTGGTAGCAATCTTCAAACCTATGGAAACGATTACACCATTGTTGGTCCTAACGTAGTTTTCTATGCAGCTCCTATAGTGAATGCACCTGTTAGTTTGGTAGTAGTTGATACTGCATACGGTTGGTCATTCCAAGTACAGGGCGGGTTGTTGGTGTTTAACAACTCTCCTCCCGGCTGGGACGAGATTGGTTGGAATGGTTACTTTGGCTGGGAAACTAACCCATACCAGCCTACCACTGGCGATATCATCAAGGTGATAACCTATAACGAAGATCTCAGCTATGACTTTAACGCACAGAGGTTGATTGGACCTTGCTATCCAGTGGTACCGGGCAACAAGGCGGGTACTTATGTGCTAACTTTCAAACCATATGATGATAGCACATTGATGGTATGGCAGCAGGTTTACAACTCTGGGGAGAACATAACGCAGGGCGATCAGCTTACCCTGATGTACGATTATCAGCTGATAACAGTTGATGCCATTCCTGGATGGGACATAGTACCCTGGGAGGCATATGGTTGGCAGACAGAATACCGTGGTGATGCTGCACTGGTCTTTGCACCTGGCATAGCGCACACATTGAACGATGTAATAGACGTACAATACATGTCTAATCTGCCAGAAAAACCAGCTATTGCATGGAGAACTATATCAACTGATATTGAAAAGACCAGCACAGTGCTGAGCGATGCAAATAGAACTAGGTTGCTGTCTGATGTTACCGTATACAGTGATGCTATTGAAGTTGCAGATATAACAGTGTTGGGTATGCCTACAGAATATCAAAGTGGTACGATTTGGATAGGGGACGAGCGTATAGACTATTGGTCGGTGAGAGCCGAGCCAACAGAACTATATCCAAATCGAGGATTCCTAGAACAACTCCAGCGCGGCACCTTTAACACTCCGGTTGCCAATGTGAGCGTATTGTACGACAGCATCTTCTATGACGGTGATGGCGTTACTACCCTGTTTGCTGCAGGACAAGGCAGCCTGCCTATTGGTGGCAACATAGTGGTTACTGTTGGAACAACTGTGCAGGTTGACACTGAGATCGATGCAACGGTTGGTACCTATACCATAGTCGAAAATCCAAGCCAATCCATGTTTGGCACCTATGTGAGCTTTACTGCAGCGCCGGTTGCAGGTTGGCGCAATGTGAGACTTGCAACTCCTAGAGCTGAAGTGAAATTTGGTAGCAGCATAAGCCATGTTGTAGGGGAACCTGTACTTGATGCCAGCGTAAATCTTGCAATACCCGGCGGTTACAGATGGGCAGCTGAGGCAAATGGGCTGCAGTACAGCAAATCAAGCATGGCCAAGTTCTTGCAAGATCACCCTGGAACGAGGAGCTAAATAAATCATGCAAGACGCGCCAAAAAACGAAGATACAGTTAAGACCACGCTGCCGGATGAGGACGGAGCCGTTATGATATACGGTTTTCTCGTAATCAAGGATGCTGCTACTGATGAGATCTTAGTAAGTACGAGGTCTTAATCAGCATGATACAAGAAAGCAAAAATTGGATCACAGGGCATGTGTTGATCAGAGATGTGATCACCGGTGAAGTGCTTGTTGACAAGAAGAATGCTATAAATTATGAGAATTTCAGCATCAGCTTAGCACAGACTATCGCTGATCGTCCGCAGGGATGGATACAGGAGATGTGCTTCGGTAATGGTGGGGCAACAGTAAGTGAGATAGGAACCATAACTTATCTTCCTCCTAATGTCATAGGTCAAACTGCAACGCTTTATAATCAAACCTATTATAAAGTTGTCAATGATCAAAGCCCACTAGATCTAAATCCGGCACAAAATTATATCAGTACAGCACATGTAGATGGCACGACATTCACTGATGTCATAGTCACATGCACTCTTGACCTAGGTGAACCAGCAGGTCAAGATGCATTTGATACAGCTACCAACATTACTGGTAACTATGTTTTCAATGAATTGGGATTAAAGGCCTTTAGCAGTAATGGACCTAACACTGGTAGGTTGCTAACACATGTGATCTTTAGTCCTGTGCAGAAGAGCCTCAATAGGCAGATACAGGTCGTTTATACGATCAGAATCCAGACGGTGTAGGAGTTGCTAAATATGCTACCAATCATAGCAGGTGAACGACATGTCAACTAACATATATCAATTTAATGGGTCTTTGCTGACTACGGTGTCAGATGGCACGTTGAACACATCAGCTGCTCCAATTGCGTTCCCAGGCAAGGGTTATGTAAATTACGGAGCACCTGTGCTGCAAGACGTGCTCTGGACCATGCAGAACTTTGCAGGTACCTCGGCTCCGACACCGCCATTGCAAGGCATGCTGTGGTATGATACCAATGCACAGACCTTAAAGCTTTATACGGGCAGCGCTTATGCTGTGATGTTCAAGGATAATCAAGATAACGTACCAAATTCAAACGGTGCATGGGACCTAGGTAGCAGCAGCTACAGGTTCGCTGCAGTGTATTCTAATGTGATGGATACATTGACTATAACAACCAGCAATGTGACCGCTACCAGTGCCCATTTTGGCACAGTGACAATGACTGGTACACTAACAGGTGCGCCCAATCTATTCTATAACAACCAAACCAATGTTCCGACCACTGATAATGTTTACAATCTTGGCGCAGCTGGTTTGGCATTTAACACGGTATATGCTACCACCTTCAATGGTACTGCTACTCAAGCCCTGTACGCAGACGTTGCAGAACGCTATGCAGCAGATACCCCAATGGAAATAGGCGACGTAGTTCGCATAGGTGGATCTGCTGAGATAACCAAGACCACTGCTGATACAGACATTTATGTATTTGGTGTGATATCGGACAAACCAGCTTTGCAGATGAACAGTGCAGCAGGCGACGATATCACCCATCCTTATGTAGCATTGCTTGGTAGGACGCCCTGCAAAGTCATAGGTTCTTGCGGCAAGGGCGATCGTTTGGTAAGCAGTTCAACACCGGGTGTGGCCCGCGCAGCAGACGGCGGAGAAGATCCGCATTCAATCATAGGGAGAGCATTGGCGGAAAAACGAACGCCTGACGTTGGTTTGGTCGAGATCGTCATAGGACGTGCCTGAAATGACGTATGCAGTTGGCGGCATAATACAGGCAGCTGACTACAACGGGTTCGTGGGTAACACGGCCGTTAATGTAGCCTACGTGTCTGATGCAGCTGCCCAAGATAAAGTAGCAGCATTAATAGGTGTTGGATACGGCACTCGAGGTTATGGCCAAACATCCACGTTGTTGGGCGATGTAGTCGTAGGAAATTTGATCACCATCAATGCATGGAATAATCTGCGCAATGCGATGGCAACCCTCAACACTCATACTGGCTCAGCATTGACTTTACAGCCTGCTGTAGCTGTTGGCGATCTGATAGTACAGCAAGGCACCATACCCACAAATATCAGCACGCTTGATACCAATCGTAATCTAGCTAGCCTCACGCAGATGACGCTGAGCAGTGCTCTGACCAGCACCCGTACAACACCATGGAATGGCACGCTTACTCATGTGTTCACGGTTGACTTTGGCAGCGAGAATGCTGCTAGATATTTCTTCAACAGCGGTGGACAGATACGTTTCTCTGGTTCCAGGGTTGGCGGCAGCACCACTTCTATCAACACCGCATGGACCAATCTGTTGAATCTGGTTGGCACGGTGAAGCTAGGTGCTAGCACTACTACCTACACCGGATCTGGTGGTAGCATAACCAATAACGTTGGTTATTTTGGTCTGACTGGCACATACCAAGAAACTTTCATACACTACGGCACAGGCCCTTATTATTCTGGTATCTATTACAGCATACAGGTACGACGTGAGAATTATGTTGGAGCCAATGGCGGCAATGGTAGCCTAATACGTGCAACCGTAACGTTCAATGATGCAGGCGGCAGTTATTATTATTATTATGCGGGGCACGTGACAGGTACTCTAACCAGCCAGATAGATCAATACAAGGCTGGTGGTGTGCTGACCATAGCTAATCCAACATACACTACTGTAACCAACCTTTGATATCTTGACATAACCTTCTAATCGCGCCAAACTCGTGATGTAATATTCACGAGGTGTATACCATGGATGAGAGGTTGCAAAAAGCGCTTGATTTTTCTAACTATCGGATAGCGCTGTTCAATCGCAAAGAAGATCTCAAGATCAAAGTCAACAACATGCTGACCCATGCCTGCAACGGTGGGGTCTTCAAGATAACCCAAGAACTCATAGTATTCGTCAAGCTGTTGATAGATCAACAGAGGACCAGGGTTGTGCTCATAGATGAGAATGGCAATCCTGTCGAGATTACAGATATTTCTGGATTCTTTGATGATATATTTGGCAAATACTTTGAGGCTACCAATCTATATCATACAGAATACGCAAAATTACGAAATGCTAGGACTGTGAAAAGCATTTACGAGTTTGTTGATGATTAATTACCCAACTGGGTTCAAACTAGCTCGCGGATATGTGATATTTGCCCATAACAATTCAAAGATTGATTATGGGTCGATAGCACTTTGCAATGCATTGCTGATCAAGAAACATCTCAAACATAACAACGTGGCACTGATAGCCGATTCTGGAACCATAGGCCATCTAGAAGTCAACTATAGCGATAGCATCATGCGTGCTGCATTTGATAGGATCATAGTTGATGAGGTCGATCGCTCTGCGGTTGGTAATCGTAAGTTCCACGACACCAGGTATAGTTCTTTCACTGACAGCTACACCAATGTCAATCGCCCTAATGTATACGAGCTGAGTCCGTTTGAAGAAACGATTTTAGTGGATGCTGATTATCTCATGCTAGATAATACCATGGATCTGGTCTGGGATAACATAGAAGATTTCATGTGCAATCGCAAGACCAAAGATCTAGATCATAAACAGAATAATTTTGGTTTTGATAATCGGTTCAATGACATGAGCATACCACTATATTGGGCCACTGCTATCTATTTTAGGAAGACTGAAAAGTGCAAATTGATATTTGAACTCATGAATTTTATCAAAGAAAACTATGAATATTATCAATACCTCTATCAGTTCAGCCACAGTGGGTATTTCCGCAACGATTATGCCCTGAGCATAGCCATACACATGGCAAACAATCTTATGGAATATGGTACTGTTGCTTCGTTGCCTGTAGATCATATACTTTTTAGCATGGAGCACGATGAACTGCATGCGTTCAATTCTGGACGCTGTTTGATAACCAGCGAAAGTGTGCAAGGCGTATTTCAGATGCATAATGTTTCCAATAACGTTCACATGATGAACAAGCAAGCTGTGTTACGCCACAAGGAAGAGATCATATCATATGCAGTCCAATGATATCAACAAGCGGCCGCGTGGTTTTTTCACTTTCGCACAAAATAACGGCGAAACAGATTATGTGCGTCTAGCATATGCACTGGCCATGAGCCTTCGCGCTAGCCAAAAGACAGTGCCGTATCTAACTATAGGCATAACACCTGGAACGACCGTGCGCGATGAATGGAAATGGGCATTTGATAACATAATCGAGATACCCTGGGGTGACCATGCAAAGGACAGCAGCTGGAAGCTTGAAAACGAATGGAAAGCTCTGCACATGAGCCCCTATGAAGAAACCATCAAGCTGGATTGTGATATGCTGTTCTTCAACGATATCGATAGTTGGTGGAATCAGATGTCCTCCAAGGATTTCGTGATATGCAATCGCGTGTTAAACTATCGTGCAGATGGTGTCTCTGCGGATTACTATCGCAAGACATTCACTGAAAACAATCTACCAGATGTCTATACTGCTTTCATGTACTTCAAGAAAACTACTGAGGTGTTTGATATTTTTGCCATGGCCAAATACATGTTTTTAAACTGGGAAAGATTCTTTGAAGAACACCTATTGCCCGAGCACAGGCCAAGGATAGTGAGCACTGACGTGGTTTTTGCACTATTGCTGAAGATAATAGACCTTGATCAAACATGGTATAACATAAGATCATTGCCAACGTTTACACACATGAAAAGCGAGATACAAGGCTGGGGTCCTGGTATCTCAGAAGATTGGACTGGTCACATGAGCGTGTTCTTTAATCCAAATCTTGAGTGCAAGATAGGCAATTACCTGCAGCTTTTCCCTCTGCATTATCATGTAAAGGGATTCATAACAGACGAGATTCTTGGATATTATGAGCAACGAACCAGAGACTGAACAGGCATGGGCATGGTACGACGACACCACGCTGGAGATCAGGCATGTGGGGTTCACGGACAAACGCCCAGATGACACAGCGCTGCGCAAGATACCCATGGAGTTTAACACCGCCGTAGATATCCTAGAAGGTAGATCAAAGCTTATAGAATACTACATAGGTGATGATGAGCTAGGACATCCCAGCATCATATACAAGAAAAGGGCTCCGGCTTTTAAGAAATTCTGGCAGCTGATAGATCCCGAGACAGCTGCATTCAACGGCAAGTTTATCCCTTCTGAATCGCAAACCAGTCCAATCGTCATCAGGCAACGCAATGCAGATGGATTTGTTGTAGATGTGATAGGAAGAGCCAAGAACATCGTGTTCTATATAACCATGAAGAATGACCCCAATTATCTGATCAAGAGGATAGAATTATATCCTCATGCTGTCACAGCCAGCTCCACTGACAGCATACCAGTGACAGTTGGATTATCAGATGATTACAGCATATATGTGAGGTATGATGCAGCATAATATGTCAGAATTTGATTTTGTGTTCCTTAGTTTTGACGAACCAAACGCAGAATTATTGTATTCAGAGCTAATAAATCTCATACCGTGGGCCAAACGTGTGCACGGTGTGAAGGGATTTGATGCAGCACACCGTGCCTGTGCAGACATAGCTGACACTGAATATTTCGTAACCGTAGACGGTGATAACAGATTAGATCCCAGTTTCTTAGATCTGACCATCAACATCAATGAAACTCAGCGCGATCATGCCTGGACCTGGGCTGGTAGAAATCATGTTAATGGATTGGTATACGGAAACGGTGGTCTAAAGCTGTGGAGCAAAGCGTTCGTGCGCAACATGAACAGCCATGAGAACAGCGACAGCGATGCAGGCAAGGTAGACTTCTGTTGGAATACCAAATACCACGACGTGTTTGGAACCTATAGCACCAGCATGATAAATGGCAGCGAATATCAGGCTTTCCGCAGCGGATACAGAGAAGGTGTCAAGATGAGCCTTGAATCTGGACGCAAGGTCAAGCCTGCTGATTTTGCTCGCAGGATATGGATCTATAATCTGCACAAGTTGTTGATATGGACCAGCGTTGGTGCAGATGTAGATAACGGGATTTGGAGCATATACGGTGCTCGTCTTGGCGCATACGAATGTAATCTAACCGACGACGATCATACCATGATCAGAGATTACGATTGGTTCAATGAAAAATGGCAGTCGGTAAAGTCAGTTGACATAGCTGATCATTCTAAGTTTCTGGGAGATAGGCTAAGAAAGCAATTGAACATTGATATATCTGATCTCGACGCTGATCAAAGCAGGTTCTTCAAGAAAGTTTATATCAATCCACCGAGACCTCTGGTGAGCATTGATCAGATACGACACATATCGGCAAGCTGATGTATGATATAATATTTGTCAGCCGAGGTGTTGGAAACACTGCAGCCTATGATGAGTTCAAGCTTGAACATCCTAATGCACTGCGATTGACCAACACAAATACACTGGCTGCAGCTTGTGCTGCAGCAAGACTGCTTTGCTATACCTCGATGTTTTGGTTAGTGACTGATGATGTAGAGCTAGTTGATGCTTTTGATTTTGAATGGAAGCCAGAGGAATGGGATAGGCAATATCCGCATGTGTGGCAGAATAGATATGCAGATGGTTCGGTTGCTTCACCTTACGAGAAAAATGAGTTTGCTGGGGTGTTCCTGATACCTACCAAACATGTGCCGTCTGCTGCAGAGGCAGAGACTGGCTGGCTTGACCGTGTGAAAGTAGCCGACCACCAGCCTATTACACTGCGCCAGTTTGACAGGTTCTTCGTTTCCTGGGATGACTGTGCTGAGAAATATCAAGCATTCTGTGATAGATATCCGGGATCTAAATGGATACAAA
>Ga0114964_10000681_pt1 | contig 25753 bp, 24 predicted proteins | sample C_131016_MF_Meta_FD_92638 | JGI IMG/M metagenome (GOLD analysis project Ga0114964, IMG submission 92638) | Freshwater microbial communities from Lake Croche, Canada to study carbon cycling - C_131016_MF_MetaG | ecosystem: Environmental > Aquatic > Freshwater > Lake | place: Lake Croche, Canada...
CTCGCTGTGGCGGAATAATAATCGGGGATTTGGGAGAAGTTCGCGCGAATAGCGTGAACTTAGGTTCCCACCGACACCGCCATTGCGGTAATCGCGCTAAGCGATTTGCGTTAGCTCTTTTATAAACCTTTTACTGCGTTAACCACTTTGGTCAGTGACTCTTTTGCGTCGCCGAACAGTAACGAAGTTTTCTGATCAAAAAGCAATTCATTTTCGATTCCGGCAAATCCTGGTCGCATCGAGCGCTTCAAGAAAATCACCTGCTGCGCTTGATCAACATTTAAAATCGGCATTCCGTAGATCGGCGCTGATTTATCATTTCGTGCCGCTGGATTAACAACATCGTTTGCGCCAACCACCAAAGCAACATCGGCTTCAGGGAACTCGGGATTGATTTCATCCATTTCTTTTAGTTGGTCGTAAGGAACGTTTGCTTCAGCTAGCAAAACATTCATGTGGCCGGGCATGCGGCCAGCGACCGGATGAATTGCGTAATCAACTGCAATGCCCTTCGCACTGAGCAATTCCACGAGCTCGCGTATTGTGTTTTGTGCCTGTGCTACGGCCAATCCATAACCTGGCACGATAATCACCTTTCGGGCGTAACTGAGCATGATCGCCACATCATCCGGAGAAGCTGACTTAACTGGTCGATCTTCAGAGCTTCCAGATGAAGTAACTGCCTTCGCAGTGAAAGCGCCGAAGAGGGTATTAGTAAGTGGCCGACCCATGGCCGCAGCCATCATTCGTGTTAGCAGCGTGCCCGAAGCTCCGACTAAAGTTCCAGCCACAATCAGAAGGGTGTTACCCAGAACATAACCAGAAGCTGCTACCGACAAACCGGTAAATGCATTTAATAGTGAGATAACGATCGGAACATCCGCGCCGCCAACTGGCAATACAAGTAATAGGCCCATCAAAAGCGATAGTCCGAGCAGCGCATAAAGCAGGGTGTTGCTCGAATGAACTACTAGCAGGACGGCGGAAGCCACCGTTGCCAGGGCTGCCAATGAGGTGATGTATCGCCCAGCCGGTAATACAACTGGGCGCGAGGTCATGAGCTCTTGCAACTTCATGAAAGTCAGAATGGAACCCGAGAAAGAAACAGAACCAACCAACACAGTGAAAACTGTTGCGGTCAACGGCGCGACGGATTCATGTGTGGTTGAGGATAGGAACTCAATCACCGAGACCACTGCTGCAGCGCCACCACCTACACCATTGAAGAGCGCAACCATTTGTGGCATCTGGGTCATCTGAACGCGTTTAGCCGCAATCCAACCAATGATCGAGCCGACAGCCAGTGCAATCAGAATTGCCGGCAGATGTTTAATTGGCCCGCTGTAGAAACTCTGGCCATAGAAGAACACAACAACGGTTGCTATACCAGCGCCTAAAGCGCCAAGTAGATTTCCTCGTCGGGCTGTCTTCGGTGAAGACAGCCCCTTCAGTGCAAGGATGAATAGAACTGCAGCGGCAAGTTCAGTAAGGCGAACCCAGGTTGGCGTCATGGTTATGCCTCATCTTTCTTAGCAGGCTTAGGTTTGAACATTTCCAACATCCGATCAGTTACAACAAATCCGCCGACCATGTTGATCGCTGCCAAGACAATAGCGCTAAGTCCGAGTGCTAATTCAATATTGTTGTTAGCTTTGCCGGTGACGACAATCGCACCAACGAGGACAACGCCATGAATTGCGTTTGCCCCCGACATAAGCGGGGTATGCAGTACAGCTGAAACTTTTGAAACGACTTCAATTCCTACAAAAATACTGAGTATAAAAATAGTTAACAAAGAGATGGCATCCATTGTTAGTTACCTTCCTGAGTAGTGGCTAATTCCGGTAAGCCCAGTTGTTCACGAGCTATAGCATTGCGAATTTCACCTTTATAAATCAACGCACTGCCCGCAACCACTTCATCGTCGAGGTCTGGCACAACTTCGCCTTCCTTTGTGATCAGCGTTAGCAACGAAACGATATTTTGCGCAAACAGTTTGCTGCTATGCACGGCTAATTGGCTTGGTACATCCTTGCCACCAATCAAAATCACTTTGCCACCGACAGCATCAATTAGCACGTCCTCGCCAGCAATGGCGCCTTCAACGTTGCCGCCGGTTTCAGCTGCCAGATCCACGATGATTGAGCCTGCATTCATCGCAGACACCATATCCTTTGTTAATAGCAAAGGTGCACGCCGACCGGGTACCGCCGCGGTAGTAATAACTACGTCAGCTGCCGCCACAAATGGCTTAAGTGCATCCTGTTGCGCTTTAGCTCGATCTTGACCCATCTCTTTGGCATATCCGCCAGTGCCTTCAACTGCGTCTAAGCCCAGATCAATAAAAGTTGCGCCCATTGACTTAACTTCATCGGCACTAGAACTTCGCACATCGTATGCGCTCACCACTGCGCCGAGACGGCGAGCAGTTGCCATAGCCTGCAATCCTGCAACGCCTGCGCCAAGCACTAGCACTTTCGCTGGCTGAACTGTGCCAGCTGCGGTCATGAGCATTGGGAAGAACTTCGTTGAACGCTCAGCGGCGATCAAAACACATCGGTAGCCAGCACAAAGTGCTTGCGAGGTTAGAGCGTCCATTGACTGGGCTCTAGAGATCCTAGGAACCAACTCGAATGACAAACTTGTCGCGCCTGCTGCGCTCAGTGCTTTGATATTCTCCAAATCATTTGTCGGTGATAAAAATGAAACGGTAATTGCGCCACGCTTTAATGTGGCGGCGGCGGTTGGTGCCAGTGGCCGAACTGTAGCTATGACATCTGCACCTGCCAGCTCAGCCGAAACCAAATCTGCTGCGACAATCGCGGCACCCGCATCTTGGTACTGCTTGTCATCATGCTGCGCTGACTGACCAGCCTGAGATTGCACACTTACCGAGAGCCCAAGTTTTACAAGTTTGGCTACCGCCTCTGGAACTAATGCAACACGGCATTCGCCGGAAATAGTTTCAGTGGGAACAAAAACTTTCATTGGTGCTCACAATCTCGGTTGGCTTAACCAAAAGCGTAGACTCTAATCGCCCAAAACGCATTAGTGACTCTGTTTACGCAAAATGAGTTGCCCAGCCAAAATGAACAAGACGAGGCAAAACATCGGAATCAGCACATGATTTGAAGCCTGTGCACTCAAATGGGCACCTAGAACTGCCGCTGGCACTCCAGCTAGTCCCGCAACTACTGCAATCTTGTGATCAATCGTTCCAAGTCGGTGATGCAAGGTAGTGCCAACAATCGAGGTGACAATGATGATGGCCAAACTAGTGCCGCGAGCTACATTGGGCTCAACACCGCTACAAAGAATTAGTGACGGCACAATGATGATGCCACCGCCAACGCCGAGAAGGCCAGCAAGCGCGCCAGCGGCAAAGCCAATCACTATTAAGAGGAGCTTTGCTACCGCGCCGTCGAATATTTGGTGGGGAGTTGCAGACCAAAGCAATCTGGCTGACGCGCCGATTAGCACACCCGCAAATATGTAACTTAATCCGCGTTCAGAAATCCGAGCTAGCAGCTTTACGCCCAAGAAAATGCCCGCAACAGCGCCAAGGCTGACGAAGCCGGCGGCCACCCAGTCGACCGCCTTCAAATTCGCATAACTCGACAGAGCCGCAATAGAGATGAATAGCACGGCGAATAGCGAAGTGGCATGCGCTCGCTTTTGTGCCATGCCCAGGAGTAAAACAAATAGTGGCACCATTAGGAAGCCGCCACCTACGCCAAAGATTCCGGCGAGCAGCCCAGCTAGTAGGCCAATGAATGCAGTCTTCCAGACTGGAAAATCAACTCTTGGCGGCATTAAAAATATTATTCAGCGGGATCCGGCGACTCGGTTGGAATCACAATGCCAGCACTGAGATTCGCCATGAGGTTGCTCAGTGCATCGCGACGCTCCGCCAGATTAGTGCTCAGTTCATTCGCTCGATTTTCGGCCTGTGCGAAATGGGATCCAGCTCTGGCAACCTGCTCAGTAATTGCAATGTGAGATTGCGCCCATTGCTCACGCAGCGCCGCAATGCGCTCAGTCAAATCATTTAGTACGTCGCGGTGGCTATTCACTGCAGCAAGCGCCTGCTCGCGATATTCATTTGCTGCCTGCGCAATGGCTCGAGCCTGTCGAGTGGCCGAGTCAACCAGCTCGCTACTCTCGCGCGTTGCTGACTCTCGAGCTGTTTCCATCAAATGTTGCGCTGCTGCTTTGGATTCAGTGAGCAACTGTTCCACAGTTTGATTGGCATCGGATAGGTATGAATTTGCGTCACTCATCATCTCAGCTGACACTCGTTGCGCGTCATCTATGGTTTGCTGGGCCCGATCTTGAGCTTGCGACAGAATTTCTTGGCTGCGCGAGTTTGCATCCTCACCGAGTGCCCGACTATCGGTGCTGGCTCGCTCCAACATTGATTGGCTTGAGGCAGTTGCTTCGCTGACCAGCCGCTGGGCCTCTGCCTGCGATGACTGTAATAGTGCTTCGGATTCCGCGTGAACTCGCGAGCGTAATTCGTCAGTATCTCGCTGCGCAGACTCTCTTAGCTCGCTCGATTCACGCTCCACACGAGTGCGCATTTCATCTGTGTACTGCTCAGTGCGTTCACGCAATGCAGAAAGTTCAGTCTCAGTGCGGGTCCGCGAATCAGCAATCTCTAGCTCACCGCGTGCGATGACCGCGGCTGCTTCATCCTGTGCGCTAGCTTTAAGTTCATTTGCCCACTGCTCGGTGCTTGTGCGTAACTCTGCAACATAGATTTCGGTTTGCCGGCGTAGTTGCGCTACTTCAGAAAGCGTCGCATCGCGTAACGCCACCGTCTCAGCTTCAGTTCTCTGGCGCAGCGCTGTGGTTTCTTGGTCCACTTGCGCACGAAGCTGGTCAGCAAACTGTGTTGCCGCAGTTCGAATCTGCTCTGCTTCTGTAACCGCTTGAGCAGCTTCACTGCTTGCATCATTAAGAATCTCGGCAACCTGGCTATCCGAACCGGCAATTTGTGCATCGGCTTGATTCTGCGCAGCAGCCAACACTGCGCTGCCCTGCTCGCGCGCGGCTTCCAAAGTCGCAGTTGCTTCCCCGCGCAGCTTGCGAGCATCTATATTTGCTGCATCGCGAATGCGCCGCGCTTCTACTTCAGCCGTTTGTTTGAGTGCTTCACGATCATTCTCGGCATTGGCCAGAGCCTGGGAGGCTTGTTCCATTAATTTTGCCGCGCGGTCACGAGCAGCACGAATGATTACGGCTGCATCTTCAGCCACAAACTTATTCAAGTCATCTTCATCGATATCAACGAAACTAGGTCGAGTTATTTGATTTTCTAACTCGGCAATTCGTGCTTGAAGTGCGATAACAAGACTTTGCTGATCTGCTGGAATTTGCGTTTCCTGGGTGTCTGGAGCTCCAGAGCCACCGAACAAGCGACCACGGCCGCGTGAACTGTTTTGACTCATCGAACTCCCCTATCTACCAACCACTAAGAATAGGTGCAAAAGGGCAATCGGGTAAAAGCCTTAGCGATTCCGTGGACGCGACGAACCGCGGCCAGGGGCTGAATTTCGCCGTCCGCCGCCGCCAGGACGACCACGTCCCCCGCCCGATTGAGCGGTTTTTGGCAGTTTCCATGGCTTGCCAGAAGGCTCTTGCGCCCCAGTAATTTCGACAAGCACCTTGGAATCGGCAGTCACGCGATTAACTTCGGGGTCAACTCCGATTCGATCCATCATTCCTAGGACTGTTCGCTGTTGGCGCGGACCAACAATTGTGACCACTCGGCCCTCATCACCAGCGCGAGCCGTTCGGCCCGAGCGATGCAAATAATCTTTGGGATCGCCCGGTGGATCAACGTGCACAACAAGTGAGATTCCGTCGACGTGAATGCCTCGAGCTGCAACATCCGTTGCAACTAAAACGTTGGTGACGCCCTCACGGAATTCATTGATTGTGCGGGTACGCAAATTCTGTGACTTACCACCGTGCAATGCGCCTACTGGTACACCCACTTCGGCCAACTCATTTGAAATACGATCGGCTGCGGCCTGAGTGCGAACAAAAAGAATGCTCTTACCATTTCGGGCAGCGATGTGCTGCAGTACCTCAGTCTTCTGACTTGGCTCAACAACTAAGACGTGATGCTCCATCGTGGTAACACTCGCGCCAGTTGCTGAAGTCTCATGTAGCACTGGATCGTTCAAGTAGCGCGAAACTAAGCGATCTACATCGCCATCGAGTGTTGCACTGAAAAGCAGGCGCTGACCGTTGTCTGGAACTAGGTCCAGAATGTCGATCATTTGTGGCATAAAGCCCATGTCGCACATTTGATCTGCTTCATCCAGTACGACGATTTGAATCTGAGAAAGATCTGCGTGGCCCTGGTCAACTAAGTCGCTGAGACGACCAGGCGTTGAAACCAAAATTGGTACCCCACGCCGCAATGCATCAATCTGCTTTGCGTACGGCATGCCACCGGCAATTAGTCGCACATCTAAGTCGACTGCCTTTGATAATGGAGTTAACGCATCCGTCACCTGCATGGCAAGCTCGCGCGTTGGCACCAGAACTAAGCCAAGTGGCTGACGGGGCTTTGCTTTACGGCCAGCGAGTTTTGTCAACATTGCCAGACCAAAAGCTAGCGTTTTTCCAGAGCCCGTTTGAGCGCGGCCCAATACATCTAAACCAGAAATAGCATCAGGCAAACTGGCCTGCTGAATTGCAAATGGCGCGGTGATCCCGTCTTTAGCCAATAGCTTCACTAGAGCTGGATGAACGCCAACCGACTCAAAAGTTTCATCTCCAGTTGGTGCTGGCTGGGCAACCCGAGTGGATGGCTTGGCTGAACTTGGCCGACTGCTCTTGCCGCGTGGAGGCCGGGAGTCGTACCGTGATCCCGAATCACTCCGGCTTGAGGTGGCACGCTTCTTGGGTGCTCCTTCAGATCGTCGCTCTGGTGAATCAGCGAATTTGCGCTTTGGCGCTGCGGAAGCACTTCGGCGATCGCGTGAATCGTCGTCGCGGCTTGACGGAGCGTCTGCGAAAGTGCGCTTTGTCCGAGGCTTACGATCAGTCGGCGGCGCATCGTCATAACGCTTTGCGCGCGGTTTTGCGGGTGCCTCGTCTTCATAACGCTTCGCACGTGGCTTTGCCGGTGCCTCATCTCGAGAACGACGCGGCCGGGCTGAGTCATCATCGCGCGAGCGACTTGTCCGACTAGCTGGGGCTTCATCGCGAGAGCGGCGGGGCTTGCTGTCCACTTCCTCACGGGAACGGCGGGGTTTTGCTGCGACTTCTTCTTCACGAGTAAAACGAGCTGGCTTGGTATTTACGGTTTTAGTTTTAACTTTTTTACCTTTAGTAGCGGCCGATTTCTTTGATACAGCCTTTGATTTACTCGCTTTAGGTTTGCCAGTTTTTCCGATAGCGCGATCTTTTTGTAATTTACGAGCGCGTGGGCTTGCAGGGGTTGAGTTTGACGCTGACATTATTGACCCCTGAACTGGCTAGAAGAGCTAGCATTACCCACGCTAAAGGACAATTAGTCATTCACCTAATTGAAACTCGGGAAATCTAGAGATTTAAGCACATAGAAAGTGACAAATAACCCAGCGAACAGAAGGATTTATGCGGCAGTTACCTTACTGTGGCGTCTGTGTCGAGAATGCTTTTAATAAGGGTCGCCAAAGTCTTCGTATTCTCTTGGATTAAGTCCAACGCCAGCTCATGTGTTGGACCATCTGGCTGATGAGCGTCCGCTATATCTAAATCCCCAGCGGTTAGCGCGGAATCGGTCTTAGTAATCATTCCGCGGTTTGCATCCAACTCCGCCAGCAGCCATACCCATCGATCAGCCAAGGTTTCTGGCATTGGTGGTGCCACAAAGCCAATACTTAGTTCGGGATCCACCGGCGTGAACAGTGTGCCATCATTGATCCCCACTTGGATTTTTGACGCGATCTCAACAGCTTGCGGCAGTGTAAAAATCTGTGATCTGAATTTTGGGAATGTCCGAACCAAAAAACCCATCTGTGCTTGTTCCATGGTGAGGATTAAATTTTGTTTCCCAATTGCTTGGCCGTCGAAAAGTGCCGATACTCCTGGCTCCACAATTTCAAAACGCTCCGAGGCTACAGCGCAGCGATCATCGCCGGACTGAGCATGGGTGCCGAACGAGTTAATTGTGATTGGTAATTTCACGCTGCCCGGCCAATTCGCAAGTTCGCTTGTCATGATTTCTTGCGCAATCGGACTACGGCAGATATTTGCCGTGCAAACAAATGTGATTGAGCTTGTGGGCTGGTTCATTAAGAACAGCCTAGTCCCACAATCACTGATGAGTTGATTTCATTAGGCATTGACTGAGTCCATAGAGTTGGCCGAGGCTCGCCGCCAATCGCGGGTTCAGCAAACTTAACCCGCAAACTTTGAATGGCAGATGCAGGTAATTCCACGTCGAATCGCCAAACCTGACGACCAGAATCAATTCCTTCCGAGACTGGAGAGACCGCATTATTTTGTATCTGTGCCGACTCAAAGATTGACCCCAATGGGGCATGAACATACACGAGCATCTTGGTGGCACCAGGGTTTGCTGGATGCAAGGTGCCTAGGTCAAATCGAGTTGTTACATAAGCTGGCAAGCCGTGAGTAGGCGCAGTGTTATTTAGGCTTATATCTATAGTTGAGTCGCGGAATGGGAAATCCGTTTCACAGACGCCCTGCTCATAAGTAATGTCTGTTTTCACGTAGGCATCTAGTTTGTTTCCAGCGCCATTTACCAGAGCTACCGCAGTCGTTGGACTATTTACATTTGCAAGTGACCCACTAAGTGGAGTTTCGAGCAACTTTGCTTGCTCAGCCGGATCACTCGACCAAGCGTGTAAGTTTCCGCTGTGCATTGCGGGCACAAATGCTTCCAGCAATTTAATTGGACCGATTGAACCAGATTGGAATTTACCAAAAGTAGTTTCGATCAGCGAGAAAACTGCTGCGTCCTTGGCATGCGAGTCTGCGTGATCGAAATAAACATCTTTTGTCACATAAGAAACGGCGTTCTCTGAGTTCACAATCCGGCCAGAGATTTGCACGGGCCCAGTCACACTCATGAACTGCGCAAGCGCATGTTCGTTCATTGAAATAACACCATCGACATGTGTGCCTAAATACTGTTCACCCGCGGCAGCCATCAATTTGGCATTAGTCGGGTAGTCAGGTGAGAGATTCATATCGGAGAATCGGGACAAGTCGCTGCCATAGAGGCTGGCTTGATCGGTGGTAACCAAACTTTGCCAATTGCTGAGTGGGTGGCCGTTAAATACTGTCTCTTTATAAAGTTTGGAGAGTTTTAATTTTCCATTGCTGACCGTCAGAATTCCCCAACCACCTGGGAAGCCACCAGTTGCTCTAGCTTCGGCGCCGTTTTGAAATACCAGCATCCATTTACGCTCATGATCCAGCCCTAGTAGTGCGGGCGCCACCGTGCTAAACATTTGGGCATCGGTTGTGATGGGCTCGAAAGTTTTAAAGCCTTGACCAAGGCGCCGAACCGGATCGGCCAATATCGCTGGCACGCCACTGAGGTTAAGTGCGGTTAGCTGCTCTGCGCCGACAGCAACGGGACCACGTAAGGCTTGAAGGGTTTTCCCTAAACTCAGCACAAGCTTCAGGTCTATACCTTTGTGACCCCCTGCGGCGTCATTGCGCAGTGCGGATTCAAGTTCAGTTGTTGCTGCAAAGCAGTTATCTAGATTGGAAGTTACCGTGCGCAGCGCCATTGGAGTACGACCTAGATACGGAATATGCGCTGAAAGCCACCAAATTGGACCGGTCGAATTTTCGTGTGCCCCATGCACTTCCGCACGCACAGATGAAATCAAGTCTGCAACTTTAATTGGGTCACTGTTATGTCCGGAGAGTTGTGCCTGCTGCACCTGGCTCCGGACTCGAGTCAAGTGATACTGGACCTGCACTGCCGAATAGATCAGATAAAGAATTGAGCCGACTACTAGCGCCGCACAAATCGCGGCAGCTTTGCGTTTCCATTTTCGAGGTGATGACGGCAAGGCAAGTTGCTCGGTCATCTGCTCCACCTCGAGTCAGTTCCTAGAGTTGCAATCGACTGGTTCCGTTGCAAGCCATCTCTGCCTAAATGATAGTAGACGGTGCGCAATATTCGCTCGCGCAAGCGTTAGCCACGGTTATTTATGTGTGGGAGTTGTTATTACTTACCTTTGAAAGTAAATGTGCCCACGACGAGTTTGCCGATGGTGATTTTGTAGTTATTTTTGCCTTTAGCAAATGTTTTCGCCGGAATTACGATTGTTGCACGAGTAGCCTTAGCGCCAACTTTGACCTTGATTGTTTTTTTCTTCTTTTTACCAGCAGTTGGTTTAATGGTAACAACCGTACCTGGTTTGATGTATTTGATGATGACTTTAGTCTTTGCCGTAATTTTACCAACTTTAGGTGCACGGATTGAGGGCACATAAAGGGTTACTGTTGAAACTTCATCTGGCTGACCCACGTATGTGGGCGTGGTGGTGGCGATCAGGTAGATTCCAGCAGCTAATCCCTTAAGCCGCAAACTGTAGACACCGTCCTTTGCTACTGCGGCTATGGGCTTACCCTTACCCACCTTGATGGTGATAGTCGCACCAGGCTTTGCATGAGCAACATTAAGCACCGTTTTACCAGACTTGGCCAGAATTAAATCTGCGGTGAGAGTTGAAGTTTCTGGCTGACCGGGCGGGTAGGCAAATACGGGCGCGGCAAAAGCGACAACAAAAGCTGCAATGAGTGCAACCACTTTTGATTTGCTGCGCTTAATCACATCATTCCCTTTCGACGAATCTATTTCATAATACCGACAAATTTTTGGAATGAAAACTCCCGATATTCAAAATTGCCGAAATTGCTGGAATTTTTGCAGATAATTAACCTTGCCGTAACTGGCGGTTAACTTCGTTGCCAAATAAACATCTACTTTTTTAGATTTCGCCGACCAATTGCCCAGAAGAGCACTCCGATAAGTATAAAGATTCCCAGCGGTATCGCTTCTGTGAATAGGTATTTCCACTTTTCGCTCGCAGCCCAACCATCAGGACGGTAGGCATCAGCGAACCAGCCGGCACCAAGGCCCGGGGCAAGCAACTGGACGGTTGCAAATGCGACAATTGCCGTCAGCCAAACACTCAAGAATCGCGGAAGCGGCGCTCGATAAACCCGAGTTGAGTCCGGATGCGATATCCGCAGCTTCCAAAGTGCCGGGAAAATCGCGATGTAAGACATCAATGTTGTGGAAATCGCAATACCTAAAACCACAGTGAAATACTTCGCAGCATCACCGTTGCTGATAATTCGCGCAAGCACAAAAACTAGAGTCGAAACAAGGCCTGAAAGAATATTTACTCGCACTGGGGTTCCGTATTTTTCGCTAAACACACCAAGCCAACGTGGGGCTGCGCCATCGTATCCTGATACCGCGAGCGCGCGATCCGATCCCATGAGCCACGCGACACCGGAGGACAACACGCATAGCAGGAATAGAATCGCAGCGAAGTCGCCCATCACGACTCCAAATCCGCTGAGGGTCACTGTGCCATCCTTGGCAATCGTTCCGCCAAACACCGCAAATGTCGCTTTGATGGAGTCGATGAATCCACCCAGGTTCGATGCCTGATTTGCCGGTAATACCAAAATCACGCCCAGGATTGGCACACCGTAGAGCAAGATGGCGTAGAACGCTGAGCGGAACACTGCGAATGGAACGTCGCGCTGTGAGTCCGTCATCTCGTCGCCGGCGCTACTTGGGTTTTCAAACCCAACGAAGTTGAACAGAATCAACGCAGTTACTGCAACAAATCCGGGCCAAGTAACTTTAAAGCTGGCGAGCGATGGGCCATGGATTCCGAATTTGATCGCGTATAAAACAATGGACAGCGTGAAGACGCCTAACACAATGAATCGGGCAAACGCGCCCAGGATTGGAATCCACTTACCTACATTGAACGAAAGAATTGACGCCAGCGTGCCAATCCAAATAAACGCAATCCCGATTGCGTAATACCAGAATGTTGAAAGTGACCCGCCTTTTAAGAAAAAGGTTTCGATTGCAGTTAGGGCAACCAAAGCTAGAGTTCCGCCATACCAAACTGGATTGGTGACCCAATACAGGAAGTTGTTTATTGAGGCAGCCAGTCGGCCAAACGCTAAGCGGGCCCATAGATATGGTCCGCCCTCTTCCGGGAACGCTGTGCCAAGTTCTGCAAATAGTAATGCGCTTGGAATGAAGAAGGTGATCGCCAGAATGGCTAGCCAGGAAAACGCTTCTGGCCCAGCAGCGGCAATCGCACCAATCGTGTCGACGCCAACAAGTGTGCAGACAGTGAAGAATAAGATTTCGCGACGACCAAAATGTTTTTGAAGGTGCGCTTTCTCTTTCTGGTATTCCGCAGTGAAATCCAGGGACTCGTTCCGATCAGAGGTTTCAGGCGTGTATGTCATAGAAAAAACATAGGGTACTGACGGGCAAAAATCGATAGTTTTACCAGATTGCAACAACAAATTAATACTTCGGTTTCGGTTTGCCAGACAGATAGGCGCAAATGTGCCTACATAGAAGGCTAAATTCCCTCTGAGATTTTTAGGGCGATTGAAATGAAGGCTATCCTTCGCTAGCAAGCAAGAACTGGCTCGAATAAAGGTTGTAGTAGAAGCCGCGCTGTGCCATGAGTGCTTCATGATCTCCCTGCTCAACAATGCGACCTTTGTCCATCACCAAAATCACATCAGCGTCTCTGATGGTTGATAGTCGATGAGCGATAACAAAACTCGTGCGATTTTGTCTAAGCAAAGTCATTGCTTGTTGTACTAAAACCTCGGTGCGAGTGTCGACCGAACTGGTCGCTTCATCCAAAATCAAAACAGCAGGGTCTGCGATAAATGCTCGAGCAATTGTCAACAGTTGTCGCTCGCCATTTGAAACAGTTGCGTTGTCATCGGTTAGTAACGAGTCGTATCCAGCTGGCAATGCGCGCAACAAATGATCCATGTTGGCTGCGGTGGCAGCTTCGACAATCTGTTCTTCGGTTGGAGAGATAGCACCATAAGCAATGTTCTCGCGCATAGATCCGGTAAAGAGCCAGGTGTCCTGGAGTACCATGCCAAACTGGCGGCGCAAGTCATCTCTTGTAAGTTCACGAACGTCAATGCCATCAATGAAGATCTGGCCGGAATCAATTTCGTAAAACCGCATAATCAGATTAACCAAAGTTGTTTTGCCAGCACCGGTTGGTCCCACAATTGCAACGGTCTGGCCAGGGGCCACTTTGATCGACAAATTTTCAATCAGCGGCACATCTGGTGCGTAACGGAATGAAACGTCGCGGAATTCGATTTCACCGTTCGCCCGCCCTAGGTGAATGGGGCTTGCAGTTTCTGCTGATTGCTCTTTGGCATCTAACAATTCAAATACTCGTTCGGCTGAGGCGACACCTGACTGCACCATATTTATTAGGCCGGCAATTTGCGCTAATGGCATACCAAATTGCCGGGAGTATTGAATGAAGGCCTGGACATCGCCAAGGGTCATGGTGCCAGTTGCAACCCTATAGCCGCCAAGAACTGCAATAGCCACATAAATAATGTTGGAAATGAAAGTGGTTAGCGGAGCAATCATGCCCGAGATGAACTGTGCCTTTGAACTAGATTCACACAAACTTTCATTTAACAATTCGAAGTCACGGATAGCGCGTTCACGACGGCCAAACACTTTGATCAGCGAATGCCCAGTATGCATTTCTTCGACATGGCCATTGAGTTTGCCTGTCCATGACCATTGATCGGTGAATTCCTTTTGCGACCGTTTAGCGATGCGCGCAGACACGAAGATGCTCAGTGGAATTGCGATCAGTGAAACAAGTGCGAGTTGCCAAGAAATCCAAATCATCATCGCCAACACGGAAACCACGGTGAGCACTGAGTTCAAAATTTGGGATAGGCCCTGTTGCATTGAGGTCGCGATGTTGTCGATGTCATTAGTCACTCGACTTAGCAGGTCACCTCGAGATTGAGTATCAAAATATTGCAGAGGTAGGCGACCAAGCTTTTCCTCTGTCTTTTGGCGCAGTCGGAATACTGTGCGCTGCGTTACGCCAGCCATGATGTACGCCTGCATCCAAGCAAAGAAACTTGACACTAAGAATAGGAACACTACTAAAAGTAAAATTCGGGTAATCGCCGAAAAATCGATGCCTTGACCCGGCACCACTTGACTGGACGAGAGCATGTCGGCGTACCGATTTTGTCCCTTTGCTCGCAACCCGGCAACCAATATGTCCTTAGGGACATTGGCTGGTAACTGTTTACCGATAAATCCGTAGAAGATGTAATTGGTCGCTGTTCCCATGAGCTTTGGCCCAAAAGTACCTAATACGACGCTGATCGAAATCAAACTAAGTACAAGCGCAAGGAGTTTGCGTTCTGGCCCGAGCTCTCGCAGCAAACGACGAATCGTAGTTTTGAAGTCATTTGCTTTTGCCGGCGGGACATTTCCCATTCCGCCATGCATTCCACCCATTGGGCCGCGTGGGGCGGCCGGTCTGCGATCGCTCATGCTGATTCCTGGGGGCTCAATTGAGAATTAACAATCTCTTGATAGGTCTGGCAAGTACGCATTAGTTCTTCATGGGTTCCCTTACCAACAATCCGCGCTTCATCAAGCACCAGAATCTGATCCGCATGCATGATGCTGCTTACCCGCTGACCGACAATAATCACTGTGGAGTGCTCAATTGCTGGAGATAATGCAATTCTCAATTTCGCATCAGTGCTGTAGTCCAAGGCAGAGAAGCTATCGTCTAATAAGTAAATTGAAGCTTGCTTGACCAGAGCTCTGGCAATTGAGATGCGCTGCCGCTGGCCACCAGAAAGATTGGTTCCGCCTTGGGCGATGTTGGTCTCCAGTTGATTTGGCATTTCCTGCACAAAATCTTTGGCCTGGGCAATCTCGAGCGCGTTCCATAAATCCTCATCGCTCGCATTCGCATTTCCGTATCGGAGGTTTTCAGCAATCGATGTTCCAAAAAGGAAGGCGCGCTGTGGCACAAGGCCGATGCTGTGCCAAATTGATTCCAATGATTGCTCACGAATATCGACGCCGTTAATCAGTACAGTGCCTGATGTCACATCAATGAAGCGTGTTATCAAATTGAGCAACGTGGTCTTGCCACTGCCGGTACTTCCGACTATCGCGGTTATCTCACCGGGCCTAGCGGTGAATGAAACATTTTCTAGAACTGGATGCTGTGCGCCGGGGTACCGGAACTCAACATCACGAAATTCAATGACACCATCTACAACTGATGGAGTCGTTGGGCTCACCGTATCTACTACCGATGATTTGGTGCGAAGGACTTCCTGAATGCGCTCAGCACTTGTGGCTGCTCGCGGAATCATGAGCGACATCATGACGGCCATCATCACTGAAGTGAGAATCTGCATTAGGTAGGCAAGGAATGCAGTTAGATTTCCGATCGACATGGAGTTGGTATCGACTAAATGCGCCCCAACCCAAATCACTGCAACGCTAGATAAGTTCAGAATTAGACCAAGGACCGGGAACATGACAGCGAAAGTTCGAGTGACTTTCAAAGTGTTCTCAAGTAGCTCATTATTAGCCTCAGCAAAGCGGGCTTCTTCTTGATTCGTTCGCACGAAGGCGCGAATAACTCGAATACCGCTTATCTGCTCACGAAGCACCAAATTGATTCGGTCTATTCGAAGTTGCATGGACCGAAATAGCGGAACGATTCGTCGCAGCAACAGCCAGATGATGAGCGACATAATCGGTACTACGACGACCAAGATCCAAGACATTTGCACATTTGTCTTGAGTGCCATGATTAGCGCACCGACGCCGGTTATTGGTGCTGCGATCATCATGGTCAATCCGGTAAACAAAACCATCTGCACTTGTTGCACATCATTCGTGTTTCGGGTGATCAGGGAAGGGGCGCCGAACTGATTCAGTTCGCGCGCTGAGAATCGCTCCACTGCAGTGAATACTTCATGCCTCACATCACGGCCAAAACCCATTGCAACTTTCGCACTCAAGTAGGCAACGATGATTGAAGCAATCATCACTAGCAGTGCTGCTAGTAGCATCCACAGCCCAATGTGCCAGATGTAACTTACATTGCCCTTGGTCACGCCGTTATTAATTAAGTCGGCATTCAATGACGGTAGATAAAGGTTTGCCACTGATTGCACGGCAAGCAGAATCAACGTCGCAATTACCGATTTCCGATACGGCTTCAGAAAGTAACTTAGGGTCGCAATTAGCACTTAATACCTCAAAATGATTCGTTTCGAGTCTAATTGAAATTTAAAGTTTGCCGATTGAATTTTCAAAATCGACTATGTCGATATTGCATAAGCGCCGTGTCTTTATGTCCCTACGCATTGGATTCATGTGCACTGAAGTAATCATTGGCTTGAGCGTTACCAGCCAATTTTACGAAGCGGTAACTATTCAGTGATTTTTGCATTTAACCTGAGGCTATGACCCAGGAGCAGAAATACACCGTAGTGTCCCTTCATGATGGTTACGAAATACGGCACTACCCGTCTTGTGTACTCGCTCAAGTGGAGATGAGTGGCGATTTTGACACAGCTGGAAGCAACGCTTTCAGTTCGCTGTTCAGATTTATTAGTGGCGCAAATCAATATGGAAAGAAAATTGCCATGACGTCGCCAGTTTTACAGCAGTCAAGTCAGTCGACGAAACTCAAAGTTTGGGATGAACACACTATTAGCTTTGTCTTGCCGGCAGACATGACTTTTGACGATGCCCCTGCACCGACAGATGGCCGGGTACAGCTGCACCGCACAGCAGATCAGCTAGTGGCTGCGCTGCGATTTTCGGGCCGGATGAGCGTAGAGAACTATGAAACCCAGATGCGACGCCTGCAGGAATATCTAACTCGTGACGGCTATCTTCCGACCGATGTTGCCCGAGTTGCGCGATTTAACGCACCTTGGACACCTGGGTTCATGCGGCGAAATGAAATTCAGATTCCGATTGACCCAGTAAATAAGTAGATGCTGGAATTGAATTAGTTAGGGTCCCCCGGGGGATAAGCCGCGTAACTAAAATAATTTCTGGAATTAGTAATGCTTGACTGCGCAGACACATGCGATACCCGCGAGGAGATTTGTCATGAGATTTTTATTAGCTGTAATCGATACTGCAAGTAACACTGCTACTGGTGACGAAGGAGCGGCAATCGATGCATTCAATGGCAGTCTCGAAGCAAATGGGCATTGGATTATCGCCTGCGGTATCGATTCGCCTCGCACCGCAAGTGTGGTTGATAACCGCCTTGATGCCGGCCTGATTACCGATGGTCCACTTCTGAATTCCGAGGAATATATGAGTGGCTTTTGGTTGATTAATGCAGAAAGTTATGAACAGGCGATAGCCCTCGCGGTTGAAGGCTCTAAGGCTTGCAATCGAAAAGTAGAGGTTCGTCCGCTACTTCGGTAAATCCTCGGCTTGTGTTTCTAACTAATCATGAAGCATGACCTCATACCGGATGAAGTCACCGCGGCTCGCAAGACTGTCATAAAGTTTCCGCGCTGTTTCATTACCTGAACGCGTGATCCAAAACATTTCGGAGCATTTCTGATTGATTGCTGCTGACTTTACTTCCTCGATTAGCGCCGTCCCGGCCCCATTACCCCGCAGGAGCGGCGAGACAAACAAATCTTCCAAATAGCAGTGCCAGGTATGTGTCCAAGACGAAAGCTGATAATGAAAATGGACGAAGCCGATAACTTGCCCCTCGCACTGCGCGACAAAGCCCTGAATTTCTGGCACCTCTGCAGTTAGTCGGTTCCATAAAATTTCGGTGGAACTTGGGACGGGCTTACTCTCATAAAAGTCGAGATAAGCGATGTAAAGGTCTTCCCAAGAATCTCGGTCCGCCCGACTTATCGGGCGAATAATTAGGTCCACATTCCAATTATGGCCAGTCGGGTTGTTGTGAGTAGCAAATAATGGTTCGATACGGTCAGTGATTCTTTAAAATTGTGCTGAATTATCAAACTTGCAAATCCGCGCGCAGTCTTTCAATAGCTTCCGATTGCTCGAACCCCTCGGTTGTGTATTCAATTGCGCTTTCCCAGGTGGATGTTTTTACCAGTGCAATCAATTCGTAACCAGGGCCGCTTCCTCCGTGCCCGACCAGTTGAGGTTGCTCGCCAGCAAAACCACCATCGGTCATGAAGCCGAAGTTGTAGCCAGGATTATCGAATCCGGTGTCTGCAACATCGACTGGAATAAGCCCAGCAGTGAGTCCCAAAGTTTCTGATCGATGTTGGGCAAGCGTTGCAACGGCTGGCGCTATCGACCCGGGTTCGCTCAGAAATGTGCCTGAGTAAACCCAACCTGGGTCATAACCTGGGACTACCTCACTAGTGAATTCCCACTCGGCAAAGTCAGTCAATCCAAGTGGTTCAAATACCAGCTTCTTGAGCGACTGAAAATACGACAATCCAGTTTCATGTTCAACCAACATTCGCAACAATTCATATCCAAGGTTGGAATAGGAAAATCCAGTCTTGTTGTGTGCAACATGCACGCACTTAGCTAACAGCAACTCTGCTGACCATGCTGGCAATCCTGCATCTACTGAAGATTGATAATCAGGTAATTCGCCGTAGGAGCCCAGCCCGGATGTGTGATTTAAGAGCCGGTCTAGTGGCCGATCTCGGTAAGGCGGAGCCAAATCCGAAAGATAGGTTCCAATCGGGTTTTGTAATGGTAGGTCGAGTTCCAAAACTGCTTGAGCCAAGAACGGCTTTGAAATCGAATAGACCGGAATCATGCAACGAGAATACTCAAGGAATTAAAGAAATTGAGGTGATTGCGCGCCCGTAGGGATTCGAACCCCAAACCTTCTGATCCGTAGTCAGATGCTCTATCCGTTGAGCTACGGGCGCTTGTTATAACAAAGTCTTACTCTAGCCCAAGGTTTGTATTCCTGAAAATCGTTCTGATTACTGGGCAGCGACCGCATCAAGCGTGGCATAAATCGAAATTAATGTATCGAGGCCAGTTAGGCTAAAAACCTTTAGTACCCGTTCATTGGCTGAAACCAAATCAAAAAGTGTGTTCGCTTCCTTAGCCCGCTTTAGTGCCTTCACTACAACACCTAGACCGCTTGAATCCAGAAAAGAAACCTCTGAAAAATCTAGAGTTAAATGCTCTGTTTCATTCTGCAAGGCAGCTACGACGGCTGAGTCCAATTCGCCCGAGGTAGACAGATCGATTTCCCCTGATACAGCAATAACACAATGGCCACTATCTTCGTTTACGGTTAATAACATCGCTTGCCTCCCTGTGTTCCTAATCTATTGCATTACTTCATTCGAGGAGCTACAACCCAGCTTTTGCCACAGCGCGCAGACCGCCAGTAAATAGATGATTAAAAACATCTGACTGGGTAATTGGCTCGATCGTGACGGTGACCGTCGCTCCAAATACAGTGCAGGATGTTAATCGGGCGAAATTCTCCGCAGAAACTTTTGCAGCCGCTGGGCACGGCGCTGGATTGGCCGCGACGAACTGTGCTGCCCCAGCTAACGCTGCGAGATCGGCCGTATTTAAATTCTTGTGTGCCAAAGCGATTGCCGACTCACAGCGCGCAATTACTAAGACGATCGAGGATAGAGCCAGAATAACTGCTGCAAAAAGTACCGTCACACTTCCATTCTCAGAAGTTATAGTTCGATGACTATGAGGCATTACACATTCGCATTGCTGGCCGAGTGTTCAAGGTGTCCGATTGAGTGGGCATGTAATTCCACCAACCAAGGCATCCCAGGGATGCCGACGGTTCGTCTAGCCGAGACGCTAACCATTAACTCATCACCTGAGACTTGCTGGCTGATAGTTGAATTTGGTGGCAATGCGGCAAGCAGACTTGTGGGAATCTTGTCACCACGAATCAACTCTCTGGTGGCGCTGTAAGCGGCACTCTCGATTTGCAACTGTGTTACACAAAGACTTAGCGCCCACATCAAGACAGCACCAATGAAAATCACTGCTGGAAGTACCACGGCAAATTCAGCAGTAGCAAAACCAGCATCGAGAGCGAGGCTTCGTAACAGTCTCGCTCTCGACTTTGGTATTTCAAACATTAGCTGTATGAACCGAATAAAAATGAGAAAGCATGCTGGATTGCACGAGCCAATATGTGTTCAATTCCTGAACTCATCAAAATCTTAAGCAAGATGCTTCCGAATCCGGCAGCAGCTACCGTGCCCACTGCGTATTCGGCGGTGGTCATGCCAAGATCGTTCGTTAAATCAATTCGGTTCATTAGTTTGCGCAACATAATTACTCCAATCAAATTGTGAAATGGTTTGTGCTAAAAAGTTTCCGTTGATTAATCAGGCTTTGCTAATGGATCAAGCCTCTTGTGGATTTAACCTGTCTGTGGGAGGGCTGGTTGGCAGCGAATAACTAGTGGCTAGTCAAATTTATGGTGGGAATTAGGCAACCGACTATCGGAACGATAGTTAGCAAGACGAATGCTGGCAAGAAACACAAGCCTAAGGGGAGTACACATTTAACTGACAAGGCGCGAACGCGCTGAAGTAACTGACTTTGCATCTGGGCGCGATGTAAATGCAACACAATCTCAAGCGTTCCGATGGTGCGCGCGCCTGAGTTCTGGGTGCGAATTAGCACATTAACCGCCGCAGCGAGTTCGGGGAATTCAGTTGCTAGCTTTTGCAAAGATTTTGTGAGGCTCATCCCAAGGTCACAACGTGCCAAAAGCCGAGTGATTGCAGACTTGAGCGGTTCATCTAGACAATCACAAATCAGGCGAAAGCAGTCGAGCGCAGTTAATCCAGCAGAGGAGCAGAGTGCAAACAATTCGATTAATTCACACACCGAAGCCGGGGTGATGCTTTGTATTTGTTCGATGCGTCGTCGCTCTAGTTCTGGCACTCCAAAATGCATAAGCGCCCAGATCGCAATCGACAATACAAGCCCAAGTACGCCTGGGAATAGAAATAGCGGCGGCGCGGAAAGCAATAAGTTCCGAGCTGCATTTTCACGCAAATTTGTCACAACACCGATCCAATCAACCGCTTAACCCAGAAAATTCCCAATGCTTCGCATGAGGCGCCACCAATAAGACAGAGCCAGCCGATGGGTTTAGTCAGTAGCCAATAAAGCGGGTTCACTCCGATGATCAAACCCAGAAGTAGACCAAGTACCGGCAACAGAGCTAACACAAAAACGGTTGCCTTGGTTCCAGATACCTCCGCTAAAACCAAATGCTCCCGTTCTTGCTTAGCAAGAGTATTTTGGATCATCTGGCCTAAGGCATTGTTAATGCTGGCACCTGTCTGTCTGCTGACTTCTAAGATCTTGGTAAGCCTGCTGAGATCTTTGCACCACTGCTGTTCAGCTGGCGGCCATCTCGCGAGTGCGCTGGGGTCATCGTCAATCAGGGTTTGCCAAAGCAGCGAGTGTGCGGAGCCAGACTGTGCGTTAATTGCAGATTCCAAAGCGATGCGCATTGGTATCCCTGCCAAGAGCTCCTGTTGCAATTGCGACAGAAATAACACCAGTTGCTCGGCCGAGAGTTTCTCCACTACGTGTTTTCTTGGCAGACGGCTTTTAAACTCAGTCCGTGACTTGCGCTTATTCATTGGCCCGAGCCAAATGCGCAACCCGCATACGATCAAACCCAACGCGATGATGCTTTGCATCATGACCTACTTGACAATGCGTCGATTAGTTCGTCAGGTATTACGGCGTTGCCTTCATCAACTTGCCGATCAAATACTGGCCGAGTTTGGGCCAGGCCATCAACTAATGAGACTTGGTGCACAGCAGTAACCTTGCGCAAGCCACTGTCGGTGCGGCCCAGTTCGATCACAAGCGAGATTGCCGTGGCAAATAGTGAGTGAATGGCAAAGCGCGGGATGTTTGCCAATAGCCCAAGTGCCTCTATCCTGGCTGGTACATCAGCCGCAGAATTGGCATGAACCGTGGCACACCCGCCCTCATGGCCGGTATTGAACGCGGTGAATAAGTCAACGATCTCTGCGCCACGAACTTCGCCAAGAATCAAGCGATCTGGCCGCATCCGCAGGGCCTGCCTAATCAAACTACGCATACTCACTTCACCGGCTGCCTCCGTATTTGCATGTCGCGACTGCAAACTGACCACATGCGAATGCTCAATGATTAGCTCCTGTAAATCTTCAACAACCAAAATTCTTTGATCCTGCGCAATCTGCGAAAGCATGGCGGCCAGCAAGGTAGTTTTCCCTGAGCCTGTGCCACCACAAATTAGAAATGAGACACCGCTGGCGACAATCTCCTCGAGCAACTGCCCAGTCTGACGGTCGAACATACCGTGACTCTGTAAGTCTCCGAGGGTCATTGTTTGTCGGGCAGGAATACGCAGGGACAGGCAGGTGCCTGATTGAGATAAGGGTGGAATTACTCCGTGCAGACGAATTCCTGAAGGTAGTCGCGCATCAACAAACGGATGTGCATCGTCTAGGCGCTGGTGAACTTGTGCCGCGAGATGCACAACGAACTCACGCAACTGCGCTTCGCTTGGCCATGTAATGTCGGTTGGCACTAACCCGTGACCGGAGTCGTACCAAACTTGGCTCGGACCATTGACCAAGATGTCAGTAACTCCAGGTTGGGCAGCCAGTTTTGCCAGTGGGCCCAAACCATTTATGTGAGAGGTGACTTGATCAAAGACTTCGATCTTTGCGGCGCTGCCAAGTAAGGGCAGCTCAGTACTAACTGCCTGAGCGATCTCTAACTCACTCGGTGGATAGCCGGTTTCACCAAGCTGTGCACGAATTTGCGTGACTTGATCAAGCCACGCTGAGGACACGATCTTCGCCTGCAATCGCTCGCATGATTTGCGAAATGGCTCGGTTGTATTTACTTACTGAACTGCTGGTCAGAACCAATCCTTGTTCAGACAATTCGCAGATTTTTGAATCGGAGGGCAAAGTACACACCAACTGGTGATTCAGAGTCTGGGCAATCGTGAGCGGACTTAATCCTGAACCCGGCAATTCCCGAATTATCAATTGCGTATCTTTAATATCACCATCGGATAATAGCTCTCTAGCTAATCCGCAGCTTCTAATCGTGTTAACCAGCCCAAGGAATTTATGCGCATCTTCTATCTGCGACATAAACCGACTTGAAGAGTGCCTGCCGGAATCGATTAAGACCCAGTCGGCAGCCTGCCGAATTCGATTTATTACCTCAAGTTGCTGCGATAACTCGGGACTGTTACTCAGTGAGTCATTGCCTAAAATTCTGACACCATCAATCGCTGGTAGCGCCTGCACAAGTGCTTCGCCACTGGCCTGCGCGGCTTCTGACAAAACATCTGACCACTTAAGTCCATCAACCTTCTCTGCACCAGCGGCGATATCAAATCCGGTGCTGTAAAAATCCAGATCTACTACCACTACAGTTTGTCCGCGCAAGGCTATTGCTCTGCTTAACGCAAGTGCAGCGGTGGTCATACCACTTCCACCGGCGACAGAGGCAAATACCACAGCTCTTGCTAACTGCGCGGGCGCAGTTGATAAATACTCCACTAGCCATTGGCGCGACTCTGGCAGCAGAGCAATGTGTTCTGCCGCAACTGAATTTGCCAGCTGCCAAGTGTGAGGTGTGGGCTCGCCGGCTAGGACTAACGAAATTTCGGCTCGACTATTCAGGTCTGCTCGAACCATATTCCACGCTGGATGGTTTTGATCGACTTCGTGATCGATAAATATCCGAGTCTGTTTAGCTAGGTCGACATCAACGATTGACTCAGCTACCGCTAATTTCACCTTGGCCAAAGCTGCAATTTTCTGAAACTCAGAAATTACAAATGTGTTCGTACTGATTAGTAACGCGTGTGTCATCGATTCCCCTTTGCAAACAAGGTGAATCTAACTACTGCAATAAGTGCAGCCAAAAGGTCACATAATCATGTGGACGAAGACTTGCTGTGGGTACCGGGCTACCCGCAATCGGGCACCGACTATTTATCGTCGAGGTGTATGCGAATCGACTTTGATGTTTCAGTTAACGATGCAAATGTTTTAACCGGACCGCGCACTTTTTTCATGCGGGCAATGGCGGTCCAGAGCGACAAAGCAGCAAGCAGCACAATTGCTAGTGCGAGAGTCAAGAAAGCTAACCAAGCCGGCAGGCCAGCGGCGACCAGCCCATAGCCGGCCGAAATTAAGAGCATGATGATCGCGAAGAATCCGAAGGTAAACGCAATTAAAAATAATGCTGAGGATTTGAGGCCATTGCGCACACTTTCAGTGATTTCAGCTTTTGCCAAGTCAATGTGGCCACGGACCAGCGCACTAAATTCGCTGGTGATTGAATCAATCATTTCTGCGATTGACGATTGTGGCTTTTCAGTCATTGCGGCCTCCTGTTTCTAGGCTAGTCGGGAATTCTGGAATCAGGAACTATTTGCTTTAATCCGAAGGTTACGCACACGCAGCGCAATCACTGCTACTGAAATTGCAACGACATTTGTCAAAACTATGGCGAACTTCGCCGTACCTAACAACTGCGGGTGAGCGCTGAATGAAACTTCCGACACCAGTAGCGCCACCGTGAACCCAATTGCGGCAAGAGTGCCAACCGTCAGCACATCCCACCATGACAATGCGGGATTGAGTTTGCCTCTAGTGAACTTAGTGGTCAAGTAGGCACCGAGAGTTATGCCAAGTGGTTGCCCAATTACCAGTCCACACAAAATTCCTAAGGTCAGCGTCGAGCGCAACATTTGAGACAGTGCGCTGCCCTCAAGGGCTATACCGATCGAAACAAATGCGAAAACCGGCACACAGAAACCTGCTGAAAACGGCCGTAATATAAATTCCGCTCGATCTGCCGGCGATGAAGCCGCTCCATTTCTGGGATTCACATTCATAGCAAGACCAAGTGCGACACCAGCGATGGTGGCATGAATTCCACTTTGATACATCCAGTACCACGCATTTAAAGCCAGCGGAATCGATAACCATAACGATGTCAAAAACCGCTTCTGCAAGATAGCGAAGATGGCGATGCTCACCGCAGCGAAAGCAAACGCCGCTAGATGAAAACCGTGTCCGTAAAAAACAGCAATTACCGTGATGGCTGCCAGGTCATTGACTACCGCAACGGTTAGCAAGAACGAACGAAGTTCTATCGGCATTCCACGCCCAGCAATCGCCAATACTGCTAATGCAAAAGCTACATCTGTGGAAATCGGAATCCCCCAGGCACTAGCTGCCGTTTGACCATGGTTAAAGCCGATGAAGATTGCTCCGGCCAGAATCATTCCGCTGAGTGCGGCCACGATCGGCACCAATGCTTCTCGTGGATCTGACAAACTACCTTTGACAATCTCGTGCTTCAACTCATTGCCAACAACAAAAAAGAAGATAGCAAGTAGAAAATCTGCAGCCCACGCCGCAACGCTCATATGCAGATGCAGTGATGAGGGGCCGAACGAGAACCCAACGAGTGACTCATAGAAATGTGCCGCCGTTGAATTCGCTAGAACCAGCGCCAGCAGCGACGCGCCAATTAACAGCAGGCCACCGGTTGTTTCCTCTCGCAATGCGCGAGCGATGCGACCTGATTCAGGTGGTTCGATTGGCTCTAGAAAAATGGTTTCGTCAGACACAGATAAGACGCTAC
>Ga0114964_10000682_pt1 | contig 25720 bp, 24 predicted proteins | sample C_131016_MF_Meta_FD_92638 | JGI IMG/M metagenome (GOLD analysis project Ga0114964, IMG submission 92638) | Freshwater microbial communities from Lake Croche, Canada to study carbon cycling - C_131016_MF_MetaG | ecosystem: Environmental > Aquatic > Freshwater > Lake | place: Lake Croche, Canada...
ATGGATCCGATAACGATCGGGGTGAAGGAACCTCAGTTAGCCTTAGAAACTGTGAAACAAGAAGACTTCAACAAAATGTACCGAATTCTAAATGACAACCGAGGTGATGTCTTGGTGTGGGTACAGGGAACGATAGCGGGGGGAAAACGCCGCACGAGACGTAGGCGGCGTCAAACTCGCCGCAAAACCAAACGCTCTCGTAAGTAATGTTCTCGACGACGACGAGTTCCACGCGTGCGATGCCTGCGAGTTGTTCGTTGACCACCCACCGAGTTTATCTTTTCGACTAATGTAGCTTTTAGTTCCGCAGCCTTCTCGTCGATAAGTGCATCAGTCTGAGCCGGGTCACATACCTTCTCCCGATTTTGTGCTATAATTTCTTTCATCTTGTTGGTGATCACCGGAACCAACTGGTCCAGCATCTGTACTGCCATAGTTTTCGCCAGCCCCTTCGCCATCTCCTTCGCCAGCAAAGTCGCCATTTGAATATAACACAGAGTATTCGTTACGACGTGGCAGAATTCATTACGGCTGAATACAATGTTCTCGACAATCGACCGGTCGATCGTGTATGAGATCGGTACAGACATTACCGAGCACGACATCAACATTGTCTCCGACCTGTGGACCATGGCGGGGCGGCAGGTCTATCGCGGTGCCCGTGATCCGAGCTTCACGCATGCGAACGTCTACTGGCTGTATGATCCCGACGACCTTGATCGTGTAGGTGTATCGGAACACAAGCTGGACAGCCTGGCGGAGGTCTCGCTGTTGTGGTACAAGGACAATGTGTTCGGCACGCTTCTCCAAGAGGACGGGTGGACGTCGGACGACACGATCTGGGGCGAGCTGCCGACCCACGTATACGAACAGTGTCTCGCAGAAGGATGGACCACTCCTGAAACGTTCCTGGAGCGGTGTTTGCGTGGTCCAGTGCGAGTGGTGACACCAGAGATGCTCATCAAACAACCGATGGTCTATTCGTGTGCCAAGTGTTCCCGCACGTCCCTGACCCCGTTTGCGTGTGCGACAGCGACACCGCTCGACTTCCCACAAAAGGAAAAGGTTTTTTGTATTGATGATCGTATGATTGTACACTCGCCGCCTGCTGGCGGCTCTACTCTCTGGTCACGTCTTGGCTTCACGACACAGCCTGTGCCTTCCGAGCCTTCTTCACCGCCGGAGGTGCGGATGGTGCAGCCTGAGGAGGTGGAGTCGCCGAGCGAGGCTTGACCTCCTCATTCGTCTCCTCCTCGTCCTCGGCAGGGAAGGCCTCAGCCACAGGCATGTCCAGCTTAGCCGGCTTGTCCTCCGGATCGTCGTCGGGCTCCTTGATGTCGGCGAACGCAGCCTTCGCACCAACACGCGAGGGCGGGAACACCTTCGCGAGCACGACACGCCAGGTGACACCGCAGCCAGTGCCCGTCACATAGATGCTCGGGGCAATGACCATGCGGCCCTCCATACGCTTCGCAAACACCTGCTCGAGGTTCTCCTCGGTCAGCGTGATCGTGTTGCCCTTCTCATCCACCGCGTCCATCCCGACCTGGCCATCCCAGATCGAGATCTTCATGCGGAGAGACGGCGGGTACTTGCCGTTCGGGACCCACTCGCCATTGACCTTCTCCACGCTGGGCGTGAGGATCGGCTTGAACGTGTCGCGGATCACGGCCTCAGAGCGGGCCTTGCCGAACCAACGACCGCTGTTCGCAGTCGCGGCGGCAACAACCTTCTCGGAGAGATCGAGGAGGAAGTTGTAGAACTGCCCGATCTCGTTGCCGTCCGTGCAGCGATCCTTAGCGTAGGAATCGCAACCCTTGAGGGACGCGAGAAGGCTGTAGCTCTTCTTGCCGGAGTCATCCTCACGGACGACCACGCCGGCCGGGTAGTAGATGCGGGGAATGCGGACCTGGAGAGTCTGGCCGTTGTACTTGATGGGAACGGTCTTGCCTCCGGCCTTGTTGGGGCGAATCTCGCCAATGGTGACGCGGGAGATGTCCAGGTTCTCAGAAGGGATGATTGCAGTGGTGGCCATGTTGAAGTGTTGTGCTCTCCATTGGCCTGCCGGTCGCCGGATTCGTTTTTCGCGTATGTTTCCAGTTTTCAAGGCTTGACACAAGATAAGCATTGCATGCCACAGTGTGCGTCGGTGAAGAATAAGAAGTCGGAGGACCAGTGTGTATCCCAAGCTTTGCTCGGGCATACCGTGTGCGGTGTCCATGCGAGGGCTAAGGCCGTTGTGCTCTGGGCGGATGTCAACCGAGACAAGATCAAGCGATTCACAAAGGTCCAGGCACTCTATCGTGGCTGGCGAGTACGTAGGGTTCTTGTGTGGGCCGGACCAGGAGTCTTACAGCGAAGTACATGTGTGAACGACGACGATCTAGTGACCTGCGAGACGAAGGATAAACAGCACCCGTTCGAGTACTTTGGGCTGTTGGAAGGCGGCAAGATCTGGTGGTTTGACTTTGCGACTGCGTGGGAGTGGTTCACGCGAACTGTGTCTCCACTGAACCCGTACACGAAAGTTGCCATTGATCACGCAGACCTTACTCGGATGCGAAAGATTCACCTCTACCGACGGCGACATCAGATGCCTGTACCCCCGCCGCCCAGGGTGTTGTCTGACAATATCCTTCGCAGGTGGACGATCCTTTCGCAGATCTTCCGTAGCTTTGGGTTTGAGGACGTACACCCACAGCAGTTTGCGAACCTGAACCATGAGAACATCCGCGTGATGTTTCGCTTTTTGATGGACGACCTCACAGCCATGCCCAAACCGAATCAACGGCTACTCGCCATCTGTCTGAGGGGATCACGTGGAGCACAGGCGACGTCCTCTGGGTACGTGATTAACTCGCTGAATCTGCTCACGATTGCGTTGACAGATTCACAGTCGTATGACTTTGTATTCCTGTTGCTGTCGGCACTGTACCGATGTTAAAATGGATATACATGGTTCACGGTGGACGGAGAGTGACGCCATGAACATCTTCTTCCTCTCCCTCGACCCCGACGAAGCGGCTCGCCTTCACTGTGATAAACACGTGGTGAAGATGATCCTCGAGACCGCACAGCTTCTATATACTGCCCATTGGGTCTACGAGTCTCCCCTGCCCGACGGTGCGTACCGCAAGACCCACCCAAATCACCCGTCTGCCCGCTGGGTCCGCGAGTCATTGAGGAACTACTCGTGGCTCTGCCGCCTCGGTCTGGCCTTGTGTGCCGAGTATTCGTTTCGCTACGGGAAGATCCACAAGACACAACACCATCTGACCTGGTTGTCCGCCCATCCGCCGGAGCGACTTGTGGACGTCGGCTGGACTCTTCCGAGGTTGGCCATGCCTGACGAGTTTCACGACAAGGACCCCGTGATTGCCTATCGAAAGTACTATGTCGGAGCCAAGTCGCGTTTGTTGTCCTACACAAAACGTCTCGCACCAGACTTTCTGGCAGAAGCGGTTTACATGACCGCCGGAGGTAAGAGTATACCAGTGCGTTAGAAATGTCCTCTTCTTCTACTCCCTCTAAGGCAAACAAGATGCCTGCTAAGAAGTCCGATGCTACCCCGAAGACCGTCGCCGTCCCTACCCCTGCCGCCGCCGCGGCCCCGGCTGCCCCCAAGGTCCAGAAGGCCAAGGCGGTCAAGGCCGCTGCCCCGTCCAAGGCCGTCGTGACCGTGCCGACGGTCGAGACGCCGTCTGCCCCGGCCGTCGTTGAGGCGACGGAGCACTCCGATGTGATCCTGGCTGGCCTGGCGGAGAAGCTGAAGGCCCTGTCCACTGAGCTCACGGCCCGTGTCCGCGAGGCGACGAAGAGCGTTGCCGATGCGATCAAGGCGACCAAGCGTGAGGCCCGTGAGATCAAGAAGAAGAAGAAGAAGAACCCGGAGGACATGACCCCGGAGGAGCGTAAGACGTGGGAGGCCCGCCGTGCCAACAACGCCTTCCTCGTCCAGCGTCCCCTGACGGAGGAGCTCTGTGCGTTCATGGGCCTCAAGTCGGGCGAGAAGCGTTCCCAGACGGAGGTGACGAAGTTCATCTCGGGCTACGTCAAGCAGCACAACTGCTTCGACCCGGCGTTCAAGCGTCGCATCCTGCCGAACTCGGCTCTTTCGAAGCTCCTCCGTGTGTCGGACAAGGATGAGGTCACGTACCTCAACCTCCAGTCCTTCCTGAAGGTTCACTTCGTCAAGCCGAAGGCTTAAGGAGTTGTCGTGATCAATTCGTGCGGCATCTCCATGTAAAGTACGGTGCTGAAGAAAGGTGTCATACGATCGTCTAAGATCAGTGCCCGTTGCTTGTCGTTCTCAGCTAGTGTTTTGGCTAACCGCCGCAGGACCTGAGTGCGGTCGACCGAGGAGTCGACCTTAATTTTACATTTCCCCGCCTTCCACCCACACAAGGATGACGTAGTACATGCGTCCTTTTGTTGGAACTGCCCACAGGGTGTCCTCACTTTGTTCACGAATGCGCGTGGACCTTGCGTGGCATCCCAGTGGGCTTCCTTTTTGAGCCAAGCATCGAGTTGCTTGTAGAGGGTTTTGCCACGTGACGCAACACCTTCACGAAGATCAGAGTACTCTTCGCGTCGAATGTCCTTGGACAGCGAAAACATGAGGAAGTCAAAGACCTCTGCCTGATAGGAGATCGAATCCGCTTGGAGGATATCCTCTGCGTTCGGCTTGCCGTCCGTGAGAAGAGTCTCTGGATGCCGAGCCATTGTGGCCAAGGCTTCTTTTGCGTCTCCAGGACCTGCTTCGTCGGGCTGGAAAGGGGCACGGAACTCGGAGGCCAGAAGCGACTCTACGGGCCGACCCTGGACGTCTCGCAGATCTTCCACCCACTTGAATCCCTTGTGCGAAGTACCGTCGAGAAAGGATCGCAGGGCAGCCCGGGTCGGAAGTTCCTCTGGCCTGATGTCTGCGTATCCCGAGCGTACCTGAACTCCAGGAAGGGACTCGTATGCCGTTGGCTGGACAGGAAGCACGGTCACGTTGGGCACGAATACCGCTTGGACACGCTCAAATGGATCGAGAATTACCTGGAAACCAGCCGCACCCTTGGCCCTCAGCTCATTCACGGCATCCATGTATCGCGGTCGGTCGGACGCACACGACTGCGAATGAAGGGCAGTTAAGAGAGAAAGCATGGGACGAGGAAACAGGGCATCGCGGACGTTCACGGTGTACGTGTACTTGGCAAACCCCTTCAGCTTCTCCAGCGACCTGGCTACATGGGCAAGAATATCCTGATCCACAACGACGATCGTGCGGTCATGGGGAGCAAGCCGTTCAGACCAGAATCCACACTTGACAGAGTTCGTCGCAGTGTCCACGCGAATGACCTTACAACCAATGACGGCTGTGACATACTCCAGCTCATCGAGCAGGCTCATACGTCCCTCCTTGTACGCATCATCGACGCCGGAAACGATACGGTCCAGCTGCGTGTCTCCTTCGCCCAGATCCGTCCATGTTCGCGTAAAGGAACACATCAGCACGCTCTTGCGGGCATCTTTAGGACTCGGAATGGCTTCCGTGTGCTTGAGGAACTGTGCGACCGTCTTGGAAGGACGACCAAGTCCCACGCGGAAGAAATCCGACTTGCCCAAGTCCAACCGATTCTTCTTGATCGTGGTTGCGTACTTGATGGGAATCTTGAGCGAGGATGCGAGGGTGTCGGGAATGTACCCCATTCGCATTGCGGGGATCTTGGGTGTGCTGAGAATGTACGAGTCATCCGTCTTCTCGTCATTCTGGGGCAAGACCACGAAGCCCCGTTCCTCCTTGTAGCAACAGGGAATGTCCTTGTTCTTGATGGCACGGATGTGCTTGGGGAACACAGAGGACTGATCACGCTTGATGACGGAGAACTCGGTCACACTCTCGTCCTTACCCGTTCGGACCTTGCCGTTACACACGGGACACGCACCGTCGACCAGCTGATCTTCGCGTAATGGAAGCTGGTCGGTCATACACCAGTACTGCGGACAGGTCGCAATACCTTCGGGCTGTGCGAGCTCAATGACGTGAACATTGTACGATTCAATGCCTTCCTTCCCCACATTCGCCTCCTTGATCTTCTTCTGCTTCTCGGTCTCTGTGTAGTTGCGAGGATTGTACTGGGCTGGAATACGTGCCTCGTCTTCGGGCGTAAGGACGACAACCTGTTTGTTCTTGTCGCACTTCTCGGGGTAGACGCTATTGTCAAACGTCTCTGGGTCAAAGTCCTGGAGTCGCTTATTGAAGTAGTTGTATGTGGACCCCGGCTTCTCGCGGACGCGAATACGCTTCTTCTTTTCGTCTGCGACCGGAGCCTCCGGAGCCTCCGGAGCCGGGGCTGCTGCCGCTTCCTCTCCCAGTCCAAGATCGGCCAAGAAGTCATCGTCCACCTGGAAGTCGCCCGCATACACTGCGACCTGTTGCGGGACAACTGCGGTGGCTTCAACCGCTTCGACGCGACGAGGACACACGGCTTCAACCGCCGGATCGTCGGACGTGAGTACGTGACGAAGAATACTCGCATACTTCATCGCCCGTTCAACGGTCGTCACGGCAGACAGGATCACTTCCTTGTTCGAGAAGCGAAGTTTAGGGAATCCCTTGAGAACACGTTCCAAGTCAAGATCATCGCCCAGGTTGGCGAACTTGGTGAAGAGTGCCTCTGCGTCCTCGGGCGTAACACCAATCTCGGTCAGCGTCGCAGCGGACGGCTGATCAGCTTCCTGGAGTGCCTGAAACGCCTGGACTTCGAGTGGGGTAAAGTTCTCGGCAATGCGATCGGCACGAAGGAGGCGGAACGTTTCATCCTGGTAACTGAAGAGCGTCTGAAGGCACGGGAATCGCCGCATATCAAACTCATCGACCGCCTTGGGGAAGACGCCGAGGATCGAGAGATCCTGTAGCTCCCAGCGGGCTATTGCGAGATCGTTGGGCTCGATGAAAGGCGTGACTGCGTCCAACGACTTGATCCAGTCGTACAGACTCACCCGGAACTCGTCCAGTGTCCCTTTGGTCTCCTTTCCGCGTACGATCGTGAACTGAATATCGCGAGGGGTAATCGCGATACGATCAAACGACGTGCGGGACGTGCCGCGGTAGAGCAGCAGGGTCGGCAGACGACGCTGAGGCAATGTAGTGGACGTCCATGACTTCCACATGCCCATATCTACGGACGGAACCTTGTCGTCGGGGTTCTCGACATAGAACTTGTGACGCGTCTTCTCCTGCTTGGACGTGAAGAAACCAATGTACGGCGACTTCTTGGAGAGTGTCAGTCCATAGAAGATCTGCTCGAACCGTGCCCGAGGTGCTGTGAACTCCGTCTCAGCAAGAGGGACGTACCACTTTGCTCGCAGGATTGCGGGATGTTTGGGCTCGGGTACATCAAGGGCAAGCAGTTTCGTCAGCTGATCCGCGTGGGCCTTCAGTGAACGAACCGCAGAGTCCGTGAGACGACTGGGCGTGTCTTCGCGAAACATCGGAAAGTACACACGCTTTACGAGCTGCGATGCCTCGGCCGTACTTTCGATTGCCCTGAACGCTGCGACGTCCGTGTACAGAGTCTCGAACAAGAGCTGAAGGTTGCCGACCGGGATACGGGTAGGCTGTAGCGTAGCCAGATCCTTCGGAGGCAGGGGCAAGACAAACGACCGATCACCCGTCACGCCAAACACACGCCACTCCGAGAATCCGGCACCGGGCTCGAACAACTCCTTGAGGGCATCCGGTTTCGAGTGCCAATCTTCGCGAGAATAGTTGGCCTCCTTGACACCTGTTCCTGGCCGTTTGTGCTCGAGGTATTCCTTGAACAGTGTCATGTCCAGTCGCACGCCGTCCGGAGACAACCGAAGGAACAGCCCGTCCCAGTGACGCGGATCCTCGTAATGCTCTTCGGGTAATTGGACATGGGCCTCAATGAAAAGACGATCGGGATGAGAGTTCACCGCAACTGCGATGTGTTGACGCACAGTTTCCAGTGAGTCGTCCTCAAAGAACGTCACACTCGAACTTGTTCCCGCGACGGGTACAGTCTTCGACATTATACTTGAGTTAGGTTTTCTCAGAGCGGGGAGTCCGTAATGAGCATCCCGCAGTACGGCGTCGGCTGTCGCGAGTAATTGACCGGGACATAGATTCCTGCCTTGACGGCATCGTGTAGGATTCGCTTGAAGTTGTCCCAGAACTCCGACGTGTGACCAATACTCTCCGTCATCAAGTGCGACATCTCGTGGAGCATCACAAACATGATGGTGTTGATGTCGATCAGCGGATACTCGGGGGCCTTCGTCTTGTCGCGAAGGCACACCACGATTCGCTGTCCCTTGTTCTCGGAGTATGACGTGTCGGGGGAATTCATGTCGTTCTCGGAGAAGGCGTCAGGCTGATAGCGAGCCACAAAGCGGGCGACCGGAGGGTCGTTCATCAGTGCGGGTTCTTTCGAGTACGAGTCACGCAGCTTTGTGAGATTCGCCCGGATCTTCGCCATCAACTTCACGGCTTCTTCTTTGTTTGGGAGGTTCTGCATATCATAGTCAAGCCCATCGGGACCTGTCATGCGAACAGTGTTGTTCGGGCCTAAAAACTGAGACACGATCGCGACACCTACGACGGCGGCTGCGACCGACAACATTGTGTATCACTGCGAAGTTTAACCACAGAGGCCATCCAGTGCCCGGTTAGCACGGAAAGGGTCCGGGTCGATCGTCGTCTGCAGGAACGGGCCGACCTTCGACTGCGGGTTCGGCGTCTCCGAACGGATGTCGTACGTCGGGTTGCGGTTGTTCTGCGAGATGCCGATGATGTTGATGTTGGCGTGGTAGCCGGCCTGGAGGAAGTTCTGGCCGTCCATGTCCTTGCTACCGACCGGGTTCACGGCAGCCCACGAGGCACCAATCTCGCCCTTGGGGAGCAGATCGCTCGACGAGAGGACGTTCTGCGTGTACGTCTGCTGAGACGACGGCGTGCGGCCCTGCATGTCGCTGACGTCCAGGGCATTGCCGCCCACCGACGAGGTTCCGATCGAGTACGGGCCCTGGCCACTCATCGGTGCCATCGACCCAGATCCGCCCAGCTCCTCAGCCTTGTCCAGCACGGCACTCTTGCCGCCCGAATAAGAGGAAAAGAGTGAGTATACAACGACAACGCCCACGAGGACCATTCCAAGGCGAACAACTTTGGTTGAGGAGAGCTTCATACTTTATTCATGTCGTCAGACAAATTCTCAGAGGGGAAGAGTAGCTCGACCAACTGCTCGCGACGCAGGGTCCAGAATCCACGTACGCCCTTTCGCCTCGCCTCTTCGCGAAGTTGGCCGACCGTCATCTTCTCGATGATCAGTGACTGGGGGAGCTCATTCATATTGAGCAGCTGGATGAGTTGGGCACGCTTGAGGATGTAGTACTGCTTGATACGACGCTGCTTGGCGAGTTGCTTGAGCTCAATGAGAGACTTGGACTCCATGGTTGACTCGATCGACCTGGCCGCTCCGGAATCCGTTTTTTTCCGGACATCAAGTAATGAATCGCACACCCGTGATCGTCGCTTTCTTTCTCGCAGCAGCCCTGGTGGGCATGATGCTTCGTTTCACTGACATGAGTGGCGGCACGGAGACCTTCGAGCTGCCCAAGGATACCATGGCACCGCTGGAGCAGGAGGCGGCACCCGGTGTCTCCGGATGGGCCGAGACGTCCCCGATCCTCGGCAGTCAGGCGAAGCCCGTACCCGAGCTTCCGTATGACGTGGCCGACGACACGATGATGGCACAGTTCATGAACAACAAGATTGGCCCTGAGTGCTGCCCCTCGCCCTTCTCGACGAGTGCGGGATGTATCTGTCTGACTGAGACGGACAAGAAGGGCTTCGCGTCCCGCTTTGGAAATAAGAGTCATATGTAGACATAATGGATCACCTTCGTGCGTTCGTCAACTACTTCAAGCAAAAGAGTCCAGGCACGACATTTCCGCGTGCGTCGGACGAGCTCTACGCTCATCTGACCAACGTGATGACCCCGCATGGTATGAAGATCATGCAGAAAGACAATTCGCTGTTCCGTGGCGAGTCGGCTCCCCAGCCACTCCCGGGCATCGACATTCGTCCGTTGTGGGATGGATCGGGCGAGGCGTGGAAGCTGCTCCACATGGCCATGATCTTCTCATTCCTCCAGGGCGACCCGAAGGAGAAGGTTGCCCAGGTGATGGAGGCGATGAAGCACGTCCTGCCGGAGACACACCGCGATACGGACGAGATCCTCAAGACGCTTGAGACTGAGGAGACCAGCTCTGCCATCTCCGAGATCTTCGAGTTACTGATGAAGACGCGTCTTGCGTCGATCGTCGGTGACATTGCGGCCTCGATCAAGCTGGATGAGATTGGGATTGACTTTGAGCGTCCCGAGGAGATTCTGGAGGCCCTCCAGCACCCCGAGCGTAGTTCGGCCGTCCGAGAGATCATGGAGCAGGTGAAGGCGATGCTGGAGGACCGCATCAAGACAGGCAAGATCAATCAACACGAGCTGATTCGCGAGGTGGAAATGCTCAAGGCCAAGTTCCAGTCGAGCTTTGGTAAGTACATGAATGAGATGGTCGGAATCGCCCGCGAGCGGCCGGAGACGGGGAATACGGGGCAGCAGATCTTATCCAACTCGCCAGATGCCCGTCGTGCTCGTATGCAGGCTCGCCTCCAGCGTAAACTTCGCGAAAAAGGTCGCAAGTGAGAGTAAGAGAGCAGTGTCATGCCGTTCTGGTTTACCGATCCAACCATTCTGTTTCGTTCCGATACGTGGTTCGCATTTGTGCCGACCGCGGGTATGAGCGTGGACGATTCGCTGAACGCAGTGGTTCGCTTCACAGTGTATCTGAGTCTGCTGCTGTTCCTGTGCTCGATGGAGGTTCGGTACTTTGTCTACATCCCTGTGATCATGGCGATCACGGTGGCCCTCCACCAGCTGTACCCGAACACGAAGAAGATCATGGAGCCGTTCCGTATGGGCACGGCGGTCAGTGGATATACAGGAATGAGTGTGACCTTGCCGACGCAGGAGAATCCGTTCATGAACCCCACGCTGATTGACATCAATGAGAACCCGAACAAGCCGCCCGCCGCAGACCCGACGGACGTGAAGGTTCGCGATCAGGTGAACAAGCAGTTCGCACAGACGTCGAACATGTACCTCGACACCACCGATGTCTTCCAGCAGGTTCAGGCGGCACGCAACTTTTACACGGTGCCGGCCGATGACCACGAGGGACTCCTTCAGTTCCTCGGCAAGGGTGCGGCCTCGGGCAAGTTACTGAATGAGGGCTATGTGGTGACGAAGGGCTCAATGCCGAAGACGCCGGCGAGTACTACGGCGGCTCCGACGGGTACGATGCCGGGTGAGCTTGCGGATCAGCCCGAGCTTCCGTTCGATCTCACTCGCTGATTCCTGCTGACCCGTTATGACACGCTCGCGACCGCGTGCGGGCTTGAACTTCATCGTGGGGAAACCAGACACGTGCTCTTCGGGCGGCACATTCGCTGATTCGATCTCTTCAACCGGAATGTGAATATGCTTCCTTTTCATCTCGTCCCATTTGGGCTTGTTCGCCTCGCAATGCGAGCATCCCTCCATGTAAAACAACACCAAGAGGGGACGACGCTTGAGCTTCTGCTTGACGTCGCTTCCTCCGAATCCGAGATCGGCATTTTCCCGGGGCGGTCGAACTCGAACGCTCGATGCATCAAACGCCATCTATTTATATCACCCACTAGAAAATGGCGTGCCTTGATGAGCTGAATCAATCGGCCGACAAGACCTGGATCGGAATTTCACGCACGACGGGTGAGATGAGGAAGTTCGAGTCCATCTCGCAGTTTCAGCAGTACCAGGAGGCTCTCGGTTGTGCCCCGGTCCGCCCTGCTCCCTACGTCCAGTCCATCGCATCCAAGAACACGATTCCCACCGGATTCCTGGAGTTCAAGCCCCGCGATGCCGCAACGCAATCGAGGTTTGATGCGACATCGGATCAGTGGGAAGGTGTAGCCGCATCGGATGCGGCAGTGAAACAGGGTCTGTTTCTGGAAGACAGTGCCCAGCCCGCAGCGGCACGTGAGAAGAAGCTTCAGCCATCTGTGTTGGCCCCTCCGCCGCCCGCAAAGACAAACGATCTTTGTATACTACAATGAAGTGGGCACTGCTCGCAGTCGCGATTGTCATTGTGTTCTTAGCCTATGCGATCCAAAGCAGGGAAGACTTTACGGATCCAGATCAGCCTGTGAAGCCACCGTGTAGTTGTACCGGAAAAGCCCCCGGGGCGTGCAAGTCTGAATGTAAGGCGTGGGAAAGCAAGGTTCAGGCACTCGCACCCACAAATGCAGTGACCGATGACTATATCGCGGTCCTATCCGCGTTCTACACGACGGTCTATGATCCCGCACGGTCGAAGCCAATTGAGTCCCAGATTGATGCGTTTCTGGCAACTCCGGCAGGAACCGTTGCGGGCGTAGACAATGCGGCGATCAAGCGAATTCTGATGGATGCGTTCCACATTGAGAGTTCGTCTACGGCGGCCCAGAATGAAGTGAAGAGTCAGAACTTCAAACCGTCCGATACGAACTTGGCCCCGAAGATGGGCGTGGACGAGGTTCGCACACGACAGGAACAGAAGTACAAGGGTGCGAACCCAGCGAGCTCGACCAGGTTTTCTGAAGGCGATTACGCACCGGTTACACAGTCAGATCCGCTCAATCCTGGTCAGTGGGAAGATGGATCGACGCTATGGAAAGGGCCTCGACCTGCGTCCGTGTGCCCGTGTGCTGAAAATGTTATGTAAACACAATGAGGAAGTGGATTCTCCTGGCACTGGTCGGCCTCTTGTTGGCCTACTTCTTCACACGTCGCGAGGGGTTCCAAGATACAGCTACCATCAAGGGCGTGTACTCGTTGGATGGTCCCGATCCCGCAAATCCGTCCCTGGGCTCTTCGGCCGAACACGTGGTTCAACTGATGCCGAACACTCTCATCAAGGCAATTCAGAAGGTGAAGCCGACCACAGGGTGTCCGAGTGCGGATGATCCAACGAAGCAGTGTCCCGCGGATCCGACGACGGGTGCGGGTATGATGATACTTCTCAGCGGAGACATTGCGACAATCATGGGCGATTTCTACCTGAATGTCTACCAACCCGCAGTGAATCCAATCACGATGGCCGATGTGGATTCCTACCTCAGTGCGTATTCGATGACGCCCTTCCTGACTGCGAACAAGGAGGATGTAAAGGCGTTGCTGGTGGCGTACTTTGTCACACAGACTGCTGGAGCCGCGAATACACTGTCGGCATCCCAGATACGCTCGAGGGATGCTGCAGCAAGTCACGGCTACAATGCGTTCGATATCGCAGATGCGGACAATGGTCAGATGCCTGCCGCGTTGAACGAACGGTCATCGCCCGGTGAGGCCGATATGGGCAGTCGTCCGGGTACTGGTCCGGTGTTTGGGGATTCTGGGCCCTTCTCTGGAAATGCGGGCACGGGTCAGGGAACTGCGATGAATGCGGCGTCGACGCTCACGGGAAGCACGTACGCACATCCTCCTGCGACGAATGGTCGTCTTGACCCGTATGATTTGTGGCCGGGCACCAAGGGTAATCCCGCGGCCAAGGGGATGGGTCTTCCGGTCAATGGCCCTCCGTCGGGAGGCATGGGAGACCCGCAGATCACTGCGACAATAACGACTCAGGGCGGACCGGACTTGTATGGGCCTTCGGCTAAGGGTGGAAACAACATGGGCTGGGGACATCCGCAGGTAAACAGCGGTGATATTTCCGGTATGCCGTCCTGGTGTTCAACGGGCTCGGAGGCGAACAGTCGCTTCGCAGTCACGTCACGATGCCCGGGTAGTCTGGATAGTATCGCAGACACCAATTTCCAGGCCAACTCCTATGCCCTGTCAAACGGTGATCCGAAAACGAATCCCGTTCCGTATTTAACAGATTTCTCCGTGTTCCAGAAATAAGATGTCGAACTCCTTTGGTCTCCGTAATCAGCGTGGCTCGTGCTGGGTCAATGCAACTCTTCAGGCCGTCTTCCGTATCCCCGATGTCCAGACACGTTACACCGCAGAAGCGGCTCTGGACACCTCGCCTCTCGACACGTCTCTTCAAGAAATCTGGTGCAGCAAGGGAGACGAGGGTCTCAAGGGGCTGTATGACACCATCAAGTCCGCCGTAATGCCCGCGGGCGAGGGCATTGGCGATTCGCACGAGCTGCTGGAGTACTTGTGCGACAAGCTCCCGTACCTCGACAAGTTGTGCCGCTTCAAGACCGCGAATACCGTCAAGTGCGACTCGTGTGAGTACAAGGATTCTGTCACGGACTCTCTGATTGAGTTCTCAGTCTCACCCACTCAACGCAAGCAGAGCCTCACGGACTGCGTGATCCAGGCCGTGACGCCGACCGCAATTCCGGACTGGAAGTGCGAGACGTGTGGAAACAAGGGCTGTAAGAAGCAGCTGCTGATGTCCTCCTTCCCTCAGGTGTTTGTGTTCCACGCGACTTCGCTCAACACATCGGTGTCGTACTCGACGCTCCTTGTGCTCAACGGACAGAAGTACGCCCTTCTCGCAGTGGTCTGTTTCAATGGCGGTCACTGGTGGACCTATGGCCGCACGATGCCGCCGGGAACGGACTGGAACGAGTATGATGACGCGAATGTCCGCAACCACGGCCCGAACCACTTCCCTCTGTCCGACGCAATGCGGCTGCTATTCTATTATCGCCTGAAGGAATAAGGAATGGATCCCGCGGTTGCCTTTGCGGTGCTTCTCAGCACAACTGTAGTCTTAACATTTTTCATCCTACTCTCGACTGGTTCGATCCTCGCGGTCGGTGTGGTGTGGATCATTCTGTTCATGATCGGCTTCCTGCTGAATACGTACGGGTTCATTACGGCCGCGATGCTGAGTCCGCCCAAAGACATTACACAGCCGCTTGGAGATGCGAAGTCTTCGCTGACGGCTGCGACAATGGTCGGTAGCGAAGTGTTCCACGTTGCCGACAATAGCTTCACCTATGATGAAGCCCCCGCAGTGTGTGCCGCCTATGATGCCCAGCTCGCGAGCCTCGAGCAGATTCTGGACGCATACAACCACGGTGCCGAGTGGTGTGGATACGGATGGTCTGCGGGCGGCATGGCCCTGTACCCTACGCAGAAGAGCACATGGGACGCTCTCCAGCAGGAGACGGATCAGACCAAGCGTACCGCATGCGGTCGTCCGGGTGTGAATGGTGGATATTTTGACCCTGCCTCCAAGTTTGGCGTGAACTGCTACGGTATCAAGCCGCAAGGAAACGTCAAGCTCCCGACTCCTCTGCCCGGCACGGATCACTCTGCGTTCAACAGCATGGTCTCCAGGTTCAAGTCCATGATCAAGTCGTTCAATCTCGACCCGTATTCGCGGTCGACATGGTCTGGGTCGGTTGCGTCTCCCGTCTCGACTGGACAGGAGTTTCTTAACCAGGTGACGAAGGAGAAGTTTACGATGCGTGAGAACATGGAGGATTACGAGGTGATGCCGGGGCAGACGATCGCGAATAGTGGACTGCCTCTCGGGTCTCCGTATGGTCTGCGTGGTGCCCAGGGTGATCCGGGACCCGCTGGACCCGCTGGACCCGCTGGAGCCGCGAGCACAGTGCCTGGACCGGCTGGAGGTATCGGACCCGCTGGACCGCAGGGACCGAAGGGCGATGCGGGTGTCAGCAACGTACCTGGACCCACTGGACCTGCCGGAGCCGCCGGACCCGCCGGAGCCGCAGGAGCCGCGAGTACCGTAGCTGGCCCCGCTGGACCTGCTGGACCTGCTGGGGCCGCCGGGACCAACGGGACGAATGCAGTGTTTGCCCCAAGTATTCTCAGTGCCACGTACGGTGCCGGAAACCGGACAACCGACATCAAATCAGCTGTAACTTCATCCATGCACAGTGGTCAGGGGTTCAGGTGCGATAATCACTTTGGCGACCCGGCGTATGGTGCTGGCAAACAGTGTAAGATCGAATACAAGCTTGGACCGGGTGCAAATAAGACACTTCTGATCGGCGAGGGCGGTTATTTTGACCCCAACGTCGTACCGTTTAATTAAGTCGGCGTATTATCGACCGGTGCGTGAGGAGGCACGTTCACCGCATACTTCCCCAAGAACCGGAACATAGGAGGGATTGAGCCGCCGCCGCGATCGTAGGATAACTCGCCGCCCTTGAAGCACAAGTACGGCATACCTGGCACGTGCTTCATACCTGACGGACACGGCTTGTAGCACAGTCCATCAATCTTCTCCGTATGAACACCCTTACTGTCTTCGGCGACATCCCCACACGTCTTGTGGTGTTGGGCATTCGCTTCTTCAAGTGTTTCCAGCTCGCCATCGGGTCCTACCGTTGGGTCCCCTTTGCTATGTGACCGCTTCCATGTCTTGTAATAGTTGTCCCACGTACTGTCTACGCGGATCATCCCGTCGCCAAAATCTTGGGGTCCTGGGCACGTGCCACCGCCGTCCAGGCGTCCAATGACACGGCCACCCGTACATCCACACCCGCGGCCATGGATACAGTCATCGAGCGATTTACACGAGATCGGTTCCGCACATGTCAAGAACGACGTGTTCCAGCCATCGGGACACGGCTCAAGACCCACAACGGTTCCGGGTCCGATGTCCACCGTGTCTGCGTAGCATCTCACGCCAAACCCATGGTATCCATCGCGACAGTCGTTGTAACATAACCCGCCCTCAAGAGACCCCTTGTTTCCAACACACGAGTTCGGGGCCGAAGACAAGACCTCAATTCCGAAGAATTTAATCGGACTGAGGGCCCACGCGATAATCAGGAACAGGATTCCGAGTGTCACGAAGAGCCAAAAGATCACCCATGGATTCCACGCACCTGGAATTTCCTTCGTCGTGTTCGTGTAGAGGATCACTCCATACGCGACCGCAGACAGAAAAAAGATCGTAGAGGCGAGAGTAATACCTGGTGATAGGATGTCGATGATCGGGGTCCAGATGTCACTGGGGAACACGATGTCCGCCATATCGGACCACGATGTGTCTGACGACATTCAATTGTTTCTTAGGAAGAAAACAATGGACACAACACAGCCACTGCTTACCCTTTTCAAGAAGAAGGAAGCCCAACAGACGGTCGTTGTGCCCCCCACTTCAGGTCAGGAGATCAACCGCTTCGATTGGTTGCTCTTCCGCCCTCAGGCCCACGCAGTCAAGCCGTTTGAGGCAGATCAGTCCGCACGGCAGGAAAAGTTCAAGAACACGAAATAAACTCGGTTCAGATACGTAAAGATGGACGTTGTTCTACTCATGGGTCTCGCAGCCCTTGGATATGCGATGGCCGTTCCGAAACGCCGTCGCGATGCCCCGGTCGCCGGTATGATTAAGGAAGGTGTGATGTTCGGTGACCCCGACAATGACGAGATTCCGATCGTACAGGCTGCTACCGGACACAATAACATGGTGCCCTTCTTCGGTGCCAATCGTACGCAGAGCACATTCTCGGACGGACACGAGAGTCTGCTCGACAAGTACACGGGTATGGGCAAGCACACCTTCTTTCGCAAGGAGGAGGCTTCGAACTTCTTCGAGCCCGAAGCTGGTCGCGGCAATCCCTGGAAGGCTCAGGTTGAGACGGACTTTGAGCAGTCTCGCCAGGTGACGAGTCTGTCCATGAAGAACGTGGCTCCCATTGAGCGTGTTCACGTGGGCCCGGGTATCAACGACGGTTACACGAACCTGCCGTCCGGTGGTCTCAACCAGGGTCTCGAGTCACGCGAGTGGCAGCTGCCGAAGACCACCGACGAGCGTCGCGTGGCCACGAAGCCGAAGCTCACGTACACGTCCAACCCGACACCGGGCAAGCAGCGGTATGGTCTCCAGCCGGGTCTCCAGGCACCTGTCAAGAAGAACAAGCCGGATCGCTTTCAGGTTCTCCAGGCAGAGGATGGATCGCTACCGCACTTGAACACCACCCTTGGTCAGCAAAAGGCGTCGTCTGTGTACCCCGAGTTCATCATGAAGGAACAGAACCGCCCAGACACGGGAACGCAGTTCATGGGTCCCATTGGCAAGGGCGTGCGGAACAATGAGTCGTACATCCGTTCCTTCACCGAGCCGTTCCAGCAGTTCATGAAGCTGACCACTGAAGGACGTCCGTCTCCGGGTGGACCGGTTGCAGGTATGGCCGTCAGTGCGGGCCCCGATGCCTACACGGTTCAGACGCACCGCGACGAGTCGACGCACGTCAACTACCGCAGCTTCGAGTCGCCCCTCCTCCAGCGTGGTGGTCAGACACCGTCAGCGGCCCTGCGTGGATCCGTCAAGTACGACGAGCCGGTTGGCCAGAGCGTACAGTACGATCGCGTCGCCCAGCCGGGTCTGTTGGACGCATACAAGAGCAACCCGTATACACAGAGCCTCCAGTCTTCAGCGTAATGGACATCTCCCTGTTGAAATACACTGACACACACATAGACGTTTGCTTGTACGACAAGTCCCGCCGAGACATGCACACGATTGTTCGTGCTGTTGCGATTCATCCGACACGAATCCGTGTCTGTGCTTGTGTCGCGGATCACTGGATTCGCTCTGCCTTGTCGTTTCTTCACGTTGTTTGGATTCCTCCTGGTGAACAATGCAAGGCATCGTCGACATCGGTCGCATCGAGTCCAGTCTCGTTGCCCGCCGTTCCGAGCTTGTTCAGTCAACGTCCTTCGTCTTCAGTGCCATCGTCCTCGTCGCAGTCCTTGGCGGGTTCTGGTGGTTCTTAACCGTTCAATATGAGATCAACCAGAACAAGCCGGAAGAGAAGCGAATCCCGTTCGAGCCGACTGTATGGTACTCGGCTACACGAAACCTTCGCAGTGAAGAGTATGCAGGACAACTTCAGCCTTTTGAAATTGAAGCTGGACATGGTCTACCGGGACCTATCGATGGAGGTAGCTCAGCAGAAGTTCACGGAGGCTCCACCGAAGGTTGAAGTACCACAGGCTGCCCCTGCGGCCCCAGTGAAAGTTAAAGCTAAACGCAAGAAGTTAGTGCTCCCTAAGTAAGAGGAATGTCGATTACGCCGGGGTCGAACATTTACGGGTCGTCCACCGTGGGAACGTATTCCCTATCCAACGGGGCGAACTTCTACAAGTACGAACCCTTCTCCTTCACGTTCTCCGGTGGGTCCGCGTCAAACTTCTCGGCCACCGGAACACTCGTCGCATTTTGCAGTAGCAACAATACGGTCGCAACACCCTTTCTCGTCTTCGCGGCCACCAACGGAACCCAGACGGGAACAACTCCGCCCTCGACGGCCGGTGACACGCTTACCGTCTTCTACACTGTGGCCGGGACTGTCTATTCAAACTACTACAACGTGTTTCTGAACGCGGGGCGATTCACAGTCTCGCCCGCAGTTACGAACAGTGCGATTGTCCTGTATCTGAGTGAACCTGTCTCGTACACATTCACATCGGTGATTCCGCTCACGAACTCAAATGTGACACCGTCATTGCCAGCGGGAGTGTACTTTGACCGGGTCAATACGTCGAATTGGCTGCTCACCTCTCGTAGCGGGTACCCTTCTTACGCGTCGGCGAGCAGTAACTATGTCTTTCTCGGTACCGACGCATCCAATCGATCCGTGTTCACGTCCTTATCGATCCAGGTTGTGGGCGAGCGTCTGACGATGTCGTCGTCTGTGACACTTTCGAACATCGCACTCAACACGTCTTCCTCTACGCCGATTCGGTCGCCCACAGTGTTCAACGATACGTACTCACGAAGGGCCACGTATGTGACGTATACACTGCCCGCACTTCCTCCGGGGTTGGCGTACTCGAACCTCGCGGGGGTCCAGCAGTCTGGATCGTACACGACTACGATCCTGGGAAGCAATGACGGTGTGTACGTCTACGGTATCCCTACGACAGCAGGACTGACAGCAACTTCGCCGAGCAACGTGTCTGTCACGGTAAAAACGACAGCCACGGGTCTGTCGACATTGTCTGCGTCATTGACACTGAACTTCACCTACTCATCCGTGTTGATCTTCACATCTCCTTCTACGTCGGCCTTTACTGTGTATTCGAACGTACCGATCAGCAACATCCCGGTCACTGCCGCGGTTCAGTTCGGAAACACGGCAACGGTAACCTATACTGTGACGAACCTACCGACCGGATTAACGTTGTTAAACGGAGTAATCCAAGGAACGCCTACGGCCACTCCGGGTTCGTATGCGGCTACACTGGTTGCGACGACCGGTTCTTTGACTGCGTCGAACGTAGTGACTTTTACCGTCAGCAACGTCTCGGTCTTTGTCACACCCAACGTAACCGCTCTTCAGTCATTCACTGTGGCACGTTCTCTCGCGAACCCGTCCGCATCGTATGTGTATCCGATCACGTTCTCTGTCTCCTCGCCCGCATATTCGGGTTCGAACTGGATCGCATCGTCATCGCTGAGTCTGTCAAATGGAATCACGTATAGTCTCAGCGGCACAACAGCTACATTGAGCGGTACGCCGCAACAGGCGTCCTCGGGGACGTTGAACTTTACGGTGACGACTACGGACGGCACGACACAGAGCGGCGGGGTTCCCTACACGATCTCCAACGATGTCTTCACGTTCTCGACCACGACACCTATGCCGTTCGTGTTTACGCAGAACGTTCCAATTACGCCTGTTCAGTTCTTTGTGACCACACAGAGCACGACGCCTGTGATTTGTTTCACGCCGTCTAGCACGCCACTTCCGATTGGCCTCACGATCTCTGCAACGGGTCAGTTACAAGGAACACCTGCGGTGGCCGGAAGTGGGTATATCATCGCAAACGCGACGAACGGGTACGCGTCCCCCTCTATGCCGGCCAATCAGTTTTTATATACCATCCTTCCCGACCTGCTACACATCACAAGCACGGCGACCCTGTTCCCCCTGACCGGAACGGTAAACATCCCGTTAACGATCGGTACACTCAGTGGATTGTCACCGGCCACGATCACGAATCTCAATTACCTGTACGGATTGACACTCTCGACGACAGCACCTTACACGCTGACGGGAAACGTTGTGAACACGGTCGCATCGCCCGCATCTACCCTGATCACGCTCCAAGGTTCAAATTCGGTGGGCGGTGTCACGACCACGCAAACTACGCAGCTACAGATTCTGGCCACCAATATTCCGACAATCAACCGCTACACGATCCGCGGGACGAACACGGGATATACGGTCTTTCGTTCATCCAGTCTGTTCAGTTACACGAGTACCTCTCCAGTTGTGTCCAATACAACATCGCTGCTCGATTTTCAAACGAACGGCACGACTGGGTTCTATGTGGACAATAGCTCCAACATTTGGAATCTGAATGGAACCATTGCGTACACTGGACTCGGTGTGATCTTCAATCAGATCGCGTTCATGTCGGCCACATCCGTGTGGTACGCTTTTGCTATTTCCGGCAGTGCACTGTCTACCTACGTATATTCGACCAGTACTCCATGGTCGCTTAGCACGCTGCTGACGTTCACGTCGACGCTCAAAGCCCGTAGTACAGATGGTGGATACGTGATGCGAACAAATGGGACAAACCTACTCTTAGGTGGTTCGAACGGTATCTATTACGCATCGGTCTCTGGGACCACGACATATACTCCGTCAGACTCGACTCTGACGAACGTGACTGCCATCTCGACTACGGGCCCTGTATTGGTCGCAACCGGAACTTCGGGCATTCAATACTCAACAAACGCGGGTTCAAACTGGCTCACGTCTACAAACGGCTTCTCGGTCGGCGGGTATGATGTACAGTACGGCGGAGTCTCCGGTGCTCAATGTTGGGTCGCAATCGGATCCAATACGACCGGTCCTTCGCTCAAGTATTCTTCGAACGCAACCTCGTGGATCGACGTCGCGTTACCTTCCTCTGTCGTCAGCCTTGGTCCGATGAACTTTGACGGCACGAACTGGTCAGTGTTCTTCACGACACGTGCGACACCCGTCTTGACCGGAACGTCGGATACCTCGTTCAGTGTGTATCAGCATGACGTACTCGTGTCGACCATGTCCAACGCATCCACGTGGTTCACGACGCAGGCAACCTTCGCGACAACGGATACTCTGAGTACAAGTACTTCGCTGTTCACGTTTCCTGTTCCGATAATCACAACGAACGGTACGCCTCTCCTGACCTTGTCCGTTGGCGTCACGACGACTGGTCCTACGTTCACATTTCCGACCGCAACTGCGTACATGGTGTATCAGTACGTACCCATTGTCCCGATTGCGTTCGATGCGGGACCGGGCGTCTCCTATTTCTTCGACACCACCACGCTTCCGCCGGGAATGCAGTGGACGACCAACATACCTTCGGGTACTAACGGATACTATACGGCCGCGATCAGTGGATACAGCGTACAGCTCGGCACGTTCCCACTCACAGTGTACGCCCAATCCAGCACGGGACAGACAGCCTTTACAATGTCGTTTACTGTGTCACGTGTCTTTGCGACAACCGATCACAAGACAGTTTCGTCCTATACCGCATTCACACGCGAAAAGGTCATTGCAGATGGGGCTACGAACTCGGTGAAAAATAAGGTTGTACCGTCTGTGGTGGGTACGTTTTCGTTGGACGATCCCAGGGATCCGCCCATTGTGCCTGAGATTTGTTGCACAGCAGGTGTGAAGAGAATCTCGTAATCTCAATCCTCAATCTCCGGCATCTCCATGCCCTCGAACTCGTTCATGCCCAGCTGGCCGACGTACACGTGGACGCCGTTCCGCAGCTCGTAGACCCGGTGTGTCTTGATTGTGACCACATACTCCCGCATGTGGAAGTTGACGTCGACGACCTCGTCGTCGTCATCCTCCGGCATCGGCGGGGGTGGCGGCGGTGGAGGGGCAGCCCCTGCGTTGGACGGTGCCGGGCGGACAAAGTGCTCCATGTGCTCGACGAGCGAGAAGGACTTGAATCTCTCGGGGCTGAGCTGGTTGACCCACGCGAGAAAGTCCTTGTGTAGGGCCTTCTCGTCTGCGTCAGGGTCACCCATAAGCTGCTCCAACCGCTGGACCTGCTGGCGGTTGAGCTTCTCCAGGTTGCGTGGAGGAGACACTGTCTCCGGGGGGACGGGGTCCGCGTCCGCGTGTGCGGACCGCCATAGGTATGCGATCGTCTGATCGCGGAAGTCGTTGGAGAGGTTGAGCTTGGCGAAGGCGTTGGAGAGAGCGAGGTTGATAGTGGACTGCATCTTGACGGTTGGCGTGTGGGGGGCTTTGGGTCTGACTGTGGTGTCACGGAATTCGTTTTTCGGAAAACGAATGCTGACCTGGCATGGGGATACTATCTCCCCAACTGACAAGATGCCTCGCAACATGACTGGAGGCTCCGGCCACCGCTCTCAGCGTAACTCCGAATCCAACAAGACCAAGCAGAACAACAAGATCGGCGACAAGATGCTCGATGACCTCATGGACAACCCGCTCGGCGTCGAGCTGGACGGTGCCTTCATCGGCCGTATCATGCGGCGACTGGGTGATGGGCGTATGGAGATCTTCTACACAGTGAAGGAGACGATTGGCGGCAAGGAGCGTGTCGTGGACAAGCTGATCCAGGCACCGATTCGCGGCGGTATGCGTGGCCGCGGGAAGAAGGACGTCTGGGTGGACGTGGGCAGTGTGGTTCTGTTCGAGGAGACGGGGCTTGGCGGCATGGCCCCTTACAGGATTCTGTCCGTTTTCACACCGGTCCAGATCGCACGGTACAAGAGTATCGTGAAGGACGCTGACCCGCGGCTGTTCCTCAAGGCGAGCACCGAGGAGGTGGCTGACACGGGTGGCATCGAGTTCGCGGAGGAAGACGATGAGGTTGACGTGGATGACATCTAAACGCGTCACCGGCGAAGCGTACACACACTATCAATTTTTAAATGCGATACTACAATGGCGACTATCCCAGGATCCATTGGTCCAGCGGGACCACAGGGGAATCCCGGTACGAATGGATCAACCGGCTTCACGGGCTTCACGGGCTTCACAGGTCCGCAGGGACTTCAGGGCATCGCTGGCGTTCAAGGCTGGGCTGTGAATACGGGTGCGACTGGGTATACGGGCCCACAGGGTGCCGGTCCTACGGGCGTGACTGGCTATACGGGTTACACGGGCCCAACCGGTATCACCGGCTTCACGGGCTTCACGGGTCCGACGGGTGTGACGGGACCCACTGGGTTCACTGGCATTACGGGCATTACTGGTTACACTGGGTACAGTGGTGCCACCGGTCCAACCGGGTTCACAGGGTTCACTGGCATTACGGGTATTACTGGGTACACCGGGTATAGTGGTGCCACTGGAATCACCGGCTTTACAGGCATCACTGGGTTCACGGGGCCCACCGGGTTCACAGGCCCTCAGGGTATTCCGGGTGACGCCACGAATACAGGAGGAACCGGATACACTGGATATACAGGTCCCACCGGGTTCACGGGTCCCACCGGATCCTCCTTCACTGGACCGACTGGCTTCACCGGTCCCACCGGATCCTCCTTCACGGGACCGACTGGATCCACGGGTCCCACTGGATCCACGGGTCCCACCGGATCCTCCTTCACGGGTCCCACCGGATCCACGGGTCCCACCGGATCCTCCTTCACGGGTCCTACTGGCTTCACGGGTCCCACCGGATCCTCCTTCACTGGACCGACTGGATCCACGGGTCCCACCGGATCCACGGGTCCCACCGGATCCACGGGTCCCACCGGATCCTCCTTCACGGGTCCTACTGGATCCACGGGTCCCACCGGATCCACCGGTGTCACCGGTCCCGCATATAGCATAGTAGGTAGCACAACACTGGGTTCCATTCTGACAGCAACGGGGACATCGAGGGATGTATATGGTAACTCGACGCTGATCTACTCGCCAACCGGGCTGTATGTGGGGAATATGATTCAAGTTGCAGGTGGATCGCAGGTCATGCCCACTGGAGCTGCGGGGTCAGTTGTAAACGTAGTCGCAGGATTCACAGGACCTGTCGCATCTATCACGAACGGCGTAGGCGGAGGGTTCACAGGACCCGTGTCCTCCGCGAACGCACAAGTCTACAGCTTCCTGAGCGGCACTGGAACCTTCGTCGTACCCACGGGCGGCATCTTGGTGGATTACCTGATTGTGGGCGGTGGTGGTGGTGGTGGGGGTGGAATTAGTGGTGGTGGTGGAGCAGGTGGCTTGGTCTACACAAAGGGCGTCCAACTTCCGGCGGGAACGTATACATGGACAGTTGGAGCAGGTGGGGCGGCCGGTGCGGCAGCAGGAAACAATCCTGGTACAACTGGTTCAAACTCCAGTCTTTCGAATTCTACATTTGGAAACGTAGTAGCACTCGGCGGCGGCGGCGGCGGTGCTAATGTTGTAAGCAGTGTAAGTAGTGGACTTGCGGGGGGGTCTGCTGGTGGAGCCGGTTACTCTGGACCAAATGGACTCGTTACATCCGCAACATCGGGAGCTGTTGGTCAGGGAAATGCAGGTGGTTCAATGCCGTCTCTGGCATGGTATACTGCAGGCGGCGGCGGCGGTGCGGGTGCGGTGGGCGGAACACCTACTCAGACCGTTGCGGGTGCGGGTGGAAATGGCTTGGCAATCTCTGTTACGGGGTCGAATGTTTATTATGCGGGTGGCGGCGGTGGTGGA
>Ga0114964_10000685_pt1 | contig 25693 bp, 21 predicted proteins | sample C_131016_MF_Meta_FD_92638 | JGI IMG/M metagenome (GOLD analysis project Ga0114964, IMG submission 92638) | Freshwater microbial communities from Lake Croche, Canada to study carbon cycling - C_131016_MF_MetaG | ecosystem: Environmental > Aquatic > Freshwater > Lake | place: Lake Croche, Canada...
AAAGCTCAAAATTATGACAATAACCTTATCGCCCAAGGTGCTGTTAATATTTACCCTCTCTACCCTAATGGTGTTGCTGGGCCTGGATATTAAATAAAAATCTTTAAAAAATAAACACGTTGTAGTAATTAAAATCATATAAAAAATTAAAATTTTTTATATTAGATAAAACATGTCTTATTATTCAACACAAAATGGTACCAACGCACCTGGAAATTTTGGTATTTCAAATACGGCACGACCTAACATTATCCAGTATGTATCCAATTATACGACTGGTATCAATAGTGCTGGTTATGTACCTCAAAATGCATCTGTTCGTGCTGTATCAGACGTAATCGTAGCAATGGCTAGCCCTGTCTTTATTAGTGGTGGGCAAATCATTGGTATGAATAACGTAGCAGACGACGGTCGTGTAAGTACATTAGACACTGCAAACTCAAACTATCCTGTTAATTCAGAACAATCTATTATGAATAATAATGAATCTTTTGTAGAATATGGTAATCAATCTGGAGCTGGTCAAAATATAAACCCATATTAAAAACCGCTTTTTTACCAAAAACCAATTGTATCAACCTGTTGTTAACCTTATTTATAATAAAAATTTTATTATAAAATTGTCTTGAAAATTGTCTTAAAATTCTGTTAGTTAGTTTATATATGATTGGGGATAGGCACTCTTTAATCTATTATAGACATTAGTATTATTATCAACCAATGGTGGTACATTCATACCATTGTATTGTATTTTAAAAGGATTTTTTGCTTCTAAACCCATCATGAGAGGATTCATAATTCGAGAATCTCCTTTTACGAGCATACGATTACATCCATTAAAAACACCGCATTCGCTAAACTTTTTATAATTTGCACTCATTTATTTATAATATATAAGATTATTATCTTGTATATTTAATTGAATTTTTGATTTAATTTTTATTTTTGAATGTATATGATTTAATTTAATTATTTTTTACTTCTTACCCATGCGTCGAACAGGAGCCTTTACAGGAGCCGGTGGGGGGGTAGGGGTACGTTCTTGTTCTTCTTCGGACTCGTCTCCTTTCAACGATCCAGTATCATCATCTTCATCTCCATCTCCGGTGGCATCAGTAGTGGAGATAGTGGCATTGGCAGCTTGCGATGGCATATCAGACGACGTAACAGTAGTCGATGTCAACGCAGGACGCAACAAACGCTTAATCCCAGAATCTTTCATTTTAATTTCAGCTTCATGCAACTTTACTTGCAAGCTAATCTTGCTTCCAATGAAAATACCTTCAATCTTGATAGCAACCTTCGCATGGCATTGCTTATTCAACAAAGTCATAGGGTCAATGTCACGACCATTTTCATCATAAAACAGCGACGTAATCGCCAAATTACCATTTTTCTTGTTTTGCAACACTTTCGCGTACAACATCGGACCAGTACCTTCCACGATCTTACCCTTGTCCAACTTCCAGAAAAGACTCTTGGTACGAAGCTTTTTCAAATCAGCATTTTCTAATTCATACTTACCGATGTCATCACGATGTTCCAAAACATGATCAGCAACATGATTACAAATAGCATTAAACGTATCCGTCCAAGCTTTTTGTTGAGGAGTGGCGCCATCCATATTCCACAGGCAAAGGGCAAGCGTATAGCCATCCGTTTTGCCAGTAGTCATATTCACACTGGGTTGCAAGCCAAACGAAAAGAGAGTTTCAGTAGGCAAAATCAATTCACCAGTAGTGCCGTCAGGATTACGAGTGCCAATAGGAATACGTTTGAACGAAACCGTGCTGTTAGGAATCGAACCATCACGAGGCTTTCCGTAAATAATGTTACTAACGTTATAGCCAGTAGCTGAAGTAATTTGGGTGTTGTCGAAGCTCATTGTTTGAGGGTGTTTGTGAGTTGTTTTTATACTTTTTATCTTTTATTTTATAAAAATCAATTTTATAAAATTAGTACGTCTAATAAATTTCTAATAAATTTTCTTATAGAATTCAATTCTTATACTTTTACACATAATCCTTCTCCTTTGTCATTAAATTTACAATATTCATCTGGACAGTCGCAAAAAGTGTTATCACTACATAGATTACCTTCTCTGCAATCATTTCCTTTTAATAAATTAAAGGAAACATGTTTTTTATGCTTTTTAATCAATTTATATACAGCATATAAAATACCAAAAAATACAATAGCATGTAAAAGAATACCAGCTTCAGTAGGTGAACCGTTTTGATCAGTTGTTATTCCAAATAATGAATTTGTTAAAAAATAAACAATTTTACTTGATAAGATGACAAATAACAAGGTCGCAATCACAATCAAAACCATATATTTGTTTATCTTTTTATCGTGATTATACATTTGATCATGTCCTAAAAAACTTTCTAATAAAGTTGAAGGTTGAGGTTTATTCATACATTTATAAACACATTCTTCTTTTGTTGCAAATACATTAATTTGATCAACATTATCAGTAGTTTGTGTGCAACCATTGCCTTCACATTTATAATGTATTTCTGGTGAACAATTTTTTTGACAATCTTGAAATGTTTTATAACGACCTTCTGCTTCATTTGGTGCTTCTTCAAATTTTAAACAATATTCTTCACCATCATAACCTTTCATACATTTAAAACTATTTTTTCCGAGTAAAGAAATTTCTTTGCATACATTTTTGTTTACTTTATCTTCTGGGTAGTTCATATAATCAGGATAAGGATTAACAGATGCATCATTAATATTCATTTCTTTATTTATATATTCTACAATAGCCGACATCACTTCATACCATGTTAATGGTTGCGGATCATCATCTTTTGTAACATTACTTGGAGAATGATAAACACACTTATGAGCACCAATAAAATCTTTGCAACCTAATAAAAAAGCAATAATGTAAGAATATTCAAGGGTATAAGTGAGTCCTTTATGACCATAAGGACCAAAAAATGTACCATAGGTTGAATGTAAAGGAAAATTAACAAGTAACTCTGATCCAGACATTTTTTCTAATGCATGAATAAATTCTAAATAAGGGCGAATATTTTCTAATTGAGACATTTCAATATTACAAGATGAATATTCGTTAATTATTTTAATACCTTCTATATGCATTTCAATATCATCAATGTTATATGTTAAAATACCATTATCATTTTTACGTCTTTTCATAGCATCTCTTATGTTTTCGGGATCAATACGACGATCTGATCCTAACATTTATATTTATAGAAATTAAAAAATCCGCTTTTTTAAAAATATATAATAAGATTAGACGATGAGATTATTTTTATTACTATAAAAAAGTAATAAAATCAAATGAACCATCACCACCGTCTTATAAATCATCTTCTTTGAGCAAGTTTGGTACAGGAAACTTAACTTTCCAATGATCAACAATACTTTTACGAAAATTATATTCATTATTCAAGTGAGCTTGATTAACTAAATTCATATTAACATTTTTTACATCTTTATTTAATTGGTAAAGAGCTCTTGTAAATTCCATATTCTTTTTCAAAAAATGCAATTGTCTTTCATAAATATAGTAAGAAGAATAGACTACTTTTACATAAAAATCTTCATTAATGGGTACAATATATGTATCAATTGTATCAACCGACCAATGTGTTAACACATCTTTTAAAAGAGTTATAACAGACTCATTTATTTTATACCCTTTTCCAATAATATAAATTTCTGAACTAGCGGGTCTACTTATCATTGGTTTTGTTAAATAAAACTCATTAAATAAATCGGAAAGAATACGTAATAATGAAATGCTAAATGGCTTAAAAAACATATGTGTTCGACATACCATTGTACCTCCTTCTTTTAATGTCATTAAACCACATATAACTTGTCCTAAATGATTACGAGCTTCACCGTTTTCTTCATTTATTTCCAAGCCAGTGGAAACATCACTAGTGTATAGATCAACTTTATGTTTCAATCGATCATCAATAATTTCCAACATTTTTAGATCAGTGACATCCCCACCATTTTCAGCATTCATTAACCATCGTTTTGGATACTTTTCATATAGTTTAAATGAATCTTTATAAATTTCTTTATATTTATTTTTCAACACATCTGTAGGCCATATACTGTTCGCAAACCATTCATATTTTTTATTATTTGTATGTGTTTTAATATAATGGTTTATGGCAAGTATAAACGATCCTGGAAATTCGGCGTTACAAAAAACAGTAAAGGTAGATAAATGATCAACTGGAATAAGTTTAAATGTGTTTAACATTTCCCAGCATTTCATCCAAGCATTTGTAACAGAACCACGAACTCTTTTTTCCAGTTCTTTTGCATATACTTTAGGTTGATCTAATAGTTTCATGACAGCACTATAATATTTAGTTTTTTCTATATCTTGTCCAAAGTTATCAAATACATTGATTTCTGTTTTTTCTTTTTCAAGATCATTACATAACTCTAGTTCTTTTTTATGAACAATTTTTTTAGATAAATCATTAGGTATAGCATTCAAATTATATTGTATACTTGTTGATTCATCGTATTCATAAGTAAGAAAGTTATAAAAAAAATCTGCAATCCAGTTTACTTTATCAGAATTATTTTTTATTTTTTTGGATGTTTCAATAATAATTTTTTTGTAAGATTCAGGTAGTTGTATTAAGAAATCTATGTCTAAATCATGACAAAAACGCTTTACAATTGATCTCATTTCAAATACATTTGAAATAGTTTTAATATCTAGTATTTGTTCCTTTGTCATTGCTTTTTTTGAAAAATATAAAAATTTCATTTCTATATTAGTATTTACACTTAGTTTTGTAAACGGTTCGCGGATAAATACATTCCCGACTATTTCATCTTTATATATATTTCTATTTTGAGTGTATACACTATATTCATTTTTATCTTTATCATGAAAGACCAAAGCATCTTCTTTTTCAATATTAAAATATTGATCCATAACAATCTCATCCAATGAAACATAATATGCATCAGGGTACATAAAACCCTGATCAATATAATAATAATCTTCTTTATCCGTTTTATTTACTTTTTTAAGATTATCATAGGTATCCAACAGAAATATATATCCATCAACATTAAAACGAATAGCAGGTAAAGATAGATAATAATTTTTAATTAAACATGATTTGGTTTGAATTTTATCTGTCAAGTACTTGAACAAAAACAAACGTTGTTCATTTTTAATATGACGAAAAGCGATATAATTTCTTATCTTTTTTTCTTCTTCTATTGTCATTATATAAGGATACCCGGTAAAAACATACGCCAATAGTATTTGTAAAAGTTGATACAAATATACAGTAGATTTTTCTGATAATAAACTAAAAGAGATGATTATTTTACTTGGTGTAATATATAATTCATACTCACAATCATGATCATCATCATTAATTGATTTAACTAAAAGATATTCTTCTATTTGTTCTTTTTTAAAAGAAACAATAGGCATAGGCTCATGACTATCTACATTTTTGTCATCATCGTCTCCCCATAATTCTTCTTTTACTCTTACACTTTTTTGACATTCACTGTAGGCATTAATTTTAATATCTTGTTGAAGTAAAAGTGTTTGAGTAGGAAAAAGTGTCTCTTTAATGAATATTTTATCATGATTACCTATACTTTGCTTTGTATATAGCCCATCAGTAGATACTTTGGTTTTTATTTTTATTTTTTTACTAGTAGATGGATAATGTGAAGAAATATTATTGATTAGATCATATCTATTAACCATACCATTTATTTCTATTTTATAATCATATTTTTGTTTCTTTTCAATCCTAGCGTAATCAATGTAATTTTGAATAGATTGGTGTAAAATGTTATACAAGACATCCTGATCCATTTTATTATAGATTCAATTATTTATATATAAAATAAAATTAATTTAGTTATTCACTATAATGAATATAGTGAATTGAATATAGTGAATTGAATACACGTGTATACAGACTTGTATATTTATTCATTTTTATTTGTATTTGTAGGTATAACAACACGGTCGTCTTCTTCAAATACATATTCTTTCTCATTAATATCTTTAATAATTATTTTTTTTAATCCAAAGTCTTTTGGAAATACATTAGATCCATGGCAATCTAAATTAGGACCTAAATATGGAAAAATCTCATCAAAAATATTATTACCATCTTCATCTATAATAGAATCGATCGGCATAACACCTTTTGGAACTTTTAATAAGTATACGTATTTATTTTCTTTAAATTCATAGGGTATTTTTACATGTTTATTATTAAATTTATCGGGTAAAGAAGGTGGGAAAAACAGTGTATAGACAGTTTTTGAAATATCATAAAAAATTTGGCAACAATTTTGTTGGTTATGAGGATCTACTGTATTTTTAAAAATTTTATAAAAGCCATAAACACGTTTCACTTTTTGACGTTGGTAAAATAGTATTCCAATTAAACAAATTAAAAAATAAAAAATATAATGCATGTCAATCATCTTTTATAAAAGATGATTGTTTAAATTTTAATTTCGTGAAAAAGAGTTTAATCGAGATCCCACGCGTCTTTTATCGTACTTTTAATTCGATGGATTGCTGGTTCTACTTTTACTTCAACTACTTCTTTTACTTCGTCTTTCTTTTTCTTTTTTTCACCATAATTAACTTCACCATTACTTAAAATTTTTGGTAATTTGATTTCAAGATTTTGTAGCGTTTTATCAGTTAAAGATGTAAAAACATCACATTGCAATATATTAGAAATAGTTGTATATGATCTATCAAACTCATCAATCATACTAGGTTTCATATGATACGAAAAAGAACGCGAACCTAATGATTCTTTATCATCTTTATCAGCATATAAAGAATCAATGTCACTGTTACGAGTATTCAAAAAATTAGTAATATATTTTTCTAAAATAACTATATTGGACTGTACTGTATATTTTTTTTCACCAGCTAAATATTTTACTTTTTGCGAATCATCTTTAAACGTAAATGTAGTGTAAATTTTGTTATATCTTTCTTTTACAAAATCTGCAAATTCTTTAGTCTTTTTTGCCGTGAATGAAATCATTTTTATATATTTAATTGATTTTAAATATAAAAATCAATTTTATTATACTTACTTTTTATTAACTTTGGTACGTCTATTCTGACATCTCAACGTCTTCAGTTTTTTCAATTGTTTTAGTGATAGCTCCCATAATCTTTTTCATGATTCGGTAATAAGATCGCAGATTAAAGTCAGTCAACATCATCTTGTACATTATATCAAATGTAACTTTACGAGTAGTTCGTTCTGCCCAAAACCATTCATGAACATTACGTAATATAGACCATTCTTCTTTCTGACATACAATCTTTTCTTTTTTAATGAATTTTTGAAAATACATGTTGTGAAGGTATTTTGCAACTTTAAAAGAATAACTTGTGTAATTGTTTACTTTTTGCTTGTAATCTGGGTACAATTCAATAAATGATTGATACATTACACTTGTTTGATCACGCCAAAGTTGTAGAAAACGAAAAGATAAATCTGGTTCATTATTTCGAATACGAAGATAGTTTTGATATTTAGAACATAAGAGTTTTATATGTTTACCAGATTTATCATTTGCAAATGCAATAATACCTTGTGATTTCAATGGATCACAACTTGTCAAATAAGTATGAATTTCTTGCATATTTGTGAATATTAACGGATTTTGTTTTGGAACATTGATTGAAGTAGTCAAATCAAAATACTGATTGTTTAATAAGGTTCCAATATGATAGATAATATAATTAGAAGGCGCTTCTGATACAACACGGGTATCTAATGTATTTCGTATCATGAAAAAATAAACATTGTAAGGGTCTAATGTAGATGTTAATTGTTCAAATTTACATCCTAAACATTTTAGGAAAATATCTCCAAAAGAATCACCACTACCCCAATGACTTTTAAAGGCATCTAATTTGCGATGCGTACTCAGATACCATTTTTTATGGAAAAAGACACGCAATAAAGTACCTTCTTCAGAAGGATAAAAAACGTAATTTTCTAAATTTGATAATATATCAACAGGAATCTTTGTTAATTCATCTTCATTATATTCATTTGTAAATCCAAGAGATGATGCTACTAATGTCTCTCCATCAAAAACTAATCCACGGTATGCTTTCAATTCATTACTACTTTCATTAGTACATGATTTATAGGAATAAATTTGAAGATCATTATTATCATCCGTCTTTTCGATGGATTCTTTTAAAAATAAAAGATGTTCAGGTAAATAAAAGATGTCACTCATTTTATTATAGATTATTACCTTTAAGTTATTAAAACTAAAAAATCATTTTTATAACCACAGCCTAGTGACCGTGTGCAACGGAATGATTTAAAAATATCATTTATTTATAACACTATTTACGTTACAAAGAATAATATTAAATTAATATTATCCTAATAGTAATAAACAAAACAATGCCAAGTGTTAAGCGATCAGTCAATAAACTTTCCCCTAAACGATCTCCTAAACGATCCACTAAACGATCCCCTAAATTAGGAGAACGTCAGTTTTACTGTGTTTCATGCCGTAGTAGACGTACCTTGCCTAAAGAGAACATTTCAATGAAAATGTACTCTAATAAAGTTAGAGGTACTATTCCTGCCATGAGAGGTGTATGCCCATCATGTGATACTAAATTAACTAAATTTGTAAGCAATGATAAAGCTGATAAATTAGTTGAAAAATATGGAAAATCTAAAAAATAAAATAAACAATAAACAACATTAAAATAAAACTTATTTATAATAAAAAGTTATTATAAAAGATTTGAAATATGTTTACTTGTAATAATTCATAATAGTCATACAAATCATACTATGAAAATAAAAATCACTATTCTCTTGGTTATTTAGACTATATATTTTTGCGCCAAATTTTATTTTTTTTAAACCATCATTAGACATACGTTCTTCTTCATTTTCTATATCTTTAATCAAAATACAATTAAAAATAATGTAAGGTTGTGAGTCTAAAAACGATGATAATATCCCATCAACATTTTTTTGATTTAAAAAAATTGAACGCATCTTACATAACAAATTAAGAATAGTAAGAATTACTTTTTCTTCACAGTTAGAAGGTAGTAATATATCAAATAAATGATAATCTTTTTGTGTATCACACACCTGAATAGGAACTTTAATAAAGGTGATATTATGTGACATAATTTGTTTTTATAATAGTCAATTTGTTTTAATCAATTTTATAAGTACTAAAACTAAAACTAAAACTAAAACTAAAACTATATAGAAGGTGTGAAAAACGAAGGGTGAGTGGACCAAAAATCTTTCATTTCTTCAATAATTTTCATTTGTTTTTCCGATAAAAATCCAAATTGTTTAGCTAACCTTTCATAGTTAGAAAATTTTAACATTTTTTTATTAAATTCATAAACTTTATTATCCCGTTTTTTACCACCTTCTTTGTTATATAAATTTTCAAATAAATAATTATAATAATCACTTACATTTTCATACTTACCATCAATCATTGTTGCGCTATGAAAACGATTTATAAATTTTCTTAACAAGATTGTAGTATATTCAATTATTTCAGGCGATTTTTTTGCATAATATAAGACGTTACGTAACAAAAAATTAAAATCATATGCCCCTGTATGGTTGTTTTCATCATTATCATCATAATAATTGTCATATGTAAATGGTTGATAATATATCCCTGTATTTGGTTCAATAAAACTAGACATTCCCCAATCGATAATACGTACTTTTCCATGATGATCAATCATAATATTATCAGGTTTTAAGTCATTATGAGCAATACGACATGGAGATACTTCTAAACAAATTAACGTCATGAAAATTTCACCCAAATAATACCTAAAAAGATCTAATGAAATACCAGCTTCTAATTGTTTAGCAAATGTTTCACCATTTACTTTTTCCTGAACAAGATAAATAAAAGGTTTATTTACCATTTCATTCCCATAACAAACTTCAAACGATATATTAGTATCATGTTTTATATCACGTTTTTCAAGCTTTTCATTATCTTTTTTATGTTTTTTTACGGCAGCATGATTATGTGGACATATAAAAATACCATAAGATGGTACCAAATGATCGGTAAACTTTTTATATTTTAATTTTATAATCATCGTATTAATCAACACAAAATTAATGTATATTTCGTTTATATAAGATGGATCAAATCTTATTGGAACCTTTGTAATTAAAGGAATAGATTGAAATTCACTTTCGTATACACGACCATGTGTTGAATCATTGCCAATTTTTTTACGTCCGTTTACCAGAGATCCATCTTTTATTTTTTGTTTTATCGTGAGTGGATTAGCTACATAAGCATAAGAAAATTCACACAACATATCGAGTAAGTTGTCTTTTGTTTTGAGTTTAGATCTACACTTATCATTCTGTATGTATACAGATAAAAAATTAGATAAACGACGTATAAGTTCTAATTGTTTTTTAGTATATCTACTATTGTCTGTAAATGCATTTATTAATTTCGTTGTGTCTATACGTTGTCTTAATGTTACGGAACGTGATCGCGAACGCGACACCGAGCGTGACGGAGAACGTGAATGTGACATCTATTTATTTCTGTAAAATAAATAAATACTATTTTTTCGAAAATATCTAAGATGATCAAAGACCATCATTAAACTCGTGTACGATCAACGATTCTTTTCGACCAATACGCAACGCTCTACCTAATACCTGTTTACGTATACCTTCAGTCATTCGATGATATAAAATGATATCATCTGCAACTTCCAGATTAATACCAGCACCATTAAATCGAGAATTTAGAAAAATAACATTAATACGACCAGAAACAAATTTTTCTAATTTTGATTCACGAACCGATCGTTGCCCAGATAATTCAGCAAAATCAATATTATTTTCATCTAAATCATTTCTAATAATATCAAAGGTTTCATCGTAGGATGAAAATAAAATTACTTTACGATTCTTTTGTACACAATCTTTAATGATGTCCATTACAGTATCTTTTTTTGTTTTTAATTTTTCTTCACATTTTTCTTCTTTTTCATCGTCACCTTCGTCTTTATCACCGATAAAAGATAAATCAACTGGTTTCAATACATAACGACATAAAGGACATGTATTATGATTGGTTTGTAACCATTTCATGATACAATTACCGCAAAAAATATTTTGACAACATGATACCATTGTATGATTCGTAATTTTATCATAACAAATACTGCAATCATCTTTCAACATGTTTTGATATTTATCTTCAATTTCTTTCATTTCATTTTCAAATAAAACCAAACGTTCTTTCCATTGGTCTACTTCTTTTTTGTTTTCACGACGTTCCCAGAAAGTAATAGATTGTTTACAATTAATAATTTTTTCTTCTTTTCGTTTCTTGATAATATCAATTAGATTTGTGGTTGAATAAATATTTCCACCCAGTTTAGCAATTGCGCCTTTAATGTTTCCAGCACTAATCATCGTATGAGTTTCATCATCAATATGATTACGAAGAATGGTTAGAATACGAGGATTTATACATTGATGTGTTTGTGTAACAACAGGAGGCATGTCAAATGATTCTTTAATAAATTGTTCTGAATTCTTAATCACAAAATGGTTTAAAAAACTATAAGGAATCCCGCGTATAAAAGAAACTAAAAAATTAGACCCATTACCTTTAATATTATAGATATAATCATATGTTGCTGTAATAAGCCACATAAATCCAAAATAAACATTTCTCATACGTGGAATATGAGTGCTAGCAGCTTCATCAAAAATAAAACGTTTCCATACATAATTTTCACCTACAATATCCATTACTTCATTAAAACGAGTCGAACTTAATAATAATACATCATGTTTACCAATTTCATAATCATGAATATGTTTACGAGTTGATATTTCATATACAGATAAACTTGGTGCTTTAGAAAAGTATTCTTTCCATTGTTTCATTAATGATACAGAACACACAATCAAATTTGTTTTTAATCTTTTTTTAGGTGCACATCCTTGAATAAGTTTTACAGACTCGTTAAATACACGAATGTCATTTTTAATATATTCTTCATTTATATTCCATTCCATATTATCCCGTAACAATAGTGCTACAATACTATAACTTTTTCCATATCCAGGCATATCACCAAGGATACTAAATTCTGTTTCACAGCTATATTGTTGATTAATGGTAATACGTTTATAACGTTCTAATAATTCCATATTATATACAGATACTTTCTGATGTCGATATAATTTAATATTTAAATTAGCAGGTTGCTCGATTTGATTAATACTCATCTTGTCCCTTTTTATATTTAATGTTTTTATTAAATATAAATTAAATTTTTTTAAAAAAAAGTAAGGTTATCAAAGATTCAAAATCTTAATAATTTCTTTTGATATCTTGTTTATGGTAAGCTCGCTTAGTTTTACTTTTTTAATAAACTCTTTAATCGAGAAGTTATTTGATCCTAGTTTATTTGAAAAATAATAATAAATAAGAGAACTGGCAACACTTTGAGGCCTTGAACGATTGATAATACTACTCTTATTTTTAATTTTTTCGTATAATTCTCCTATTAGAACTTTATCTTCTTCAACATAGGGAAATTTTACAATATATTCGTGAACAAGTTCAATAGGTGTAATATAACGATTTACGATGGTTCCATTTTTTGGTGAATTTAAATTGACGTGTTTTAATCCTTTCAATATGATTTTTTTATCTAATTTAAAAATGGTACGAAGTGATTCACAACTGTACATTTTCCCATTCATTTTTACAGAGTGAAAAATACACCCAAAAATAATTGCTTTACGAGAATTTCCTCTATAAATTTTACCTTTTGTAACATGTGTATACATATCATTTGCAAGATTTACAATTTTTTCAGAAAAACCAAAGTTCTCGACGTCTTTAAAAATACTTTTATCTTCTATTTTACGAATATGACAACGATTTGGATCAGAATTTTTTCGTGTATCATCACTACCATAATATCGCCAGTCTTTCTCATAAGAAACTATTTTTGATACTTCTATACCACATTCTGTACATGATATAACACCATTATCATTTATAATATCATCATGTAGACATTCTTCAAACTCATCTAATTCCTCATCATCATCTATATCCATATCCATACTCAAACATTTGTCTTTATCTTCTATTTCGTTAAATATATCAAAATCCATGTAAGTTTGGTTTAAGAGTTTGTTAAGAAGTTTGGTTTAAAAGTTTGTTAAAAGTTTGTTTATTTTAAATTGATTCTTTTGTTTAAAATCAATTTTATCAATTTTTATAAAAAGAAATAACAACACTAAAGTTAATTATAGACTTAATTATGAATAGAGTTTGTAAGAGAATCACCGTTAGTAATAAATTCATTATAATATTCTCTTGTACCTGGCAGTTGTTCACGTACTATTTCTTTTTCCATTTCATTCAAGTCCGTATATAATGATTCTAATATTGATGGTACTTCTTTGTGTTTTTCCTTATCTATTTTTTCTTTACGATAATCAATTAATTTTGAGTTCCAATACCATGTAAAGTCGTCTTTATTTTCTTTTACTTTTTCTAACATTTTTATACGATAAGATGTTTCTTCATTTTGTATAATTGTACGTAAAAAACGTTTGATAATATACGCAATTTGTTCTTGACTGTTTCCTTTAGCATTCTTTTTTATAGCGGATACACGTTTATTTATTTTTAATAAAGCATTTACTATTTCTTTTATGTCACTTGTAGATAATTTTGTTCTAGTCTCTTTTATTATCTTTTTTACAAAATCATCATTAACAATATAATCTAAAGAGGGATATGCATTATAAATAAAATTAACTAGGTTTTCTTTCTCTTTGTCCATTTGTTTTAAAACAATTAATTCGTTTTCTTCTTCTTGGATCCATTGTTGTCTAGCATTTTCTTTTTCTTCATCTGTTTCTTGTCTAATTTCTATTATCGTGTCTATCTTTGGGACTTTTTTATGAAATTTTGCCAAAAAGCTAATAAAATCATCTGAAAACAAATTATCTGTGTATGGGTTAATTGTAATCTTATGAAGAAGTAAGTGTTGTAATGAAAAACAATATACTTTATTATCTTCAATATAATATACAATATCATTACCATCATTGTATTCATTTGAACAAAAACTTTTATCTAGTGACTCGAATAATGTATTAAACGTAAAATGTTTAAATGTTTGTCTTTTTGTAATCAAACGATATGTTGTTAATATTTTATAAATAAGTTTGGTAACATAATCATTTACAGAGGCTGATACTTTTTTATTAATTTCAGTAATTAATTCATCTTCTTCTGGTCTAAACAAGTCAATTCCTTCAAACGATAATGCTTTGTTTAATTTATCTTTTCCATTTATTGTATAGTCATATACTTCTCTTAATATATCTTTTGGATTAAATTTTAAAATTTCACTTTCTTTAATAAAACCGGCTTTTAAACGCTCATTAAATAAAACAGCATCATGTTTCATATATAATGGATCTAAAAAGATGACAAGTTCTCCAAGTCGTTGGAGCAAATCTTTAATAGTTCTGTTTGAGTATTCTGTGATCAATTCATTTTTTATAACTATTGCTTCATTTTTATTAAAAAAGTTTAAAAGTTGTTGTAATACTACTTCCGATATCATTTTTAAATTATCATCATTTAGTTCCTTGCTTCCATATTCTTCGATTAATTCCATTACAGATTTATTTTGAGATTTTCTCCAATTTACCTCACGTTTATAAACATCTTTATCATTTAACAAAAATGATGGCTCATGAGGCTTATATTTTTTTAGTTTATATGCTATAATACCATTATAAACTTTTCCATCTGGTAAAACAATAGAAACTACATCACCATCTTGTGTTTTTTTACTTGAACATAATAGCATATCCATATAATGTGTACCTTTGTGAAAGACTTTTCCTTTTATTGTTCTAGGTGGTGATGAAAAATTTACTAACTGCTGTTGAATTTCCTTTTCATCTATAAAATGTACATAAAAAATACCAGTATAATCGTTTACCCATGGTTTCTTAAAAAATTGCCTATGACAGTCAGACAATTCTGCTGGTAAATAAAATGAAACTTCTTTTTGTTTCTTTTTGTCTTTATAAATAGTTTTAATATGTTCAACATCTATATTCATAGCATCTTGTAATTCTAATTCAATATTTTTTAAACGTCTATAATGTTCGTCTAAGTTGTTCAATACAGTGCTATATGGACCTATTTTACCTTTTAATCCAATTTGTCCAACATCTGTCTTGTCAAAGTCTTCAACAGCTTTTAAAAGACTATCTTTTGCCATCTTTAATTTATTTTCTAATGTTGGGACATCTTCCTTATGTTTATAGTTTTTTATACTTAAAAGTTTACTAATGTCATCTATGTCTTTACTGAATCTATCTATTTTATCAAGTTCTGCTTGATATTTTAAATAATTAGTATCTGTTTTGGTATATAATAATTCATTATTAAAATTTTCCTTAAACTGCTTGAATACTTCAATAGGCATAATCGAATAAGTTGAAAGATAATGATTTGCTAATTTTATATCTTCTTCTTTTTTGTACGGAGTCTCTACTAAAAATTGTTTCATGTAAACAAAAAAATCATCGAAATCATAATCACGATCACGCTCTTCTTTTAATTTTTTAATACGTTCATTAACATCATTGCAAAACTCTTTATTTTCTTCAAATAATAAAAGTTGTCTTTCTAAATCGTCTATTTTATCGTCAATGGTTTCTTTTGTTTTTTTTATCTGCTGTGTTTTTCGTGCATATTGTCTTTCTTTATACACTGATAATCTATTCAATTGTATTTTTAAAGAATGAATTATATTTCGGATTTCTAACTGTGAAAATACGTTATCAACCTTGTTTTCATCCATTTCAATTAAAGGGTCGTTATATAATGTCTTTATTTCTGATAAGATAGTTTGATGGATATAAAAAGATTGTAACATGATACTATTTTTTATTTTTTTAATATTTTCATCGTTATGATACAACAACTTTACGTTATATGTTGAATATTCTTTATTCATTTCTTCTACTTTACTGTATAAATTTTCTCCAGATTCTATTTCAGATAATAATCGACTTAATCTTTTTAAAAAATCAATCATATCTAGTTTAGAAATATCTACACTTCCACTTCCACTTCCACTTCCGCTTCCATTACCAAGATTAATATTTCTAATAATTTCATCGTGTTTTTCGAGAGTACGTATTTCTTTTCTAATAGAATCATCTACTACATTATCTCGTTCGACTGATTTTAGTTTTGTCTCTAAAAACTTTATTTGGTTCATAATAGATAGTTCCATACTTGAACTTTCTTTTTTGTCATTAATAATTTTATTTTCATATTTTATTAGATCAAGTAAACGCTGTTCTTCATTTAATAATTCATTAATTTTTTGATCTAGATTAGAAACATCATCGTCGTCTTCTTTTAATTTGTTTCTCATTTCAATTAATGATTCCACTGCTTCTTCTTCAATTACAGGATTTCCATTTTCATCAACCACTAAATTACCATCATCATAACGTTTGTATACTTCTTTTTTACCAAATAGTTGAGCACGAACGTCGTTCAATTCTTTTATATATTTATTTTTTTGAATAATGTTAAAATGGGTAAACATATTTTGTGAGTCTCTTAGTTTTTCAAGTTTTTTACGATCTACCGACGTTATCATGGAAGCTTCTAATTCGCTAAAAAATTTCTGATCATCTATAATAGTATCATTTAAATGTTCCATATTAGGCATAATCATTCTAATTAGCTTGTGTACAATAAATAAACTATAACTAGACAATGGTCTTTTATATGTTGCATATAATTCAATCACTTTTCGTAATGTTTTTTCATCTAGTTTTAATAGTAATTGACAAAAACGTTTACGGTCTAATAACTCACTTTTATTTTCTTTGATAAACACCTGAAGTAATTCTTTAATTTTTTTACCAGCAAAATTTTTTACATAGCATTCATACATTAAATCAAAACGTTTGTTTTCTTCTTCATAGAAAGCTTTTTTAATCTCTATTACTTTTTGTTTTTCTTTTTCTAATTCTATTTCTTGTTTAGCTTGTTTAATAATAAGACTTGCATCAACATAGTCTTTTTCTTCTTTTGATGTACGTTTTGCTTTTTTTTCTAATTTTGTAAACGTTAATGTTGCTTTATTTAGTCTTTCAGCTTGTTTAAAAATTTTCTTTAGTTTGATTTCTTCTTTTATAAATTTAGTTTTCATTTGACCTCCTAAATAGGTTTTTAATTTAAAATAAAGTTGTCTCGTTGTTAAATTATTAATAGATATTCCGTATTCTTTTGCTTGTTTTTCAAGACATTGTTTAGATGGAATTTTCTCTGCCCATTTTGTTTTAGTTTTTTTACTCTTTTTATCTTTTTTCTTTTTTGGTTCAGTCTCTACTACTTCTGAAACATTTTCACTCTCACTCTCACTTTCACTTTCACTTTCACTTTCACTTTCACTTTCACTTTCACTTTCACTTTCACTTTCACTCTCACTTTCACTTTCACTTTCAGTCTCAGTCTCACTCTCGGAATTACTAGACATCTCAGATTCACTTTCTAGATCAGTTTCGCTTTCATGTTCAGAATGATCTTCAGAATCTAGATCACTCATTTTATTATAATAAAATTTATTTAAACACATATTTATTTCAGTGGTTATCTATAGTATTTATAATAAAAGTTTATTATAAAAGGGTGTAAGGATAAAGATAAAAATGTTATGAATACACTAATTAAAATGCTGTATTTTTCTTTGAGAATTTTTTAATACTTTGTGTTGGGATAATCACCAATGGTGTAACATCTTTTTCAATCACACCACTTGTTTTAAAAATACTTGGTATCAAGTTTTCCTCTTTTTTGGGTTCTTCTTTAGGAGTTTCTTTAGCTTGTTCTTTAGGAGTTTCTTTAGCTTGTTCTTTGGATTTTTCTTTAGATGCTTCTTTAGCTTGTTCGTTGAGTTTGACTGTATTACGAATAATAGCATCAACATCAATTTTTAAATCAAATACACCTGTACCAGTTTTCGGTAATTTTCCCAAAATAATACTAGCCGAAACGCCATCGGTTGTTTCTTTTTCACCATTCAACCCAGCTTTCAAAAAGTTTTCTAAACTCTCTTCAAACGATGCTTTTGATAAAGGTCCGGATCCTACTTTTTTCTGTCCATAACGACTAATTGAAATAATTGATCCAGTATATACCATCATATCAACCAATAATTCAACATGACTTGAATTCACAAATGTACCATCACTACTGACTACATCCATAAATTCTTCAATGAGAAATTGTCGAGTTGCTTCAATTCCAAAAATATTATATATTTCCCACATGTCATTACATAGCGTTCTTTTTTTATCAATTAATGGATTTGAAAACAAACCATATAAATTACTTCCCTCTGTCGTAATTACCCATTCTTCTTCAACAGTTGCTTTTCGTTTTTCAAAAAAGATTTCTTTAATCCCAGGGATTCCAGAAATATGAACTTTTAATAATTGCGGTAAGATTTCATCTTCAATCTTAATCATTTGTTGAACATCTACTGGAATATCTAATGGTTCATCTTCAACAGGTTGAACTTTTTCCTTTTCTTTTTTTTGAACTATATGTATTTCTTCATCTTCTATGTCTGCATCTACATTATCAAGGTCTTCGTCTATTTCTACTTCTTCGTCTTCAATCTCTTCTTCTACTATTTCTTCTTCTTTTATTTCTTCTTCATCTTCATTATCATCTTGAATTTCATTTTGAAATTCATCGATAAAAATATCCATTATACCTTTTGATTCTGGTGTGTATAATACTGTCATGCTAGGATATTTTTCTTCAATCTGTTTTTTAATAAGTTTCATAGCAATATGATATTCATACAATATAGAAATATCTAGAAAAAAACGTAAACGCCATCCTAAATTACTTTTGTCAATACAATAAATATTACAAAAAAGATGATGCCAATCTTCTAAAGGTCCTTTCAATAATTCATAATTTTTTACTAATCGTTTTACATTAATATCCGTAAATGTATTACCAATTCGATTACGAATAGCTGGAATACCATCCATTGGCTCCGTCAAAAAAATTAAACAATTTTTCATCTTTGGATCCTTTGTTGCATTTAATAACTCGCTAAAACGTGGCACACCTACCACGACTGTCTTGATGGTTAATCCACTTGAGTGAAATGTATCTTTTAGGTGTAAAGCATTAAACCCCATAAAATTTCTAGTTTTAGAAATTGTAAAATCATAAACAGTACCTTTTGTTGAATCTACAAAATCAATTGAAGTAATTTTGTCAAAATATACATTACGATCAGAAGGAAAGTATTTTTGATTTTTTCCATTACTATACATATAATTTTGTTTAAGTGTAATTGTTTGTAATTTTTCTTGTTTAGCTGGAAGTGATAAACTTATTTCTTTTGCAAAATTTTGTGCATAACCATTTGAAATAATAAATGTATTCATGTAACGTATATTTTTGCTTCCTACATTATTTTTTTTCTGCTGTATTCCTTTAAACTTCCCAAAAATATTAAAATAAGAAAGTATAAAACTAATACCTATAATCAAATTTTTACTGGTAGAAACTACACAAATACTTCCATTTTTTTTATCTATAGTACCATCACCTGAAAAATATCCATCAATTAATCCTTTTTGAAAGTCTTTGTTTGCAAAAAATGCAAAATTTGGAACTATTTTTTTAGACGATCCTTCTCCTTTCATTGTTTCTTTTCCACCTCTTTTAAAATCAGATGGATAACAAAGTTTGAACAATAAACGTGTAATCAATACGCTATGCAATTTTAAATCTGAACTTTTACCTTTTATTTCCGCTCCATTTTCACTGGTTCTGCAAACATCTTTTTCAACCAAATGATAAGTAATACCATAATTATCACACCAATCAGTGATACGTTTACGTACAAATGGACAATTGTTACTTATACACGTAAATGTTTCTGTACAACATCCTTCTGCTAGAAAAATACCAATTAAAAATCCAAAGTCATTTGTCAATGGCATTTTTTCAGGTACATGAGACACAATTTTTGTACTTTTATAAAGATAAATTAATCCATCTTTTACTTCATTTTCTAAGAAATCTTTGCGATGTGCAAATACAGAATCAGGTCGTGCATATGGTAAAATAAAATCAATACCTTGATGACCTTTCCACCATCTTCGCGGCTTTGCTTCTTTAATAATTTTTGCTTTGTTTAATTCACTCGTATAAAGGTATTCAGTTTTTGGAAAAACGCTTGATAGATCCAACACAGTATCTTCTCGAACACGTTCTAAAAATGTTGAAACCGGAACAATATCACCAACGCGAACTTCTGACCCATTTTTTCCTACAAACTTTTTTTCATCATGATCCCATACCAAAAACGATTTTGATTGTGTTGCACTTACTTCACGACCACTTTCTGTCATGATTTTAACAAGTTTTCCGACTGGTAAATGTCGTGTAACGGCTTCAATAGTTAACCAGCTTGTCATACCATTTTCATCTACACTTGGCATGCACATTTTCTTATCCATTGTATCATAATATTCAGTACGATTTTCGGAAATATGTTGAATTTTGGTTTTATCATTTTCACCATCAATCAAGTCATCAATAAATTTACCAATGGGTTCAATGACACATGAACCATTTACATTTATCAAGACTTTTTCTTCCCAATCTAATGAGTTTAAGGTCGTTTGTGTTTGACGTTCTCCGATACTTTGAGCAGTAATCACTCCAACGGCTTCTCCAGCTTGTGCAAGTGTTGTATGGTAATAATGAACAATTTCTTTTTTAAACGTTTGAAATAGTTCTGGATAGATTTGAACATTTTCCAAATCTTTTTTAAGTTTATCACGAACACGTTTAATAATAGATTCACCTACTTTTGGAGGAAGATTACGATTGATAGGAATTGCTTTACAAATTTCTTCCATCTGTTCTTCGGTTAAATGTTTTTTAACAGATTTAGGTTGTGTAAGAACGATTGTGGGTTCTACATTAACGACGTTTGTATCTACATTTGTATCTACATTTGTATCTACATTTGTATCTACGTTTATAGTAACTTTTTTAGACTTTTTAGGCATGTTACGTTTTCTAATTAACTACGCGTGTTTATAAAATTATTTTCAATTTTATAATATTACTTTTCATTTCTTGACCGTAAAAAATTAAGCTTATTATAAAGAAAAATGATGTTATCGTATCAATCTATTGATACATTTATACCAAAATATCTCCCAATATTACCTGTTGGGTATACTAATGAATTTAAACATATTATAGATAAAGCATTAGAACAATTTAAAAAAGACAATTATATTTCTCCTATCACTCGTTGTATTTACAATCATTATTTTTGTAAACATGCTGTACCAAATATAGACTTTGATAAAACATTGATAAAACAAAAAAGAGTAATATATTTATTAGATAAACAAGATTATAATCATGACATTTTAAAAAATTTTTTAAAGTATAATGAACACTTTATTGACTTTTTTTCAGAAGATGATCATCTTATACTTAAAAAATATGATAATGTTCGCTATCACGTACCTTCTGATGTAATTTTTTATAATGATAATAATAAAACCTATGATATTTTAACCTTTGATTTCTTTAAAAAAGATGTTTGTGAATACATATATAAATCGTTAGATAAAAAACAAATTGTCAACTACATGTCCTTTGAAAAACTTTTATATATTGTCATTCGAGAACATTATAGTATGTTTGTAAATATTCCTATCATGACATTAGAAACATACATGAATTGTATGAAAGATACTCAGATTGACTTTTCCTTATTATTTTTATTATTTAAATGTTATGAACAAAAACCGCCTAAAAAGTTTCCAGAATGTCGATGGCAACTTGATACATTAGGGCGATATAATGATGCAAAAGAAGGTACAAATTTTCAACAATTATTAAAACAAACTGTAAATCATTTATCACCACGTTATGCAAAAACATCTATATTATTTGTAAATGAAGAACGGTTATATAGACTTTATAGTATACTAGTTACATTAGGATATAATGATTTTAGTATACTATAAAAAATTTTAGATCAATCTAAAGATAGACATCTACATAAAACTAACTAAAACTAACTATGGATGTTTTTGGGTTTGTAGCATCGATAGCTATTATATGCATGTTTATATGTTTTTGTTTATTAGAACTATATGTACGTCAATATGAATACCAACAACGTCAAAATATCATTAATGAAGCAGTAGAGATTGAAATGGACGGTCAACGATATCTATATTAGCATCTTTTTTGGAAAAAATGCGCCAAAAAACAATATTTAAAACAAGTCTTTACAGAGGGCAACTCGGTTGTATAATATATTTATAATAATTTTTTGTTATAAGGTTAATGTCTATTTAACCAGTTGGATTTATTTCACGTGTAATTCTGTAATATTCTATTTTACCTTGTTGATTAAAAATTTTGATAACATACGGTTTTATATAAGTATCTTTACATGCTTTTTTTAATACTCGTTCTTTTGTATCATTTTCAGTTAAAATTGCTGTTCCTTCATGTTCATCTTTGGTAAATTCACCTTCGTTTATTTGAATTGCTAAAAGAGAAAACATTTTATTAATATTTAATCTTCTAAATTGTTTTTCAAAAAATCAATTATTTAAATACTAAACACTATACAAATACAAATACTACACATGAATTCTTTTCCGTTACACTTATCTGATCCAAACATTTTTATACAAACACTAGATGACTATCTACTTCAAAAAATGCGTAAAAAGATTTATTTTCACATCTTACGTAACCAGCAAAATGATTTTTTTGACATGGAACTATTCAACCGAAAGTATGTCAATGATATGAAAAAAACAGAAGCTTTTAGCGAAACAATAATCAAAGAACTTGCTGAATTAGGTTGGAAAACATTTATTGGTTATGGTGGAACTGGATTGTTTTTTTATGACCAAGAATTACCAACAAGTGCTTGGTAAGAGGGAGGGTTCATGTCCCTCACGCCGGCGTTAGATGGATTTTTATTATATTTAATAATAAAATGTTTGTGAAGTTTTGTGAAATAGAGATTTAAAGATTATTAATTATAATAAAATGCCAGTTTGTAAATTTTGCAAAACCGAATTAAACACTAAATCTGCTCTCAACACACATCAGCGATCATCAAAGTATTGTATTAAACTACGTGAAGATAATAAAAATGCCAAAGAAATTGAGCATGTTTCATATGATTGCGAGTTTTGTAAAAAAGAATTAAGTTCTAAATATAGGTTGAATAGCCATCTTATAATCTGTAAAGAAAAACATAAAAAAGATAATGAAGAAACAGATGAAAAATTATTATTATATAATAAAGTAGAACAATTAAAAAATGAAAATAATAAATTAAAAGAAAGTAAAGACAACAAACAAGAAAGTAAAGAAATAATTTATGAAAAATCAGAAAGTGTAATGGAAATATTTAAAAAAAATCATGCTAAAATAGAAAAGTTAATTGATATTATTGAATTGGATGAATATAAATACGATGATATTGATGTAATTACGGTTACATTATGTAAAAATGGTAAAAAAATTATGAAAGATAAATTAGATCAAGACAGATCAACATTTGAGCTTCTAAATTTAAAAGATCAAATTGTTATTTTTCCAATGATATTGAAAGAAAAAAGTAAAAAAATTATTGCAAAAGAAATTCAACCACTTGTTATCAATGATTATTCGCTTGTATATCGTCAGGCAGATGGTTATGTTGATGTAACAAATTTATGTAAGGCTGGTGGAAAGAAATATAATGATTGGTATCGGTTGGAAAAGACTCAATCATTTTTAAAAGAACTTTCATGCGTGGCGGGATACCCCGCCACGCATTTAGTATCTTCTATTCAAGGTGGAAAAGCAGAAAATCAAGGAACATGGGCACATCCTCAAGTAGCAATTAATATTGCTCAATGGATATCACCAATATTTGATGTAAAAGTATCAAAATGGGTTTTTGAATTAATGCTTAATGGTAAAGTAGAACTTGGTAATGAAAAAACAAATGAAGAGTTGACAAATATTTATAAAGAAAAGATTACAACTCTTACACAAGAACTAGAAACAAATAAAGAACAACTTACAACTATAACAACAGAACTAGAAACAAATAAAGAACAATACCATTTACTATTAAAAAAGCACAATTCATCTTTAAAAAATCATCGATATATTAAATTTAAAGAAAATGATCCTTGTTTTTACATTATTGATTCTGGTGTAGTATGTGATGATTGTGGAAAAACAAATATTCAATTTAAATTTGGTATAGCTGGTACAGATGAAAAAAATACAATTGACGATCGTTTACAAAGCCATCGAACATTATGGCCATTATTAAAAGTACGTTTTTTATTATTTATAAAAGATGTTGAAATGATTGAAAAAAGTTTTAAAATGATGTATGAAAAAGAAATAAATCCAAATGGACACGAAATTATAGAAAATGTTGAATTAACTAGTATGATTGATCGTTTAAAACAGTTATTTGATGTATTATGCCTCACAAATTATCATATAATGTCAGATGAAAAATTAAAAGAATATAATGACTATGTTGATACAACTATAAAATCAAAACAATATTAACACCTATTTTGGTCTAATATATTTATAATAAAAATTTATTATAAATAAGGCTCATTTTTAGAGGTATTAAAAAACTGACAATTATTTACTATAACAAATTTTTTTATTTTTTTAGTAATCTTGTAAATATAAAAATTAAAAATATAGTTTATAAACTTTTTTGATAATAAATAATAGTCTACCACACACACATTTCATTGTGAATTGTGAAATTTTAAACTCATTATTTTTATTCTTTATTATAGTATAAAATTTTAATGTAATTTACTACTTTTTACTATAAAATTTTAATCTGTATTAAGGTTAATTATAACAATATTTTTGTGATGTGAAGTGATGTGACGTTAATTTTCGTAAAGTACGTGAATAAAGGTTATATTTCTGATTAAAAATAAAAAATTGTTAAATTGTGTAAATTTTTGTGAATTATCTATTTAAAGATTAAAATTTTAATATAATAAGTATAATAAAAATGCCAATTTGTGAATTCTGTAAAACTGAATTGAGTGATAAATCATCATTAAATAATCATCAACGAACCTCAAAATATTGTATAAAATTACGTGAAAACAATAAAAATGCCAAAGAAATTGAGCATGTTTCATATGATTGCGAGTTTTGTAAAAAAGAATTAAGTTCTAAATATAGGTTGAATAGCCATCTTACTATTTGTAAAATAAAACGTAAACAAGATGAAGGTGAAAATAATAAAATAAAAGAAATAGAAGAACAAATGAATAAATTATCACAAGATCTAATTCAGTTAAAAGAAAAGCCTTCAACTACCAATATTATAGTAAACAATACAGATAATTCTACAAACAAAACAATTACTACCCATAATTATGCTAGTTTATTAGACTTTAGTCCTGAATCGGTTACAGAATCGTTTAAAAAACACTATAAC
>Ga0114964_10000686_pt1 | contig 25655 bp, 42 predicted proteins | sample C_131016_MF_Meta_FD_92638 | JGI IMG/M metagenome (GOLD analysis project Ga0114964, IMG submission 92638) | Freshwater microbial communities from Lake Croche, Canada to study carbon cycling - C_131016_MF_MetaG | ecosystem: Environmental > Aquatic > Freshwater > Lake | place: Lake Croche, Canada...
AAAGCAGAAATGGATTGGGAATATGCTGAAATTTGTGCTTGTAATATGGCAGATAACTACTATAACGATTAATCCCCCCAAATAGGGATGCGACTATTCAACGCATTTTTTCTTAACTTTATAATTAAAAAATGGAAAACTTAACCGAAACGGAAATTGCATGCGATTGGATTATCAAGGCTATTAATAGCAGCAATAATAGATTCCATGTAGAAGCTTGCGATAAATTGATTAGTCTATTTGAAGTTCGTTATCCGCTTGCTAAAGACCATGTTAATAACTTAATGATGATTCTATTGGAAAAACAAAATAGTATTTACTACTTTTAGGTTTCCAATTTAAAAACCATAAAAATTTACCAGACCGTGCAGATTAAATCTCAAATTTTTGCAAATGAAGATTCCGATAACAATATCTTGTATTTAAGGGTATTTTATGACGAAAATGAAGTCAAGGTAGGTGCTACCATTCATTTGAAGTTACAAGCCGAAAATAGGCAACGTATGATTGGTGATTACTATTTTGCCGATAGCACCATTTATCTTAAAAGGGATTCAAGCAATCACTTTTTTAAAAAGACCAAATCCTATGGGTTTAATTGGAATATCATTAATGATGATTTCCTACAAATTAAAAATATTCACCTTACCATTGATGAAACTAGCTATTTCTTTCCCAAGTCTATCCTTGAAAGCAAAGGTCATTTTATGAACTTTAAGCAAGTAGGGTTCGAGTTACAAAAATTTCTACCATTTGAATTTATCCAACAATTTAAAATAACAAAACCATGAAGAGTTACCAACCAACCATTGACCTTTTAGAAGAAAAAGGTTACACTTTTTTGAGTCAATACAAAGCCTATTCATACATCATTGATAGGTATGAAATTTGGTTTAAAGACGAAGATAATAGTCTTATACTAGAAGTTTGGAAAGATGACACTTGTACTATTTATAAAGAAGTTGAAACTATATAACTATGAAAGCTGCATCAAACATTGTAAGTGGAATACTATCCATCAAACAAGCCTACGACCATTTTGAAGTATTTGGGTTGCAACACCCCGATAGTAAAGGTCAAAAGTTGTTTTCTAACTATGCAAACAAACTACACTGGATATACAAGGATATGTTAACCAATCCATTGTTGCCCGAAGAAGTACGTCAAGGCATCAAAAAGGAGTGGGAAAGTGATAGCTTTATAGTTCCTGCAATTACGGAGAAAAGTGCGTTATTAAAGCCAGAGCAAAGGGAAATGATTGAAATGGTCATTGATGCTATGCTATGTGGGGAAGAAATTAATATTATTGATAATCAAGAAATAAAATAACCAATGAAACAAACAAATTTATTCGGAAGCGAATTTTTGCAAGACAAAAGTGAAAAGAAATATAGCACTAAAATAGAAGCTCCAATTTACGAGCCTAAAAATGCTAAACCACATTTACTTGAACTTGTAGATAAATCAAGGACACAAAGACGTATTAGAGAGATTGAACAATCCAACTTACCAATGGATGAGAAAATGTTTTTGATTGATGCCGCTAGAAGGCACAATGTTTTTAACTATGAAAAAATTGCCGATTACTATGCACAAGCTAGCCCCGAAATGCAAAGACTAATGGAGAACTCCGCACTAGTGATAATAGATTTTGAAAAGGCTATTCAATATGGTTATGTAAAACTTTGTGATGAAATTAGAAACCAATACCTAGAAGATTATGGAGAATAATGAATTTGCTGTTTTTATCATGGTACATGGTAGACCCGATAAAATGTGGACTTATAGTACATTAAGAAAATGTGGTTATACTGGTAAAATATTCATTGTAGCCGATGATATGGATGAAACTATAAACGAGTATAAAAAAAAGTATGGCGATGAGTTGTTGGTCTTTGATAAAAAAGCCGCTGCTAAAGAAATGGATTCGGGTGATAATAGTGGAGATTTGAGAAGCACTTTATTTGCTGCCAACAAAATATTTGATTTAGCAAAAGAAAATGGCATAAAATATTTTTATATTATGTGTGATGACTATTACTATTTTGGATATAGATACTTAACTGGTGCAAAAATCATAAAGAACCTTGATAAAGTATTTAGTATAATAGTTGATTTTTATAAATCCACAAATACAAAAACTATTGCTTTTTCGCAAGGTGGTGACCATATAGGCGGTTTTGCTAGCATTAAGTTAAAACGTAAAGCAATGAACTCTTTTTTATGTTCAACCGAGCGACCATTCAAGTTTATGGGAAGGATGAATGAAGATGTAACAACCTATGTTAATCTAGGTGGAAAGGGAGATTTGTTTTTTACTTTTACTAATTTGCAACTAGACCAAAAAGACACACAAGTTGAGAAAAAGGGTTTAAGCGAATTGTATATTGATAATGGAACTTATAAAAAATCATTCTTTTCCGTTATGTATAACCCATCATGTGTTAAAGTAAGCATGATGAATGCTACCAACCCTAGAATACATCATTCGGTTAAATGGATTAACACTACACCAATGATTATTGATGAAAAATATAAAAAATAACCAATGACACCTAAAGAAAAAGCAAAGGAATTAGTTGCTAAATTCAATAAAACAATACCTATTGATACAAATAATGTACCTAATCTTTCTGCTATTAAAAAATCATACGAAAGACATAATAAAGAATGTGCTTTAATATCAGTAGATGAAATGATTGAACAAAATGGAGAGCTTTATCTAAACTCACTTGGAGATAAAACAATTGCTTTTTATAAAGCTAAAAATGCTTATTTATTTGAAGTTAAACAAGAAATAAATAACCTATGATAAACAAAGATAATATGGAAGAGCAACCAATGCCAAAACCAATAACAAGAGTAGAGGTTATTAATCATGCTAAGAATGATAAACCCATTGGTAGATTATTGACTTTATATAAAGAATTAGGTGATTTTAACTCAGTTGAATTATGTTACCAAGATGGAGGTAAAACATTAAAAATATTTTTACATTAAAACAAATAACCTATGAACCAACCTAGTGTTATGGAAATTGTTAGTAATAGTCGATGGATGGTCTACCATGCACTAGATGAATTTGAATTTAATGAAGACACTCCAGTACACACTATTTTTGAAAGGATTTTAGTAAATGTTGCTGCTAGTTATAGTTATACTTGGAGAGATATTTATAGCACATCAATTGCAAATAGAGAAAAATATGCAGCTAGAGTCATATCTATGATATTGATTTATAGAGCTTTGAAAGAGTTTGCTAAAATTAAAGATAGAGCAGATATTATAAGCCTACTTGGTAGATTTAATTTTGATATTATGATGTCATATTATAAAAGAATGTTTTAAATTTACCGCCCCACACCTTCCTTATTAAAAAAAATCAATCAATGGCAACCAATAAAAGACAACCAAATGTAAAGGGCATAAAGCTTTACAATCTTTTATTGAAGGAATTAGGAGAAATTAATAAGCTATCACCAGAGAAGCAACAATTATCAATACAAGCTAGAAGGAAGATAGTTAGCAAGGAGCTATACCCAAAATACAAAGCACTTGATAAATACAATATAAGGTCGGTAAAAGCAGAGCTAAAAGGCATTGTAAAAAAGCTAGCACCCGTTGAGATTTGTAACCCAATATATTTGCCCGAAGCTTATTTAAGTTTTGTTGAATACTATGAGATTGATAACCACATTAGAACTGTGCTACCCGATTGCTTGAATGTTCGTGTCAATGCTGGTGATATTGGTAAAACAAAGATATTCAACACAAAAGGTTATGTTTACTATGATGATGGTGTAAGGAAGATTATTGAGAATATAAGAACTTTTTTAAAAGACAATGGTAGTGGTAGAGCATATTTTGATGGTATCGTTAAACTAAAGCACAATAAGCCTAATAATGGCAATGCTAACAACTACTTTGTGGATTATGTACTATTCATTGGTAACGAACCTTCGGCAAGTGAACAAGGTGCAAACGTAGTGCTAGATAAAACACAACAAAAAAAATCTAATAAAGTATTTGATTACATAGTCGACAAGTTTGATATACTAGAGAAAGAGAAAAAGAAAAGAAAGAGAATTAGAAAAAAGAAAGCCGAAGTAGAGAAGGCTAAAAGACCCGAAGAGCAAATAAAAAAAATCAATGAAAATATTGCAAAAGCCATAAATTCGTTTAGGGATTTATTAAAATCAAATATTATCACTAAAGCGGAATTTGAGCAACGTAAAACCGAATTGCAAAATCAAAAGAAAATAGCCATTAACAAAATCAAAAAATAAGTTTTTAACCATTAATTAAACCATAAAAAAAAAACATGAAAAATGTAAAATTCGCACATCAAGCAATGAGTGCCACCACTAAAGTAGTAGGTCAAATTTTTCAAACTACTAATTACAATTTATTTAAGTTAAGGAGCGACAATCGTGATGTTAAAGAAAACATCGTTAAGGAACGTATGATTAGCATAAACGCATACGGGCAACGAGATACCATTAAATGCTCAAAGGATTATGTGGTTAGCGATGGTCAACATAGACTAGAAGCTTGTAGAAGGCTTGGAATACCAGTTAGATATTCATTTGAAGAAACACCATTGAATACCCAACAATTAGCAGATTTGCAGACAGAGAGTTCAAAATGGAAAGCAATTGATTATACTAAAAGTTACATAGTTAGTGGTAACGAAAACTATATCCAATATGATAAATTCATTAAAACATATAAAGAGTTTCAACACTCTACCGCACTATTGATTTTAAGTAATGCTACCAAAAGAAATGGTGTATATGAACAAGCATTTAAGGATGGTTTTTTTAAAGTAACCAACTCTTTAAGAGCATATAGAAATGCTGATATATTAAGAAGTTTGGGTATATATTATAAAGGTTACAATAAGCAAGGGTTTGTGGTAACAATTCTTACAATGGTCAATCACAAAGAATTTAGCCTTGAAAGATTGATGCGTAAAATGCCTAAACGATGTAGGAGTATTCAAGATTTTAGCAAAACCGAAGACTATCTAGAAGTTATGCAAGATTTGTACAATTGGAAAGAACCTAAAAAAGTGTATTTCATTTAAAAAAAACCATAAATGCCGAATCCAAAAGGTTACACCATAGTAGCTGACGAATCTAAAAAAAGGATTTTTGACAAACTTAAAAGACAAAAGGGAACTGCCTATTATCGGCAAGGTTCTTTTAGTGATGAAATAATTTGGCAAAATAGAAGATTCGTGTTTCCTAGCCCCAAGAAGTCCGTATCGGATTCAATGTGGGTATTTAGGTCGGTTCAAAGTGATGTACGTCATTTCCTTAACTACAATCGCATTAAAGAGCAAGATAAACTACCAGTCAACTATTGGAATCCTAATTTTCAAACTTACAAAGGTAAAATTACGGCTACCGACCTAGACCATGCTTATTGGCGAATAGCTTTCCTTATTGGTGCTATCACCGAGAAAACCTACAAAAAGGGTTTATTGATAAAGGATAAGTCTATTAGATTGGCAGCATTGGCTAATTTAAGTAGTTCTAAGGACTATCAAGTGGTAGTTGATGGTATTGTAACGCAAAAGACAGTTTCGCTTAAATACGACCCTTATTTACACAAAGTCTACAATAACATTCGATTCACTTGTTATGCACACATGATGACAATGGTAGAAATGTTAGGAGATGAATTTATATGTTATAAAACCGATTGCATATATTACAAGGATAAAAAAGAAAATAGGGAACTAGTGCAAGTGTATTTGGATTCGGTAAGTATGGAATGGAAACAATTAATTGAGCCTATTAGACCAAAAAAAGAAGAGTTATCGGACTCAAATCTAATAACTCTTCCATAAAAAGTAAGACAAGGAGCTTATAAAAGAAATCAAATATATGAAAAAAACTTTTCGTAGCCATGTTTTTGATACTTTTTGCGAACAACTTGAAGAGTTGCATCCAGACTTATCGGAAGCCAAACGTAGGTCTATAAGTACACAATTAACTAGCACTTGTATTGCTTTATTGGTAGAAAATGGTCAAAGATTGAGAGAGTTAATTGCAACTACTGTGCTTGAATATGAGCAGCATCGTAACATTTTTCAAGAACATATAACTTTCATAAAGGATAATAGTAAATTACTAACCGACCACATGATTAAAGAAGGTTTTGTTACACTAGATTATGATAGTGTCAAAAAAGTAAAATACCTTAAATCAAGAACCACTGTTGTTAGTAATATGTGTACCTTTTTAAATAAATTAAATATTAAAGTATTAGACTTTTACAAGAGAGTGTATAAAGTTGATATGAATGACCATGAACAAGCTAAACAAACTACTTTATTTTAATTTTTAAATATAATCGAATGGAATTTTTCTTAAATCAAAAGAGCCTACCAATGATACGAAAATGTATCAATTGCAGAGCATATATAAAAGACTATAAGGCTTGTGGACTAATGTTTGTTTATAACGCATACGACTACCAAAAAAAAATATATATGAACACTGGCGATAATCTTTATTGCCCTAGACACACCTTTAAAAATGAAGACGTGCTAGAACAAGAAGCGGTAGTGGTAGAGTTTGATAGCATACAAGATGCAATGGAAGCAATAAACAAATCAAAAGACGTTAAAGAACATAAAAAAGGCTACTTTATAGACGATGATGATTTTTAATAAAATATTTCGTGTACTATTTTTTTTCACAATAGGTGTTCCAATAGGTATTATTTTGTACCTTTTCGGTGGAATAACTTATAGTATTCTAATAACCATTAATAAAATCATCAAACACACAAAAAAATCATGAAAAAACCAAATCTCTCTCAATCCGTTTTAAAAGACTACGTTGACTACTACGACCCAAATACCAATGGTTGCGGTAAACAATTATGGTATAGGCATTTTGAAAAAATTGCCACCCCACAAAGCGATGTACAAAAACTAGGTGTTTACTTTGAATATCTAGCCACTGGCTACCTTCGTGAAGGTGAGCCAATACCAGAGCCACAAATGGTTTATAAAGGAACGGCAAAGGAAAAATTAGCTGCCGATTACGAAAAAGTGCATGAATCGGTTTTACTCTACAATAAAATGATTGAAGAGCATGGTATCGAAATTATTACTAAAGGTGAATATATGTTTCACAATGGTTGTAGTGGTATCTCCGATTTAAGAGCAAAATTTGATGGTGAAGAATGTATCATTGATTTGAAGTACACATCCCTATTTGACGATAAATTCAGCGAATATGGATGGCACACTGAATCATTAATCTACAAGCCTAAACTTTTATTGCAACCAACACACTACAAATACTTGGCAAAGAATATTTTAGGTATTGATGATATACCTTTTTACTACTTTATTTTCCATTCAAAAGACCCAGAGAAGGCTAAAATAATCAAGGTAAACATTGATGAAGCACATATACAACTACACGAGCAATCTTACGTTAATAAGATGAAAAAGTATATTGACTTTCACTACGAAAACCCCGATAAACTAGAAGCTAGACCTTCTTATTTAAGATGCAAAGAATGTGCTTTTAAAGATATTTGCCCTAATAAGACTAGTGTACCATTAATCGAAGAAATCTATTATTAATGTTTAAATACAAGTGCTATCTCTGCAATCAAATAGTTTATCTGAAACAAAATTTCAAATGGGTAAAGTATTATTGCGAAGTGAAACAAAGACACACTAAATTATATAGAACAAAATGAAAAATCAAAGAACAAAGTTCGATTTTAGCGAAGAAAATTTTGAAATAGAAGATGGTATTTTTGTTGACTACTCCTATGATGTAGAAGGTGGTAGTAGAATCGAAGAATGTCATGGTACACACTTTTTTGACGAAAGTGAAATAACCGATTTTAGAATTGATAAAATAAAAGTAATGATAGGCAATGATTTTGCACTTATTAATCTTACGTCTTTATCGGATGAAATGGTATCTTATATTCAATCAAAACTAATTTTTTAAAAATGAACAAATTAAAATCAATCCTTAACAATTTATTTCTTATTCCATTCTTTTTTTTCAATCTTTTATTGGGAATTTATTATGCTATTAGCACTAGAAAAGAAAAATTGGATATTAATGAAAAAATGAACGGCTATTTTGAATATGCTACTAATTTTTTCCCTTATGGTGAGCATATTTCTGCTATCACTTGGATAATTATACTAATAAAACTTACTTTTTTTTAAACCATAAATTAAACCATTAACAATGTCAAAAGAACCATCAGCACAACTAGAGTTAACTAGTGAAACACCAATGGCGGTTGAGCCAAAAAAGAATCTTACTCCTATTCAGCTATTTGAGAGCCATTTACAACGATATGAGAGTTCGGTGCTTATAGACTTACTATCGGAGCATCACATCAAGCCTGCGGCTTTTAAACAGATAGTTTTAAAAGAAATTAAAAAGAATCCTAAACTACTAGAAGCTTTCGTTGCCAATCCTTCAAGTATGTTTGCTAGTATCTTCGCTGGTGCTGAAATTGGGCTTATCCCTTCCGATATGCTTGGCGAATTTTACCTTATCCCTAGAACTATCAATAACAAACCAACAGTTACGGCTTTAATCGGATATAAAGGACTAGTTAATATCCTTCTTCGTAGTGGTGATGTTACTAGAATACACACCGAAATAGTTTATGAAGGTGATGAATTTCAACCTATCTATGGTCTAGTTCCTAATATCATTCACGTTCCAAATTTTAATGTACCTAGAACAAATGATAAAATCACGTTTGTTTATTCGGTGGCTAAATTAAAAAATGGTGAGTTTCAATTTGTGGTGCTATCAAAATCTGATATTAAGGCTATTCAATTAATGAGCAAATACACCAATGATTTGTATTTCAATGATAAGAAAGACCCAATGAACTGGATGATAAAGAAAGTTGCAATTATGCAATTATCTAAAATGCTACCAAAAGACTATCATGGCAAACAAGCGGTTGAAATGAATAACCAACTAGAAGGTGGTGCTATGCTTACCCTTGATGAAGATAATAAGGTTGTAATTGTAGACGGCAAACGAATCGCTGCCACTAGGCAATCTACAATGGCTGGCATTAACGAACTACCAGATATTCCCGAATAATAAACTTATGGAAAATACACACATTTCAGATTGCAAAAAACATAAATGGGTAATAAACGTAGTTACGGCAACAAATAATGACCGAACTACAACCCTATGTGTTTATTGCGGAAAAGAAAAGACTTTGATAGATATTTTAGACTTGGATAACGAGCCAAATATCATACCTAATATAATAGATAACCTACCTAAAAATTAGGCATTAAATATTTGTCTATTAAATCCATACTAAATTTTGGTTCATAATTGAGTATGTAATTATAATAAATATCAAATAGTTCGCCCAACCTTTGTTCACTCCATAATTGAAGCTCTCCATTGCAAATGTCAGTGGATGCTTCTTTATGGTTGGCAAAATTGTTCGGATTATCTATATCACCAGATTGTTTATGTTGTGCGTTCATAGCAGCACCATCATTCCAATTGAAACAATAAGACGGCAAATAAATAGAATCGTTTTCATTTAGTTCCTTGTTATCACGCATCTTGGTGTACCATCCTAGACCTTCCTTTCCTGTTTCTAAAAGATAACCATACTCCCTAACTTTTTTCATATCACAAATTACGGATGCTTCCAAAGTATTTTTTACTAGACGAAGACTATCACCCGAATAAAAGAATGATTGCTCTGGCTTGAATGATGGTAATCCCGTTTCCATTATCCTATCAATGCCTTGTCTAATAAAATACTGCAAGAAAATGTCATCATCATCCCACGTTATTGTATAATCACCCGTTGCATGAGTTAAAGCATCCCTACGAATTGCACCTACATTTGTATATGGCTCATTTGTTATATAGTCAATGTTACAATTATATATTATTACATTTAAACTTTTCATCCTTTCATCTTCCATGTATGGATTTTCAAAGTCCGTATTAAATATAATTAGTTCTTTTTCCCCTTTATAGTCTTGTGCTAGAAAACAATTCAAAGCCCTTTCTACACACTTAAATCGTTTGTAGGTACACATAACTGCTGAAACTTTTGGTAATTTAGACATCGTTGAAATTTTCTTTTAATTTATGTTGAATCGTATATTGTGTAATAAAATGAGTATCATGGTTATCTAGGTAGTATTGTTCTTCTTCATCAAGGTTTTCTAAATCAAGATACCATCCATGATGTCTGCAAATCATATCTTCTCTTCCTAATCTCAAAGATTTGTAACAATTATCTCCAAAATTCCTCATCATCGCAAATGTAGTATCTGTATCTGCTTTGTACAAATAATCAAACATTTCACTATCGTGTTTTTCAAGCCACCATCTTGATTCATTACGAATAACTTGATTTTTATACCTATAATGGTCAGGCAAATCATCTATGTGAATTGCGAGGGCTATTTTATCGAATGAACTTTGCCAATTAATTTGATTGTACATTATCATTTTCCAAAACTTAGGGAAGTCATTAGGTAAAACAATATCTGAATCGGTATAAATAAAGTATTCACCCAATTCTTTATCCAATTGTGTAGCCCATAAAGCAAGGTGTCCTTCGTTTTTATTAAACCTTATATCTACTAACTTTTTGATAGAATCATACCATTTTAGCAATGGTGGATAGGTAGAACCATTATCTATAATAATGATTTGCTCACTAGGATTTAAAAATAATAAATGCTCTACCATTGTTTTTGTGGTAGTTAATCTATTACGATTGTTTATTACTACTTTAATAGTTGACATAGTATCCATATTTTTCATCCCCAAATAACAAACGCATCATTGGGTATCGTTCTAAAAATATTTCTGGTGTTAAATCAGGTTGGTGGTGCGTTTCATAAATGTTGCCAAACTCTTCACCTTGCTCATATAAATAAGGCACTGCTACCAAAGTTTTAATACCTAACTCTTGAATATTGTCTAGTAATTTAGTAGACTCTTCAATTGTTAAGTGTTCTAGTATGTCACCCATTATAATATAATCATAGTTCGAATAATCAAAATCTAAAATTGATATTCTAAATAGGTTATTATATAAATCATAAAGATTGAACATTGAAAAATAGTTCTCAAATATCTCTACCCCATCCATATTATTGAAATGGTCTTTTAGTAGTCTACTATAAGTACCAGCACCACATCCTACGTCTAGGATTGCAATATCTTTTTTGAATGTTTCAATTAAATGTTGTCTTACTTCATTTTTAAATTCTCCGTAACTATATGGCATATTGTTATTTTTTTAATCCAAATTTAATTTAATGATTATTTTTAATTTAAACTTCCCATTTTAATTTAGGACAAGCATTTAGGTTTTTAGGAGAAAAAACTTTCCCTTTAGTGCTACACCCACATTCGCTACAATAACTTACTACCGCATCCACCCAAAATTCACAACCCATGCAAGTCTTTAATCTTATTTCTGCTATTTCCTTTTGCTCATCGCTAGGATTCATTGCCGTAGCAAATGATAAGATTATTTCTTTCACTTTATTCATAGTAGCCAAACAAGTCCTTTTACCAGTTTGCTTTACCATCTCAAAGTATTTATAACTAGCCGTATCTTTTTTATAGTCCTCTTCAATACCATAAGGTAACTTATCTCTATAATTAGCTTTATAAAATAAGTCTTTTGCTAGTGCATCGGTAACACCAGCATTGTGAAATATATAAACTTCATTCCACTTTTTTTCTGAATCGGTAGCCCAACAAAAGTCCATTTCGTCAATGATATGTGTTTCAAAACCTTTAAGCCAAGAATTCCAAAGTACCGACCACATATCTGCACACCAAATTTGAAGTTCATGATGTGTTGGGTCTGCTTGTTGTTTTTTAACATTGAGCATAGTAATATCGTGAAATAGCTTTTCTGCATCTTTTTCTACTTTATCCCAAAATTCATAATCCACCCCTTTAATGATATATTGACAACCACCACTTTGATTTTGCTTTTGTTTGACTAACTCTTCGCTTATGCCAACAATCTCACACATAGCATCAATAACGTCTTGACCTTTTGAAATGATATAATCGTACCCTATATAACTTTTAGTGTCGCTAACGTACCAATTAGTGTCATTTTGAGCATATTTATGTATGAAATTTGGGTATTTAGTAAATACTATATCGCAATCATGGTAGAATATAGTCGTATTGGCAATGTATGGTAGTTCTTTGTAGTGTTGTTTGATTAAATTAGGTCTAATAGAAGATATGTAACTAATTGGATATTGCCTACCATCTTCATAATAGTAGAATTGCACCGCATTAGGGTACTTTGTTTCAAAGTAATTATCCAATAAAAATATTTCGTCTAGTTTTTTCTTGTGGTCTTTTTCGTTGGTATTATAAGCGAAAAGCACATGAATTTCAAATTCGTTTTGAAGATTAAGGGAAATGAAATTATTTAGCATGACTTCAACTTGCCAAGCATAATAACGAATTGATGGTTGCACACACATCAAAATAGGTTTATTCATTTTTTATGGTTTTTTTTATTATAAGGGAGTACCAAAAGTACCCCCTTTTTTTATTTTATAGCATTAGGATTAACAAATAGTTCCCGTTGCAGTGCCTAATGTGTTTCCACTTAAATTGTATTCGGGGAATCCACCACCACTTGCATCACTTCTACAATAAGTATATCCACTTGGATTAGTATAAGGTATAGTTAATGCGTTATCGGTAAATAATTGCGTTCCAACTGTGAATGGTTGTGTAACTCCACCCCAATATAAAAATTGTTGTGGTGAAGCATTATCACAAGCATTATTAAACCCTGTTGAAGGAGCAGTACCAAACCAAACATCACCACTAAATACAATAATTGCAGCAGTTGTTGTGCTTGTAGTCGTACTCGTTGTAGTTGTAGATGGAGTAGTCGTAGTGCTAGTTGTTGTACTTGTTGTTGGTGGCGGTGTTGTTGTGCTAGTTGTTGTACTAGTTGTTATACCTCCTGTTGTCGTGCTTGTTGTCGTACTTGTAGACGGGGAAGTAGTCGTTGTACTAGTTGTACTAGTTGTTATACCTCCTGTTGTCGTACTTGTAGTTGTACTTGTAGATGGTGAAGTCGTAGTGCTAGTTGTTGTACTAGTGGTAGACGGAGCAGTTGTCGTGCTTGTCGTTGTACTAGTAGAAGGTGCAGTGGTTGTACTTGTCGTTGAACTAGTTGTAGATGGAGCAGTAGTCGTACTCGTAGTCGTACTCGTAGTTGTTGAAGACAATGTACCACAAAGACTTAAAGTTGAATAAACACATTTATCATCTACCACATAAACAAAAGTATTACCAGCAACAACTTCGAAACAAAAAAAGCCACATCCTATGGATGAACTAGTTGCGTTCAAAACCAAAAGCAGTCCACTTAAAGTTCCATTAAAAGTAAAGTTGTTGATATTTCCATTTATAACAATGCTTCCAAATCCACAAGAAAGGCTTTGAGAAGTTATATTCCAAGAATATTTAGTCGTAGCATTGATACTAGGAACATTATTTTGAAACATTGGTATTGTAAAATCACAATTCGTTGCATTTGTTAGCACAAATTGGATAAGTTCTTTTTTCGTTGGCATAAATATTAGTCTTTGTCTATTATATAATTGCAATAATCTTCAAAAAAGTTAATGCCTTCCAATTCTTCTATATCTTGAAAAGCATTAGTCATAGTTGCATCTAAAGCCGAAGCCATATATTCAATATCTGCAAAGAATTTAAAATAAACAACACTATTTTTTAGTAAATCAAACGTCAATGAAGAAAAACCATTAAAAAAAATTTCAGCCGAATCGGTGTCATAATATATCGATGGTTGATATTGATATGAGTCTACTACAAATGGTAAATAGGTTTGTACTTCATTACCAGCGGCATCAAAGTTATTATAAGCAATTGCTTGACTAATTTGGGGATAGTTGTTGGCGGACATATAAAAAAATTCAGCACCATATACTTGTGTACCCAAACTTTGTAAAAATTGACTATAAGTAATACCTACTCCACTAACACTTAAGGGCATAGATACACTTATAACTGGTGTAATTGTATTCGTAACAACTGGTAAATAACTAGCCATAATTACATGATTTTATTGCCATCTAAATCGGCAGCGAACAACTTGCCCGTACCCTTATCGGTGTAAACTCTCATTGAATATTGTTTTGCAAACTCACCATTCATTTCGTCTAAAAATGCTTTTGGCTCACCAGCATTGCTAGCATCACTATAAGCCTTGATTACAATAGCCGCATTTCTTTTATCGGTCATTGTTGATTCTTTAGGCTTTGACTTGCTTACTTTGTTCTTTCCTCCAAATGGTCTAATTTTCTTAAATGCTATAAATAGCAAAAAACCACCACCAAATATTAATATTGCCTTCTTTAATTCGGTATTCATTATTTATACTTTTTATAAATGTAAAATCCAACCCCAGCTAACAAAACAAAACTAATCAAATAAAAAGTTCCAGCTTTTACTCCCATTACATAATCTTCTTGTAACCTCGCCTTTTTGCTAGTATTAAGTATATCTAGTGCATTATTTGTTTCTTTTGGTGTTATTACACCCTTTTTTTGCATTAAACTATCTAATAAACCTTGTAATGTTTGTTGGTTTTTAGTCAAAACATCAGTAACAACTTTACCATATTGCCCCTTACTTAAACTATCACTTACATTAGAAAGTTCAGATTTTACTTCATCAAGAAGCAATCCTTTTTTCTCTGGAGTTAATATTGTTCCTTTTTCGATTGCCATTATTTATTGCTTTTTCCTATTAATAATACACCTAATATCGTTACTGTTCCTGCAACTATACCAACTGTCAATAGTGTTTTTTTAGTCTTTTCTTTTTCGGTTGCCACATTACTAATACCCGTTACCCTAGCCGCATTTAATGTGCCTAAAGTATTGGCAATGATAGTATTTCGAGCTTCCTCCGAACTAGCTTCCGTTAATTGCTTACTTAATAATGCTTGTTGGTCAAAACTTAAAGAAGCTAGATTTTGTTCGTAATTTCTTTTTTTGGTAGCGGCAGCATTGCTACTAATTGCACTACCTACACCTGTGGCAGCAGCAACGGCGGCAGTTCCAACACTTATCGCAATCATTGTCATACTTCAATATTTTTAATGTTTTCTAATAAAGGGTTATCATGTTTTTCAACTAATCTATCTACCAACGTATCTATATCTTCACAATTATCACTATTCAAATGGTATGTTGACCAAACACAATCTTCCTCAATAAATAAAATACGTCTAGTTCCAGCTTTTGTGATACCAGTATAAGGTGCTTCATATTCAACCCACTCTCCACCATCAATCGAAACCTTAACCCTTCCCTTTGATATGGTAAAAGGATGATTAGTTAAATGTATTCTACTAGTTATTAATGTGCCTTGTGGCATAAAAATCTCACGAATATACATCCCTTCCGTAAACCTATGAACCAAAGGACACTCCACTTGCGGTAAGTTTTCTAACATAGCCGCTTCTAGCTCGTTAATTATACCATCATTTTGTCTTACTAAAACTTCGGTACTCATTTTATTTCTTTTTTAAAACTATAATCGCTATAATTCCTATTGCTATTACACCAAATATTGATGCCGCAACGATTATATTAGTCCTTGCTGCTTTACCCTTATTATTATAATCACTTGTAATTACGTCTATTCTCTTTAAAGATAAATCTGTTAATACGTTTGCTACTAATTTTTGTCTTTCGGCTTCGCTACTAACATCCAATAAAGCGGCATCTAAAGCTTTCTTTTGGTCAACACTTAACAAATCTAAATTTTGACTAAACTGCCTACGCAAATTAGCATTGGTAATTCCTCCAATAACTGTGGCAACAGTTCCACCAACTTGGGCAACAACATCACCTACGGCACTTATTATGTTCGCCGTATTTGCTGCCTTTGATGCGGCTGATGCTCCCTTTGCGGCTGATGCTGGTGCTGGCATTAGAATGGTAATTTATTAATGTCCGTTAATGTTAACCCTGTGCTTGTCGGTGCTGCAATATTCTTTGGAACTACTTGACCATTAGATATAACTAAACCATTTAACATGGCTATTTTGTTAATGTCTTCGGTGCTATCAATAGTTTTTTTACCTAATATTTTCATAATAGCCGCTTCGGTTTCTGCACCAAATTTACCATCTGCACCAAATTTAGGTAGGTTTATCTTAGTAATTGCTTGTTGAACAAGTTTAACCAATGCACCAGCACTACCTTTTCTTAAAGGGAACACATTTGTATTACTTGGAGTTGTGCTAGTTGTGGTAGTACCATTTCCACTAGTATCAGCATTGCCTTTAGCATCTAAAACACTATTAGTTTTTTTAAATGGATTAATGATTACAAGTAATCCGATAACCCCGATTGAAATTGGTAGCCAATATTTTTTCATTATTTTGTTATTAAAAGTTTTACTAATTCAAATATTACCGCAAATGCACCGCCACCAACGAAGGAAGCTCCTATTAACTTATTTTTAAAGTTTTTATACTTTTCGTTTTCGTTTTCTAAATATTTAACTCTATTTATTATTCCCTTTTGGTCGAAATCTTCATTTCCTATAATAACATCAAATATCTTATCAATTTTCTTATGTAATTCTTGTAGGGTATCTTCCACAATGTTTAGTCTTTCAGTTACAAGGCTATCTGATATGGTACTCATTATAACAAAATTTTACTATAAAAATAATATTTTTTTGGATAGTAATACATTTTAATTGAAAAACCGCCTAGAATTTAATCTAAAGCGGCTTTTTCTATATAATCGGGGGGTATTTTCTTCCTAAAGATATGTTTTTTTGGAATCTTATATCCTTGTTTGATAAAGTCCATATTTCACCATTATCTAAAGCACAAGTAAAGAGTAAATGATGCTCTTGGGTATAATCTATCACCAAAAAAGCATATCCTTCCATGCCATCGCTTAACCTAAGTATTGGTATCATTGGATTTAACTGGAGTATCATAATAAAATTTTGAGTAAAATTCATATACCATTGATACACAATCTTCTATACTAATTGAAGAAGTATTCAACATCATTAAGTTTTTGATTTCAACACTAGGAGTTTCAAATTCTACATGGAAATTTTCTCTACCCCTAACTCCAGTGTATTTAAGATATACCCAAAGTATTTTTTGAGTAGATATTGATTCTAAATACTCTCTAGCTTCTACAAAAGGATAGATAGCACTAACAATAACATCATGGTATTTACTAGCTAAAAAGGTACTTATATCGCTAATTCTATTCAAATTCTTAATCCTACCTTCTTTTGAATAGTCGGTATTCTTGAAAATTACTCTTATTTCATCACCATCAATAATAGGGGCAGTGCTAGTATGAAATATCTTTTTTTGAAACTCTTTTGCTAGTGTAGTTTTCCCACTACAAGGTTGACCGATAAATACAACTATCATAATAAATTTTTATATGACTTTTCTTCGGTCAATTCCGAGTTGTAATAAATGTTTATTTCTTTTTTTATTGCAGCCCTTTCGTCATTAAGCTTATATACACTTTGTGCTAGTTTGATAAATTCAAGTCCAAAATCACCCACTCTATCCAAGAATCGTATTTCATCTTCAACACCCCATAATTCTACATTGATTTCTAATAAAGCTTGGTAGTATTCGTTAGTTTCATCAATACCATAATTTTCTAAAAGACTTTTTCTTACTAGCCTAAATTCTTTATTAATATTGACTAATTTTTCTACATCTTGAATCATTTTAAGCTTAATGTCAAGGATGGTTGCTTTATCTAGGGCTTCGCCTACACTTACTTTAATGGTCATTTTCAATAATTTTGAATGTAAATATAATCGTTTTACTTTATTTCATTAATTTTATCGAAATAAAAAAAACCATGAAAAAAGTTTGCCTTGATTTAAGCGAGTGCAATGGATTGGGAGATTTGATTTGTGCCACCCCAACCATTAAAAAACTATCTCAATCATACGAGCAAAAGATTATTGTATTATCTAAAATGCCAGAACTATTTAAGTGCAACCCAAATGTGGAAGCTAGTTATAAGGCATCATCAATAGATTGGGATTATTTTAATTCGAACTACATCATGCACAATTCATTCTATAATGTAGGTAAGAAAAATGAACGTGGGATAGAATACAAGCATAATGTTATGGATATAAGACAATTCCATGCCATCAATCTTGGTTTCATGCTAGGTCAAGATGAGTTGCAATGCGAGTATCATCCAATTACGGAATTGGCTATACAATTACCCGAAAAGTATGTATTGATACACCCAGTTACTAGTTGGGGAAGTAGAACTTGGTCTTTAGAAAATTGGATTGGTCTAACTCAAAAAATAAACGAAATGGGTTATGAAGTTATTGCAATAGGTAAAGATTCAAGTGAAACGGGTTTCTTTAATGTACAAAAACCTGTTTTTGATTTGCAAATTGCAAACCGATTAAACCTAATGAATAATACTAGTATATCCGATTGTTGGCATTTAATGAAAAAAGCACAAGCCTTCGTTACTATGGATAGTGGGTTATTACACCTTGCTGGTACTACGGATGTGACTATCATTCATTTAGGTTCTTCCATAAAACCCGAATTTAGAATACCATATAGAAGAAAGAGTGGACAAGAGAGTAGGTGTACTTATTCTGATAATAAATTAACTTATCAATATGTTCGTGGTGGTTGTGGATTAGAATGTGCATCTAATATGAAATATGCACTTGAATATTGGGATGACATAAATAGTGTACCACCATTAATAGGTTGTTTAGAAAAAAAGCCAACGTACGAGTGCCACCCTACTTTTGAACAAGTATATGAAGTCTTAAAAAATAATATATGAAAAAAATTCTAGTTATAAGTCCACATTTTTCTACTGGTGGTGCTCCTAGTTGTACTTTAAATAAGATAAAATTACTACAAAGTGAATTTGAAATTAGAGTAGTTGAATATGCTTTTTTAGCTTGGCAATTTGTGGTGCAACGTAATAGAATCATAGAACTAGTAGGTAAAGATAATTTCTACTCTTTAGGTGAAAATAAATTCAATGAATTAATTACTATCATTGAAATTTTTCAACCCGATTGTATATTGATGGAAGAGTTCCCCGAAATGTTTTGTGAATATGGAATATGCCAATATTTGTATAGAAATGATAAACCATACACCATCATTGAAACTACACATGATAGTAGCTTCAACCCTAAAAATAAAGTATGGATGCCTAATAAGTTTGTTTTTGTTAGTCCTTATAGTGCATTAAAATACAACCATTTAGATATACCATACGAAATTATAGAGTACCCAGTGGATTTAAAGGAATGTGTAGAATCATCGAAGGCAAAACATATTTTAGGATTAGAATTAGATTATAAACACGTTGTTATTATAGGTCTATTTACCCAACGTAAAAATCAAGGATATGCTTTTGAAATCGCTAGAAATCTACTAGACCATAAAATAAAATTTCATTTTTTGGGTAACCAAGCAGGAAATTTTCAAGACTATTGGCAACCATTAATGAATAATAAGCCAGATAATTGTATTATTTGGGGTGAAAGAAGTGATACCAACACTTTTATTGAAGCATCAGACTTATTTCTATTCCCATCCAAAGGAGATAGGGGAAACAAAGAATTAAACCCAATTGTAATTAAGGAATCATTGGAATGCCAGCATCTACCTAAATTAATATTTAACCTTGATGTTTATCTAAATAGGTATGATAACTACCATAACGTATTTTATTTAACGGGAGATATTAATCAAGACACAAACAAGGTTTTAGAATTAACAAATGCAAAACAAAAAATTAACCAAGACGAGTTAATTATAATAGGTACTTATCCTAATCTTAAAAGTAGGGTGCAACTTACAAAGGATACTATCAATAGTTTGAAGCCTTTGGGAAAGAAAATAATGCTAGTTAGCCATTACCCAGTGGATTTGGAAACTCAAAATATGGTGGATTATTATATCTACGATGCAGAAAACCCACTAACCTATCATTCATACTATACAAAGTTTTATAATTACCAGAATGATTATGAAGCCGAAATAAACATCAATGGTTTAAAAAATAGTAATCAATCATTGACTGTTTTAACCAATATTTTTAATGGTGCAAAAGCAGCTAAGGATTTAGGATATAAAAGATTTTTTTATTCTACATACGATGTGGTGGTACATGAAAAAGACTTACAAGTAATTGAAGAATCTTTTGACCTTGTAAATGAATACGAAACCGCATATTTGGCATCATTAAATACCCCTTTTGGGAAAGGTATTCAAACAAACGGGATGACTTTCAATACAGATTTCTTTTTAAAAGAATTTCATGATGTAAGGCATCAAGATGAATATAATAAAATTTGTAACGAAATTGGTTGCCAAAATTTTTTAGAAGATTACTTTATTAAAGTAATAAATAGATATAGAACGGATATAAATAAGAGTGATGTTACAATTATAAACAATCAAGAAGAAACTTTTTTAACCCATAGTGGACTTGGGGTAGCATCAAATAGTGAATACTATTCTATTTTACCAATAGCAGGAAAGAAGAATAAGTATATGTTCTATTTCTTTACTTACAATATAGATAGTAGGGTTATTTGGGTTAATATTGACAATTATTCGCTTAAAATTGATATTGAAAAAACAAAAGAGTTTAAATATGAATTTGAATACACTGGCAACAATGTAATTGAAATGCTTTTCCATGACGGGAATACTATATACAAAACGGAAAGGTTTGAAATGAATCCATCTACCATTGAAAAATATCAAAACACTGGTAAGTTCACATGGAAAAACCAAAAAACAAAAATTAAATTAGTACACATACAAACTACCATTCAAGATGAAAGGGAACAAAAAAGTAAAGAATCAATCAAACAAGTCGAAAAGTATGGTATCGAATATATCCAGCACATTAACGAACCTTACAATGATATTCCACCAAAACATAACTGTCAAAGACCCACTTGCGTTTCAATGGACTTGTTCGATGAAGCAACCATTCAAATACATGGTACTGCGTTGACACCTGCCCATTATGGTTGTTATGAAGCTTTTAAAAATGCAATTTTATCAGAGTTTTATGATTGCGATTTTTTAATCGTTTGTGAAGGTGATTGTTTATTGGAAGTAAATCCAATAGATTTTACCAATAAAGTATATCAAGTTAGTAGACTATGCAATGAAAACAATATTGGTTATTTTAGTTTTGGTGATACAAAAACACTAGAGCATGGATGGTTACAATCGCCAGTAATTGAAACAATACCTAATCAAGATTTGCTATTCATTACGAACCATATTATTGGATTGCAATGTATTATGTTTCCAAAATTTACATCCGATTGGCTAAAACATCAATTAAGAACCCAAAAGTGGGATGCTAGTGATATGCTATTCAATATTATTTTCCAAAATTCTAACTATAAAATGGGAATACTACATAATAGAATTACCACACAAATTGAAGGTTATAGTCTAATAGATAAACAAGAAAAACAATTCTTATGAAAATTTGTCAAGTAATAAGTAGTAACATACCTATCAAGCCAACTGGTGAAAGGGGCTGGGGAGCTTTAGAATTGATAATAGATGAATATTCTAAAGGATTTAGAAATTTAGGACACGAAGTAGATATAAAATACTTAAATGAAGTAAGTATTGGTGAATATGATATAGTACATATCCACGTTGCTAATTTAGCCGTAGAAGCAAGTAAAAGGGGATTGCCATATATTTATAGCACACATGACCATCACTCATTTTATTACGGGAAAGATAGTTTTAATTATAATGAGCAACTTGAAGCAATAAAAGGTTCAATATTTTCTATTTGTCATGCCGAATATGTGGTAGACTACTTTGATGGAACGGATAAGTTGTTTTTTGTTCCACATGGGGTAGATACTAAATACTATTTGCCAATAATTAATCCCATAAAACATAAATTATTAGTTTGTGCTAATAATGGTCTTGCAGGTGATTATGGATTTGATAGAAAAGGTTTTAGGGTTGCAATTGAAGCCGCTAAAGAATTGGACTTGCCTATTACAATAGTTGGTGCTAATGCTAATACAAAATTTTTTGAAATACACAAAGATTTGCTTGAATATGATGAATTAATAGTAATAGATACCAACCCAACGGAATCGGAGAAATTAAAAATATTTCAAGACCATACAATATTCTTACACCCCTCTATGTTAGAGTATGGGCATCCTAATCTTACCCTTTTGGAAGCGGCTAGTTGTTGTTTGCCTATCGTTGGTACATACAATGGTACAAATCATTTTTGGGGTATGTGGGTGATACCAGAGATAACTACCAATGCAGTGGTGCATGGTATCAAAGAAACTATTAAAACTTACAACCAAAGGTTAAGTGAATTATTAGAATTTAGAAAAAAACTTGATTGGAGTTTTATTTGTGAAAATGTTGCTAGAAAATACGATGATTCATTATGTACACAACATTATAATAGCGATACAATTAGACTTAAACATAGTGCTTGTATAAATAAAACATTAAAATAAATGATAACATATAACCTTAACCATGTAAATGGACTATTTTTTGAATTACTTACCGATGAAGGAAAAAATAGGGAGTATGACGTATCTTTTATAGACAATAGCAATTTTGAAAAAAATACTATTTACGAAAGTAAAATGAAGGTTAATACATGGGTAAGATTAGATAGAAAATACCTATCCGATATATCCATAGTTGTATCATTTCAAGGTAGAACTATCACTCAAATAAATCTTTTGATAGAAATTATCAATAAAAAAGTGTTTATAAACTTTGAAAGCTCGTCTTTGGGTGATACGATAGCTTGGATGCCTTATTGTTTGGCAGTTAAAAAAATGTACCTATGTGATGTGGTTGTTTCTACTTTTCACAATTATTTATTTGAAAAAGAATATCCAGAGCTAACATTTGTTGGTAGGGGTGTGGTAGTGAATGATATTTTTGCCATGTTTGAGCTAGGATGGTTTTGGGATAAAGCAAAAGAGCCAGTCAACCCAATAATGATACCATTACAACAGACGGCTTGTAATATTTTAAACTTACCATACCATGAAATTAAACCTAAAATAGATTTTACCCCTACACAAAGACCTATTGAAGATAAATATGTAGCCATAGGCATACATTCTACATCAAGATTAAAGTTGTGGGATTATTGGCAGGATGTGGTGGACTATCTAATTGATAAAGGTTACAAAGTGATAGAAATTTCAAAAATAGATAAAGACCATAAATCATTCTATACCCAACCACAACTAACAAATATTATACAACTTGAAAATACTTCAATGGTTAATACAATGAATGTGATACATCATTGTGAATACTATATAGGTCTTTCTAGTGGCTTATCTTGGCTTTCTTGGGCTTTAAATAAACAAGTGGTAATGATTGCCAACTTTACCAATAAGAGTCATGAATTTCAATCTAATTGCATTAGAGTAACTAGTGATAGTGTTTGTAATAGTTGTTGGAATAATCCTATGTTTAAATTTGATAAATCAAACTGGGAATTTTGCCCCGAACATGAAGATACTCCTAGACAATTTGAGTGTCATAAAAGTATTGGTAGTAATTATGTTATTGAAAAATTAAATAATATATTATGAATAATTCCACAATAATTAATAAAAAAAAGAGATGTAAAAGTTGTGGTAAAATTGACTACATTTTTTCAAAAGGTGAATGTAAGCAATGTGCTATTGTGTCTACCACTCAAAAAAGAGTTGAAAAATACGAACTAGAACAAGGAATTGAACTGGATGAATCACTACAAAATCTAATAAATGATTTAGATATAGTATTTAGTAGGTACATAAGGATTAAATATAGCGATAACGATGGTAATTCAGAGTGCTTTACTTGTAGTAAAAAGGGACATTATACGACCTTACAATGTGGACATTTTATACCTAGAGCAAATTTGGGAACAAGATTTTTGGAACAAAATACTAGACCTCAATGTAAAACTTGCAATGAGTATAAAGACGGAAATATTGAAGAATACACAATACGATTAGAAAACGAAAACAATGGTATCACAGATTGGTTAGCAGAACAATCAAGGCAAGTATATAAGCCTACTAGGGATGAAATCAAACAAATGCTTTTTGAATATAGACATAAGCTAAATATCATTAGTGCCAAACTAAAAAATTAAAAAAGTATAGAACAATTAAGTCCTATACTTTTTTTAAAATATTATTTTAGTTGTCCAGCTAAATCTACTATTGTTTGTGAAACTACACCCCATTTGCAATTTTTGAATAGTTCTTTAAGTTTGTCAAAATCGGCATCTTCAAGTTCAAAAGTTTCATTAACTAATAAGTAACCTTCTTCACTAGGCAAATATTCTTTTGTAAATATTTCCTTATGAGCATCTAATTTCTCTAAAAGTCGTAGTCTTTTAATCATTTCATCTACATCAAACCCACCTTGCACTGGGTTATTAATAGCCGTTTTTAAAAGTTCATAGGTGTTAAAAAAAACATCTTGACCATTTAATTTCTCTTTTCTAATGTTTAATTGAATTGTTTTCATTGGTTATTTTTTAGTTTATGCAAATGTAAAATTTAATTTATCTATATCACAATTATAAAAATTATATATAATTTATTTTATAGTTGTGGTAGACGTTGTTGTAGAAGTAGTTGTACTTGGTACTGGTGGTACATAATCTCCTATGATTGTAAGGTTAAGAACTTGTGGTGATGCAGCCCAACTATAAGCATATTCATCATTATTACCCCATGATTGATATGCTGCTCCTGTCATATCAATATTACCACTAGCACATACTCCCATATTTTCATCTAATAAAGCATAGTAGAATCTAGAATACTTAAATAACTCTCCACCAATAGGGTAAAGATTAAAGATAGTTGCCGTTACTGATTTTCCGTTTACCCAACTTTGGATAGGAGAAATTAATTTCATAATTTTTATTTTTTTATGGTGAAGTTGAAGATAAGTTAATATAATAATCTGTTCCGTCAATATTTACTGTCCAATATCCTGCTGCTCCTACTGCTAAACCTGTTTGTACTGCTCCAAATTTCATTGTTCCTGCTGATGCGGTTATTGGTGCTTCTGTTTTTAATGTAAGTGTTTGGAATTTACCATCTTTTACCATTCTGAATTTCTCTACATCATTTGATGGAAGTGTTCCAAAGGAGTAAATTATATCTCCATTATTTTGGTTACTAACAATCATTTTATTGGCTGTGTAACCTGCTGTTTGTTGAACACTTACTATTAAATCTCCTGCTGCTGATAGATTTGAATAATCTGTTGATGCTCCTGCTGCTGCAAACCATCCTATTCCGTATGTTGCATTTTTTACGTTTAATCCATTAGAAGTACCATTTATAACTACGTTACCACCTGTTGTTACACTACTAGAGAATGTAGCTGCTCCTGTGGATGCTATGCGTAACGCTTCAGTTAAAACATTTGAACTGTTAGTTACATACAATCTAAATTCAGTTTCTGCACTTGCTGCATAATTACTATATGCTCTTAAA
>Ga0114964_10000687_pt1 | contig 25575 bp, 33 predicted proteins | sample C_131016_MF_Meta_FD_92638 | JGI IMG/M metagenome (GOLD analysis project Ga0114964, IMG submission 92638) | Freshwater microbial communities from Lake Croche, Canada to study carbon cycling - C_131016_MF_MetaG | ecosystem: Environmental > Aquatic > Freshwater > Lake | place: Lake Croche, Canada...
ATTGGCTAATTTTTACCCCGTTCAGCTCCGATACGCGGCAAAATTCCCTGTATATCAATTTATAAAACAAATTTACCCCGTCCATCTCATCTTTGCCCTCCGGCAATGGTAGACCAAATTGAGCCATTAGCTCCAATTGGCGATATGTCATATAGTCAATATTAAGGCAACCTGGCAGCCCTTGTAACCAGTCAATAAAACAGGCTTCATAGCTTTTTAGGTTGCGTAAATTGTTGGCATATAATGCAACCCGTTGGAATTCTTTCCAAATGATTTCTAAGGATGTCTGCATGTCGCCTGTATGACTTTCGAAGTCCTCAGTATCTACGCAGTCAAAGATATAATTTTGGATTTTTGCCCTTACTGCATCATTAGTAATACGTACTTTTTTAATTGTTTCCATGTTGTTGAGTTTGTTTGGGTTAGATTAGTTGTTAATAAAATGGATTGTAAGCCATTGGATGAGCTCCGCGGCTGATTCCTTGTTAATATTAATATACTTGGTATTGCCTGTTGCGCTAGTGATTCTCATTGTTGGCGCGTATTCGCTGTCTGTGTCAATCTGGGCCAATTCGTCGCGGTAGTAATTGTTAGAAGCACTATCTGAACCATTGGCACCCGTTGCGGATAATATCAACAATCCCATATGGCTAGCGGTAATGTCATGCTTATATTCTCCTACTGTGGTTGCTTGCAAAAATTCGGCACGGTTGCTTAGTGGCATATCGGTAAAAAGTGCCAGCGCTGCTTTAGGTTGCCCGTTGGTAAAGTTGTCAAGTATATTATTATAATATTGCTCAACCGATTCAAATTCCAATCCTGATACTAATTGATTCATGTTCATGTTGTTGGTTTTTTTAGTTGTTGTTAACTGATTGACAAGGCAAACATACAATGTGTTACGTTATAAACCTAATAATGGTATGAATTATTATAGCTAAAAAGGTATCAATTAACATAAGTCGTTGATAATCATACCCCATTATTTTCGATTGAAACTAAAATAAATTAGCTCAATAGTCTAAACGGGCCCGATCTTGTAATAAATTAAGCCGGTCGTTGGCACGTTGCAAGGCTTCATTTATTAGTGCTTGTCCTTTAAGAGTGATGATAAAGCGGCGGGGCCTTCCTTCCAGTATAATGCAACCTGAGGCCGTCAACCTATCAAGCCTAGCTTTGTCCCACTTGCCGCGCTTATATCCATTGATATACGTTGATTCCTTCTCATTAGGTGGATACCCTAACACCTGAGCACAGTAGGCCAACGATACCAATAGTTGTACATCGGTGCCATATAAGCCCATTAGCCTAACTTGGTGAAGCATTCCCCTATATGCCATAGCACCCGATAACAAGAGCAAGTTAATAGCCATTAGGCAAATATAGCCCCTTTGGGGCACAATGTGCCACCTTAAAGCCCGTTGAGATGGAATAGCCCCAAGGATTGAACACCCCCAACAAGCCCTTTTTAGCCCTTATTTAGACTCATTCTAAACAATCAAGCCCAGTGGTAGCAATGGTTTCAGGAGCTTATTTAGATTCATTCTAAATAAGGAACAGCTCAATTTAGCCCAACCAAAATAAATTTTTAGACCAGTCTAAATTAGAATTTAGGTTGATCTAAACCTGGCTCAGGTTGGTATAGTTTTTTATACTTGGCTCAGTGGCTCAGGTATAGTAAACTATACTTCGTATGCTCTGGCATACATTGGCTCATGTATGTTATAGCATACAATGTATGTTGTACCATACATTGGCTCAGGTGATCACCTTTGCCCAATAGTGGCAGGCTGGCAGCTATTGCCCTTCTCCTGCTCAATAGTGCTTAATATGGCTATAGTTGCCTAATAGCCTTCTATCCCTGGAATGGCTGTCAATGGCTTTTGGGCTCAGGGTGGGAATTGGATTCAGGAAACCAAGGGGACACAGTTCGCCTTTGCCCTTTGCCCCTTGGGCGGGCAGGGGTGGGGCTCTGGGAGCGGAACACCCATTGCATAGCATCTTCCCCAAAAAGCCATGTTTAGGGGTTTGCCCAAGGGGGCTATTTGTTTAAAACAAGTTATTGTTTTGCCCATGTATGCTCTAACATACATTTGTTTGGCACAATGTATGGAGTAACATACATTGTGTTTAATTGTTTGCTATCTTTGTATGGTACAACATACATTGCTATGATAGATATAAAGGTTGAAAGGATTAAGCAAGGGATTACCCAAGATGGGTTGGCTCAATTGGCAAACATAAAGCGGCTTACTGTGGCAGGAATAGAGAGTGGCAAACAAAAGCCTTCTTTAGATACTTACGTGGCTCTTATAGGGGCTTTGGGGTATAGGTTGGAGATTGTGCCAATTAGTAAGCCAGTTTATGAAACTGTTGAGCCGTTGACAAGTGAGAAGTTGTTGAAGTTGGGTACTGAACCTATGGAGGTGCGGTTGGTTGACAAGGTGGCTATTGTGGCACAGTTAAAGCAGGATATACTTGTCAAGGAAGAAAAGGTTGTGCCGGTTGTTGAGCCTGATGGGCTAAAGGAATTTGACCCAGGGCAATGGAAAAGCAGGGCACCGGTTGCTCCGTTGGTGCCTAGGGTTGCTGCTGTTAAATTGGTAAAATCGGTTGACAAGAAATAGGGGTACCCGTTATTTAGGTTGGGTTTCCTTGGGTGGTGGGGATTGGGATTGTGGGGTGGTGAAAAAAATTTTGATATTTTAAAACAGCTCAGGACTGTTGTTATCTCTTGCAATCTTTTCATTGATGGCACTGGCTATCCATAGGCCTAGTTCATCTTGGAACTTTTCCCCAAGGGCAGGGGCTTCGCGAAATAGGTTAGCAATCCTTGGCCACGTTTTTAAGTTTGCCAATAATTGATTGTGTTCTGTAAGCAACATGCCTGTGCCTAAATCATAGGTTACTTCCCCAATAAATTCTGCTACGCTGTTTGGTGGTGTCATAATTTGTTGTTTAATTCGTCCACTATTGCCAACAAGATTATCAATATGCTTATCACCAATACAATGGCACCAATAATCATTAATAGCTGTACTGCAAATCCTAGCATTGTGTTGTAGTTCATGATTGGCTGGTTATTTTGTTGTAGGTTTCTGTGTCGTGTATTTTTACAAATGCTATCATGTTTTGGCAATTCATTAGCTTTTGTGCCAAAACAAGTTTGCCTGTTTCCCAAACATGATGGCATTTGTTGCACATTAGCTCAATATTGCCCTTGTCAGTTATTAAATGCTCTTTGTGCAGTTGTTTGCAGCGTTTTTGCGATATGGTGTGGCTATGGGCTATGTGGCCATCGGAACAACCACATCCTTGGCATAAAGGCAATCTTTCGGCATCTATTTCAGCATATATTTCCCTTAGCTCGTTTTTTACCTTGGATTGCTTTTTGCTTACCATGGCAATTTTGCCTTTGGGCTTTTTGGGGGCAGCTATTGGTTTTGGGCAAGCGTTCCAATATAACTTATTTTCACTCATAATACATGCCTCCACCATTTGTTGCTTACAATTCCATGAATTGTATTGTGATTTAAATTGGGAAAAAAATGACGTTTTAATAATTTTGCACCATAACCAGTTTCGATATTTTTCTGCCTAATATCCCTTACTATTGATTCTGTCAACACTGGGTTTATTCTTCTTTCTCCCCGTTTAATTAATCCCATACTCATTGCATGCTCCTTGTTTTCTTTATTGGTGCACCATTCAAGATTTTCTACACGGTTATCGGTCTTAATCCCATTTTTATGGTTAATCTGTGGCTTGTTTTCTGGGTTAGGGATAAATACCATAGCAACAAGCCTATGGCATGCGTTTATTCTTGGCTTTTTATAATCGCCATCTTTCATTAACCCAACTCTTACATATCCTTTTTTACAGAAATAGGGTTTTAATATTTTTCCTTTTTGAAAATAGGTTACAGCATTTTTTCTAACTACTATCTTATCAATAGATTTAATGTTACCCATGTTAGATGCCATGTATCTACCGCCAAACCCATCAATAGGCTTCCATGTTTCATTTGTCAAATTTTTTATTTGATTTTCCATAAACAAAGGTCGCCCCAACGTGCTAATCAACACATCCCGAAGGAAAGTTGTCGTTGGGGCTTATCTTTAAATTGTGAGTTTATGAACATGGGTATGTGTGATTAGCAATGCTAAGATACAAAAAATATCTTGAAATGTTGAGATAGGTCGGTCATTGCTCAACAATATTTTGTCTAACCCAAATAACACAACCAATTATTACTGAGCCTATAAAACAATCAATAGGGTTTTTGTCAATTAACATGGCACTAGCCATTAATGTGCCCAGTATAAGCAAAGTAATGCCAACTGCTAGGCACCATTTTTTTAGTTCTGCCATAATCAATTAAGGTTTATTGTTTGAATCATGTCCGTTTTTTTGGCACTAAGCATCATGTGGCTCATCCTGGCGCTGATTGTTTGAAACATTGCAAAATGTTTGTCTCCATGGTTAGATGCGTGCAAAAATTGCACCAATAGCCCGTGTATTTTTTGTGGGCAGCTGGTTTTTAGTGCCTGTTGGTATATTTGCTCCGGTGTTAATTGTTTGGTCATTTCTTTTGTTGTTTAATTTGGTAATCAATAAGCACCTTACGCATTATCCTTGATGAGCTAGTGTTTGTGAGGTTGGCTTGTTTGTCAAACCAATCTTTTACCTCTTTCTCTATTTTGGTTGCCATTACTACTTTCATGGCACTAAAGTAAACATAGTAAACCATAATAGCAAATAATTGGCTAAGTTTATTTTAGGGTATGATTTCACCTACTGTTAAAGGGTGAAATCATACCTTTTTTATTAGCACGCCTTGGTAATGTGGACCAACCCAATACTCAGAAAGCAATTTGCCAATGTTTTCTATAAGGATACCTTTAATACTTTTTTCGTAGTTGTTGTTACGGACAAAATCTTTCCAGCATTCCACTTTGACATTTATTTCATACTTTTTAATATGGCGCAATAAGTTGGTTGTCATTTTTTGGTTAAAACATAACAAAACAATTTCGCTGTTTTCGTAAGTTTTTAGAAAATCGTTAAGCTTTGTTTTAATTATCATTTTTGTTGTTTTCGTTTGTAGTAGATACACCTGTGGCTTTATCCCACACTATACTACTATAAGGGCAATAGCCAAATAAAGCAGTTAGCGTGGTCAGCAAGGCTTGAATGGTTAAGGTTGCCTGCTCTTACTTGTATCTTATCGCCCCCGCATATCCCGACGGTTTATTGCTTTGGTAATGTAGTATGTGTGGTACTAGGTTACGGCCATCGTAGAGCCTAGTTTGTTAAAGCAAAATGATAAGGTCAAATATTTTCGTAGTTTGATTTAGCAGCCTTACCTTGACTACTCAGGAGAACCTAGTGGAAAGTCCTGTATGCTATGTACTAATTAGGGTTGGCATTAAAGCCCATAGATTGTCTTAGTGATTTTAAATGATGCAATAGCACAAATATAGCAAAATGCTTGGAAATACAAAAAACTATTTTTACTTTTGTATTATTCTTAGTGATGCAAGAAACATGAACCCGATTTTGGCTCCCCGCTAACTTCGGGTTTTCTTTTTGGCAAAAGTTTCTCATCTTGGCAATTATTAAAACGGGGCACTATGACCACTATAAGCCGGCAGCTATACAAGAAGGCACTTAAATCAACAAAGCCACAGGAGATAAGGGATTATTGGGCACAGGTGGCAGATAGGATAGAGGGACAACATAGCCCTGAGCACCAGATGTCGGAGACATTAATCAAAAGGATTCAATATTGGGATCATCCACGCAGGGCTTTTTTGGTTAAATCTGCTATTTTTTAAAATGAAATGATTAATTTGGCACTATAAAAACAAAAAACAATGGCTAAAAGCATGAAATTAGGCGGTGGTGGCAGATTTGCCACAGGCGTTAAAAAGATTGAAGGTGAGGGACTGTCCAAAAAAGCCGCAGGTGCTATTATGGCTGTGGCAGGTCGCAAAGCACATGGCGCAAAACAAATGGCATCCATGGCTAAGGCTGGCAAGAAAAAATAAATGGCACGCCCTAAGCCGTACATTGAAATGGGTGAGCGGATAAAAAAATGCCGTAAAATCCTTGGCAAAAACCAGTTTGAGTTGGCATTGTTCCTCAATATAGGGTACAAAACGGTTGCCAGGGCGGAACGGGGGCATATAAAGCTAAACGATTTGTTGCTTTACCAAATATCATACCATGCAAAACAACCACTCAAGTGGCTTCTCGGGGACAAGGATTACGATATGCCAATCGTGCCCAAAAATGTCAAAAGGGTTAATAATTGATACTTGCTCGGTGTGCCATTGTATTTTGATGATAAAAACGGCAATAAAATCACAAGAATGCCCATTAAAAAAGTGGTAATTTTGTAATTTGGAAATAAATATTTACTTTCGTTGAAACAAATGACACCATGAGCCAAATTAAAGCTTTCCAATTGAATATTGTTTCCTTGAATGGAAACGTGTTTACAGGGAATACCCAAGAACCATTGTTTAACATTGACCGTATTGGTCTTGTTCTTGACAACGGTGATGGTACAAGGACTGTATTCCAAGACGGCATCAATAAAAATACCTTAGACCGATTTGTTGTAACCGACACAGTAGTGGGCATATATGCAGAAGCAAATGCAACCGGCTACACGCAAAACGGTTGGGCACTTGTTACTTTCAATAGTATCAATGGCAACGTATTTGCAACGCCTGAGGATGGCATTATCAACTCTGATTGGGTTGTTACACCTACTCCAATTGCAAATTCCAATGGCGTTTTTGTTGAAACCAAGTTGTTCTTTGATTATAAGAGCCGCAGGTACACCAACAATTTAACTGCTACCATTGCACAAGATTGGAGGACATTGGTTCCGCCTTATGGCAATCAATAACAACCACATTTAAAAAAGGTAAAAAACAGGTATAATGGTTATTGATGGTCAAGTGGTTGTAATAAACCTGCCAAAAAGAAAAGACAGGCTCACGGCTGCACACAAGCAGTTGCAAGGGTTTGAGGTGGTGGAAGCCATTGATGGCAGGTTTGTGCCTGATTTGTTAAATGTAAGCGGATTTGAGCGTGCATGTATCAGGTCGCACAAAAAAGCCGTTAGCCAAATAAAAGGAGAATACATTACCGTGTTGGAAGATGATTTCCTTATCATGCCCAACATTGATTATAGCATATTGGAAAAGCTGCCAAGTGATTGGTGGCTTTTTTATTGGGGTCATGTGCCGCAGGAACAATATCATGCTTATGAGAATGGAATAGTAAGAGCCATGAGTGCTATTGGGGCATGGGCATATACCATTAAAAAAGAAGCCCTAGAGCAAGTTTTGCAATTTGATGAGCAATCGCCTTACGATATGCAATTGCAATCAATACAACCCGCTTATGGGCTTTTGGATGGCATGATTGGGGTAGCCGCAGGATATAGCGATATTAAAAAACAGGACTTTAACCCAGTGGGGTATTACCTAAAAGACAACATATCCTACCAATGAAGCTAATTACGTCATTTTTTGTGCCGGAGAACAAAGAACGCTATTGCGAGCTGTTGTTTTGCTTGTTGCATAATTTGAATAACCCAATATTTGATAGCATAACAGTGATTGTTGAGCCAAACATTGCGCTGCCCAATAACCCAAAGCTAACAAGAGTTGAAATGGAGCAACAGCCAACATTTAATAATTTTATTTCTTTGATTGATGGGCCAACGGTAATAGCCAACTCAGACATAATCTTTGACAACACTTTTGCGGCACCGGTTGACAACGAATGTTTTGCCCTAACAAGGTGGGAGCTATCGGATAGTGGCATAGAAACATTTGAGCCAAGGGCTGACAGCCAGGATTGTTGGGTGTTTAATACCAAACCGGCAATTGATGCTCCATTCTGTATGGGCGTTAGAGGTTGCGATAATAGGTTGGCATATTTGCTCAGGAAAAGCGGGTTAAAAGTTAGCAACCCAAGCCTGACAATTAAGACTTACCATGTTCACAATGATAAATCAAGGAATTACAGCAAGCAAGTAATTGAGCCACCATATTTGTTAATTGAGCCAACGGCATGAAAATACTCCAAATAGGGATGGGACAAAACCCCGATGGGCTACAAAAAGCTTTTGCTGCCAAAGGGGAGCACAAATACTTATGGAGTGGAGACAAGGAGCTTAATGCCAAAATTATTGCTATTTCTGCTAGTTGGAAACCTGATTTGATTTATATGCAAGTGCAATGTGAAGGTGTATTGCGCAATGGTGCATTGGCAAATGCAAAAGCAAACGGTGCCTACATAGTAAATTGGTGTGGTGATGCGCGGAACCCGCTGCCTGAATGGTATATAGAAACAGGCAAAGTAATTGATATGACTTGTTTTACCAACCAAAGGGATGTTGACACCATGATTGCCATGGGATTAAATGCTTCGTTTTTGCAAGAAGGTTATGACACAGAAATATTTAGCCCGTTTGGAGAAAAAATTGATGGGGATATTGTGTTTGTTGGCAGCAATTATGGCGATGATAGGTTTCCGTTATCCAAGGAGCGCAGGGTAATGGTTGAAACGCTAAAAGCTAATTTTGGCAATAAGTTTCAAGTGTATGGCAACAGATGGGGTTGGGGCAGGCAAGTAGACCAATTAGAGGCGGCAAAGATTTACAGAGGAGCAAAAATTGTGATTAACCATAGTCATTTCAATTTGCCACGGTACACCAGTAACAGGATGATATTTGCCATGGCATGTGGGGCTTGTGTGATGACTCATAATTTTCAGGATGTTGACAAAGATTGGTCGGATTACAACGAGTTAATTGTATGCGATATGAGACCATTGCTAATTAATTGCGACACATACCTTGACCAAATTAATAACAAAGAACGCAACCGTATTGCTCACAACGGGTACATTAAAGTAAAGGAAAATTACACGTTTGAGCATTTTGTTGACAATGTAATAGCAATGATACCATGATATTTGATTGTTTTCCTTTCTTCAATGAGCTTGACCTGTTAGAAATCAGGCTCAACACCCTGTCTCCATATGTTGACCATTTCCTAATAGCAGAATCAGACAAAACATTCTCAGGCAAAGATAAGCCGCGTTACCTTGAAAAGAATTGGGACAGGTTTGCCAAGTTTCACGACAAGATTACCATAGTAAATTATAGCCACCAAGGGGAAGCATGGGCTACCGAAGCAGAGGCAAGGAACTGTTTGGGCAGGCAAGTGTTAAAGATGAGCAAAAACCCTCGCTATGATATTGTAATTCAATCGGATTGCGATGAAGTGCCGAATGGTTTATTTTTTGCCAACCCAAATGGCATTGGCAGTCCACAATCTTGGGCTGAATTGAATGAATGGAATATCATTCCAATTGCTGTATCGCTAGATATGCGAATGTTCTATTATTTTCTAAACACCGAAAAAGAGCAAAACTGGACTTGCGCAACTGTTTTCCAAGTGCGAGAACTTGAAAACCATACCATGCAAGAAATGCGTAGGTCAGACTTTCCATTAATACCAAACGGAGGATGGCATTGGTCATACCTTGGCGGCACAGAAAAGATAAAAGAAAAGATTGCAGCATATAGCCACCAAGAATTGAATATCCCGTTACATTTGAATCGCATTGAAACAATGGTAAACGAAGGCAAAGATTTGTTTGACCGGAACGAAGATGTGCATTTGGTATCTATTGATGGCACGTTTCCAAAATGGCTATGCGACAATGTTAATTTGTACCAACATTTAATAAAGCAATGAAGTACGCAGCAGTAATAGTAGAGACAAGGAAAGTTGATGGTTTTGGGCAAATTGTCAAAAGCCACATGAAGCATTTGCCTGCTGATTGGGACTTGGTTGTATGGACAGGGCAATTCAACAAAGATTACGTTGAAACACAAGTGCCCCAAGCAACAAAGCTATTGACCTGCAATGTTGACAATATTGACAAATACAACAAGCTATTGCTTTCGGTAGGCTTTTGGACAATCCTAAACGAATACGATAGGGTGCTAATATTTCAATCAGACAGCATGTTGCTAAAAGATGGCATTGAATTGTTTCTTAAATACAGTTATGTTGGTGCTCCATGGATATGGGCTAATGACAGGCAAAAAGGTGGCAACGGTGGATTATCAATACGTGAGCCAATGGCAATGATTAAAGCAATCTTGAACCATAAACCACAAGGAGAAAACGAGGATATATTTTTTAGCAACCATTGCGAAAATGTGTCCCCAAGGGAAGTGAGCGAAATGTTTAGTTGCGAAACCATATTTAAACTGGGCACGCAAGGCTATCATGCTATTGAAAAATGGTTAACACCTGAGCAGTGTGAGCAAATAAAAACACAATACAACTAATGAAAGAAGGAAAGTACAGGGTAATGCTAATAAAAATAGCCAACCTTGAGAAAAAGGAAAAGTTGGATGACAATCAAAAAATACAGCTTGAATTGATGAAGGCAGAAGTAAAAAAGTACGAGGACAAATATTTCCCACTATGACCATACAACAGAAATACCAAGAGAGGTGCAATCAGGTTAGCGACATCTACCAACATTTGCCTACGTTGCACAATTATGCCAAAGAATGTAAGCGCATTACAGAAATGGGTGTTCGTAGCGTAGTAAGCACTTGGGCTTTTTTAGCGGCAAAACCTGACCGGTTAACATCAATTGACCTTGAGTACAGTGAGAATATTGAAAAAGTTGTTGCCTTGGCAGACATTGAACACATTGACTTTGATTTTGTAAAAGCCGATGTGCTGACCATTGAAATAGAGCCAACGGATTTGCTTTTTATTGATACTTGGCACACTTACACCCAACTCAAGCAAGAACTGGCGCTACATGCTTCAAAGGCGGCTAAATACATTATCTTGCATGATACAGTAACCTTTGGACACATTGGTGAAGATGGAAAAGACAAAGGATTGTTGCCTGCGGTATATGAGTTCCTTGCCGCAAATGAAATGTGGTATCTAAAAGAACAATACAACAACAACAACGGATTGACTGTACTAGCAAAATATCCTGTATGAGCATAATGGAAACCATGCCCAATGAATTGTTACCGTTTTTTAAAAAGAAAGCCAAACGGGGTATCGTAACATTGGCTCTAGGTGATGCTTTGTATGGCAACCTTGCTACTAACCTAGCCATGAGCCTAAAGCACGCTGAGGACATGCCTATTGCGTTAATTTACACCCCTTCCGCAATAGCCAACATTGGCAACGAATATTTGTCCTTGTTTAGCCACAAAATATTGTTTGATGAATCAAAAGTGCTGATTGATGGTGTGCATCATTGGCATTTAGGTAAAATGTTCCTTGGCGAATATACTCCTTTTGAAAAAACCATTTTCCTTGATGCCGATACCATGTGGAACAACAAAGCATCATTGAATGGCATTTTTGATGAATTGAACGGTATGCCAACAGTATTTCAAACTAAAGGCAGCTTTAACCGTGGCACATCATACACGTTTTGGGGTGATGCTAGGGACATAATGGGAAAGTATGGCATCAATGATATACCATGTACCTACGGTGGGTTTATATATTTTGAAAACGACACCATGCTGCAAAAAGCTAAAGAAATATACCTTGAGCAACCAACCATAGCAGAAAAATGGGCAACAGGTATTCCTGATGAATTTTGTTTTAATGTGGCATTGGCATTAACCGGTCAAACACTACCCGATTATGAGCCTATCTATTTTCCTGCTATGCACGGAGGGCGAAACAAACATCAAATTGAGCAATACGATGGTTTTACTGTGTCAGGCAATATGATGGGTGGTCAATTAAAAATGACTTATGAACATTGGGCTAAAATGTATGCTCACTGGCTAAAATTGCCGTACATAAAAGTGTGGGATAAGCGTGATACTATTAACGAAAGAAAAGAACAATAATGGCAAAATTAGAAGTTTATGGGAAGTTGGTTCACCAGTTTGAAATAGAGCAAAAGCCAACAATTAAAGTATGCGTAATTATTGTCGATGAAATAGGCGGCAGGAATAAAGGTCGCAGCCTGTGCCGATTTGAAATAGTCAACAGGCACATTGATCAAGTGGTCCCTAAACTAAAAGTGGGCAGCAATTACACTTTTGACTGTGAATACTTTAGCAAAGCAGTAGGAAACAATTATTACAATTTCATAGAAGTTTACGACGTAAAATAAACCAAAATCCAAACATGAGGTATTCAGAACAAGAAACGGTAGAAACAATCAAAAGGGTAGTAAGCGATTTGTGTGGCGCAGTAGAAACCACGTTAGGGCCATTTGGCAGCAATGTATTGTTGGGTGATGCCAATATGACCCCTAAAAGCACTAAAGACGGTGTTTCGGTAGGCAAGCATTGGTTTTCAATTCATCCCGATGAAAGGGTTGTGTCCAACCTTATCAAACAAGCATGTATTCAAACCTATGAAGATGCAGGCGATGGAACAACAACATCAATGGTGCTGTTAAAATCAATCATGGAACAATTTTGGACATTGCCTGCTGGTTACAATGTGCATGAAATAATTGCAGGCATGAAAACAGCCGTTGCAACAGCCAAAGAGTCTATCCTGAGCGAAAGCATCCCTGTCAATGATAAAGTGTTGGAATGTGTGGCTAGGATTTCATCCAACGGAGATGAATCCATTGTAAAACTTGTTACCGAAGCATATTCCCATGGCACAGATTTGCCTTTTCATGTACAAGATAACCGTAGCGGCAGGAATGAAGTGGAAAAAATTGACGGTTGCCTATATGAACAAGGATATATTGACCCCGTGTTCATCAATACCGGCAGGGGCACATGCGAGCTTGAAAAAGCCCATATTCTTATCTACGACGGCAAAATTACCGACATCTACGACATCAAATGGTTGCTTGACCATGTGCTTGTAACCAATGCTCAAGGTCAATTAATTGGCAGGGTAAAAGGCAAGGAAGAAGATAGCATTGTGATTATTTGCGAGGACATTGTAGGCAGGGCGGCTAACTTCTTGGCAAATGCTAAAGAAGCAGGATTGGGCATTTGCGTAATTAAAATGTATGAGCAAACAGCATTAAGACAGGATATTATGACCGACCTTGCAATCATGCTTGGGGCTAAATATTCATCTCATTACAGTGGGCAAACAGTAAAAGGATTGACACCTGCGGTATTGGGCTTTGCGGAGAAAGTGGTGGTAAAAAGGACATCAACCATATTTACTCAGCCACATCACAACGTAAAAGTTGTTGAAAACAGGTTGAAAGAAATAAAAGAACTTGAAGCATCGGTAAATACCGACTTTGAAAAATCCGAGTTGGAAAAAAGGGCAAAAAGGATTGGTGGCAAAGTTGTTACTATCCATGTTTCCAAAAAGACATCAGCGGAAACAGAGGATTTCAAGGATAGGCTTGACGATGCTTTAAGGGCATGCGCTGCCACCGTGGAGCTTGGTGCCGCAGCAGGGGGTGGGTTCACTTATTTTAGGGCAGCAGACAAAATAAGTGCCGAATTATCCGTGTTTAATGATGGTGTTGGCATTATAACAAATGTCCTTGCGGCTCATCCGTGTAAGATATATGGCTCAACTGTGTTTGGCAAAGAAATGCTAAAAGCAGGCGCTACTGTTGATTACAAAACAGGAAAAGTAAAAGATGCCCTTGAGCTAGGATTGCTTGACAGCACCAAGGTGCAAGTATCGGCATTGGAAAATGCCATATCGGTAGCAAGCGAATTAATGAAAACTAAAAGGATATTGACTGCATGAAGCCATTAGACAATTGCTTAAAAATAAAAGATACCGATAGCTTTATGCCTACTCACTTTGGTGAGGTGCTTGAGGTAGGCGAAAATAGGGACAACCATGGCATTCAACAAGGTGCTACGGTGCTATTCAGGAAATCCCCTGATACCCTATACAATGGCGACTTCTTTGTCCATTGGACTGATGTGTATTTGTGCAACAACATCCCTACCGGTCATTACATTACCGCCTTGCCAATAGGTCCATCTCAAAAAGGTGGCACAGGAGAATATAAAGTAGTGGACATTGGCGACAAAGTATCTCATGTCAAAAAGGGCCAAATTATTGTTGCTAAGGTATTTGGCAGCATTGAGCTTGAGGATGGGCTTCAATTGATTGACGAAATGGATGCGGTATGTATTGCGTAATTGACATTGACATGGACTACACGCATTTCATGGGCATCCAATTGGATAGCACCTATGAGAATGTAGGCGAGGACATGCCTGTTACTGGCACCATTGTGTCGGTACCCGATAGCCTACCATACGACAAAGCCCAATGGGACAAATGGCGTTCCCACCCTTACCGCACGCCTTTTATCTCAAAAAGGATGAGTTGGATCAACGAAAACACTATGCCATGGGACACTGATATACAAGTGCAGCCTGGCGACAAGGTGTGGTTTTTTTACAGGGGGCTAGAAAACCAACAAAGCCAAATTACCCATGAAGTAAAGTATGAGCATTTGTATGCCAAGCAAACCAAAGATGGATTGTTTATGTTAAATGGGTACGTGGGCATTGAAATACAAGAAGAATCAAAAACATTTTACGGGCAAGAGGTAGCCACAGGGCAATTAAAAGGTATTGTGGCAGCCGTAGGTACTCCGTTGCGCAGCTATAAAGACTACCCGCACGTAGACACTGATACGTTAGCAATTGGTGACGAGGTGGTGTATCACAACAAATTTGCTTTCAGAATGGAGGCTAATGTTCACAACAGGGCAGGTAAGGATATTCATTTGGTTCAAAGAAAGGAAATATTTGGCTATGAGCGAGCTTGATTTTTCCCAAATGAAGTTTGACCCCACTGCCGTGCCTGATGGCATGACAATGGTAGAATATTACCCTTATTTGCAAAATTACGAGGAGTTTAGCAAAGCATCGGATAGGATAATGAGGTTTGCTTGCTTTATGGCAGACCCTAGTAGTCCATTTGCCACTATTATGGACGTTGATTTAAAGCTAAACAATTCATTGGCCAAAGCAGGCTATGACCCACAAAAAGAAAGTGAGTTGTGGGAAAACATCAAATCAGGGTTCAACAAACAATGCAACAATATCATTGTAAGGTTTCTTTCTATCTTTTCCAATGCCCGTTTTACCACATTGTATGTGCAAAAACAGCATTATTACAATCAGGTGGCAGTATTGATGCTACCGGTGGATGTCAGGGATGAGGATTTCTTGAAAAAGCAAGATATGAAGGACAAGATGCTACCACGTATTGAGGACTTGGAAAAGAAAATCTCGCTCAACGAATCAAACCTTTTTAGTGATGAGTTTACCAAAAACGCATTTGACCTAGATAGCTCATTAAAATATCAATTACTTGCTGAGCACTATTCTGAAACAGATGAGGAAGCCTATTGATGCGGTACGTACTTAATTTTGACAAGCCAACCATAGTCACCCACGGGGAGATAGAGTGCATATTGCCTACTATGCCCCCATTGGAAGAAATGATTAATTATGGGCTAGATATCAAAGAACAGAAGTTTAAGCGCTTACCAGTGCCCACAGGCAACAAATGGGCTAAGATGTCACTTAGGGAGCGTGTTAAATTTGTGGAGCATGATTGGCACAGGAGAAAAAACGGTGAGTGGTGGCTAATAAAAAATGTGCCTATCTACATTACAGGTCCAAACCTATTCTTTCTTGACCGGTGGACCACGCAATCAGGTATGCCACCTGAGTTTCGTATATCTCAGGTAAATGTATTCCAAGTATGGTTTCATATTAGCAGGGCACCAAAATGCTGTGGGTTATTTGTGCTAAAAGGGCGTAGGGCATATCTTACTGAGGTAAGGTTGGCTATAAGCCTTGAATTGGTAACAAGAAAGACCAACAGGCTTATTGGTATGCAAAACCAAGACGAATCAGCAGTAGAACGTGATTACAAACGTATCATTGATGCCTATTTAAAGCTACCAAGGCACTTTAAGCCCATTAACCAAGGAGGCAGAGACCCGAAAAGTGGGCTATCGTTTCGTTACCCTACCAACAAAAACGTAATTGCCGACATAGTAAATGAATACCAACTTACTGAATTGGAGATACAGCAAATTGCCTATCTCAATTCAAGTGTAACATTTGAGACTACCAAAACAGGTAAGTATGATGGGGAAAGGTTGGCAATATACAACGGTGGTGAGTGGGGCAAGATTGACCCTAAAACCATGGATGTAAGAAAACAGCTCAATGTTATCCGACCTACATTGTTTAGGGACAAGACGGATAAAAAATTGGGCAATATGTTTATTGAAACATCCATTGAAGAAGTAGGAGAGAACCTTGAAGTTGTATCAGATATATGGAGCGACAGCAATCCTTTGGAGCTACAAGATGGCAAAACCATTACCATGTTGTACCGGCTATTTATCCCAATGCACACCATAGGCAAGCCTGATGAGTGGGGATTTGTGGATGAAAAAGCTGAATGGCAAAAGTTAGAGGATGAGCTACAAAGGCTATTAAAGGCAGGCAAAAGCAAGGAAGCGGCTCAATGGAGAAGGCAAAATGCCCGTTGCATAGAGGACGCCCTTACCCCAAGCCCCGAAGCATCGCCATTGGACACCGAAGCCATTGCAGCTAGGCAATACCAATTAAACATGGAATTGGATTGGCGCAACCAACCATTTACCGAAGATGGCATACCAGTAAAATCAAAAATAGTACGAGGGGATTTTGTGCGACCTAATGGCATAGATTCCCCTCCTGCGTTCCTTATAAGGGAAAGTGGCAAATTTTATATGAGTGAGCCACCAAGCAAAATAAATAATTTTATAATACAGGATGGGCTAAAATCCCCTGCCAATTCTCATGTGTATGTAATAGGGGTTGACCCCGTGGAACATGGCAACGTACAGCGTCAAGACAAGGCATCTATGTTTTCTATTGCCTGCTTTAAAAAGCTTAATGAAGCCCTTGATGGCAACAAAATAACCGTTAACGAGGAAGGTGAAAAGGAATATACTGACTTCAATAATTGGAAATCCAACTATTTCGTCTTAGATTTAGCGTGCCGAGAGGAAGCTCCGCAAACTTCATATGAGGATGCTTTGATGGCGGCAGAGTATTTTGGTTGCCAATTATTGATAGAATCAAACAAAAAAGGTTTTATTGATTATTGCAACAGGAGAGGAAGGAAGAACTATGTGATGATACGCCCGAACTATACGGGCATAGGAAGTACAGATGAGCAAGGGATACCTAGTTCGACACAAACGATTGAATTGCTTATATCACAGTTAAAACAATATACCCATTATTTCTGTCCTTTGGTAAACCATCCTAACATATTGAATGATTGGGCATTGTTTACAGGAACAAAAGCAAACAGGACAAAAAGGGATTTGTCAATGGCTAGTGGTTGGGCATTGGTTGGGGCAAATGAAAAGCCCGAAGAACCAAGAAGGACATACAGCATGGGACAATTGTACCGTGGGTTATAACGGAGTGACGGTGAATTTACATAAAGAATGAGCCAAATCGGAGCACCTGATTTTCTTGCCGGCGACTTGTTTGCCACAGATGGACTGGAATCATGGGAAGGAGTTGACTTCCCTGAGCCTGATGCGCAAAATGATAAAGTTCTTACAGATGAACAGAACGATGCTATGCGCACTTATATGCTCAACACCGCAAGGTTTGGGTTTAGCAGGTTTATAAACAACCGTACAAGCATGCCTTATGGTGCATGGAACGGTGGCTTATGGGCACTCAAGCTAAGGAACTATGCAAGGTATGGTTTCTATGACATCAACCAATACCTAGAAAAACTTGTCCCGGGCTCACTAAAAGTATCTACCACAAGAACTGGTGCCAATACCCCATCGGGAGCTTTTGCTTTTGCTGCTAGCCCAAGGAAATCTTCTGACCTACCTAATGCGGCACGGGCATACATGAATATCAACCTTGCCCCTTATCCATTGTTGCCTAGCCTAATGAACAAGGCTTTATGGCAAATAATGGGGCAAAAATACCGTCCCGAAGCATTTGCTGTGGACAGCACGGCACAAGTGGAAAAGGAATACGAAAAACAATTGCTGTTGCTTGAGTTCCATCCTGCATGGATGCAATTTAAAGAACAAGCACAAGCATTGGGCGCACAACCACCCAACCCCGCTGAGCAATTTAGCGACAAAGGAGACGTAGAAGCCCATTTTGAGCTTGACCAATTTAAATTGCAAAGGGAAATTGACATTGTGGATCTATTGATTACCTCTTTGCAAGAATCGGGATGGGATGCCGGTATAGCCGTGCAATTGATAGAAGATGTGCTTACATTGAACAAATGTGCCACAGAAACCTATACCGACCCTGCCGACAATATCCCAAGGGTTAAGTACCTTGATGCCGCTAACGTGTTTTGCCGATTGAGCAATTATGACGACAACAGGGATGTTGATTACGTGTGGGTGCTAGAAAGGATGACTTTATCTGATTTGAGGCGCTACAACCATATCACAGAAAAAGAGCTAAAAGAAATTATCCAAAGGTATCAAGGGCAATACAACAACCAATTGATAGCCACCCGTAATGACCAATGGGGCAGGTTTTACAACCAATACTCTGTTGGGCTGCAAATACCTGAGTATAAGTTCAATATAATGAGAGGCTATTTCATTGCTTCGGTAAAAAAGAACTTCACTAAAATCAAGCGTGCCAATGGCACCATGTCTTTTAAGGAAGTGGGCGATGATTACGTGTTGAGCGAAAAATCCAAAGCAGAAGGCAAAGAACTTGTGACTAGCACATCCGAAAGGTTGTTTCAATGCTCATGGGTAATTGATACCGATATTGTGTTTGACTATGGATACGCTAAGAACGTGCCGTATAAAACAGAAAATGGGCTTAAAAGGCCAGTGATGCCTATTTCGGTATATTCTATGCAAGGCACTTCTTTTGTAGAAAAAGGCGTGACCTTTCAGGATGATGTAAACATTGACCTGTACAAAATGCGTCAGGCCAAGATAAAAATGATACCACCGCCAGGTTTAATAGTAAGCCCCAAAGCACTATCCAATGTGGACATTGGCACAGGGGAGCTAGAGCCAAGGGATGTTATGGATTTGCTACAAGAAAGCGGCACATTATATGCCGATGACATGGGCGACTATAACCAAAGGAACTCTAACAGTGCCCCTATTAAGCCTATAAGTGATAATGGTGGAGCGCAAATAGCCATGTGGCAGGCAACCATAGCCAACAGTATTGCCATGTGCAAAGAGCACCTAGGAATCACTGGTGTGGTAGACACATCGCAACAGCCGGCTAAGAAAGCCGTGGGCGTAGCTGAGTTGGAGCTGCAAGGTACTAACAACGCATTGAAACCATACCAAAATGCTTACCTGTGTACTTTTAATGGCTCATTAGAAAACTTGCATAGAGCATGGAAAGTACAAGCATCAAGAGACCCAAGGAAAATAAAGTACCAAGGCGTAGACACCAAAGCATTTAGGGAGATTGCCATTGGCAAAGATATTGCCGATAGCGAATTTGGCATTTATGTAAACGCAGCACTAGAAGAACAGGAAATACAAAACCTGTTGCAATTGATGACCGAACAGAAACAGTTAGGCATACAAAGCAATGGCAGTTCAGGCATAGATGCGGCTCAGTTCCTTTATGTGTACCAAATTCTAAAAGATGGCAATATCAAAAAGGCTACCAAAGCATTTGCGGAAGCGGTAAGGCAAAACAAAAAACATGCTTTGCTTATGGCACAACAAAATTCAGAGCAAAATTCCAAGACACAACAAGATTCTATTTCAGCCAAGATGCAGGCAGACATACAAATGATGCAGCTAAAAGGACAAATAGACGACCAAGGCAGGGCTACGCAAGGCAAAATAGATGCTATGTTGCTACAAATCAAACAGCAAGGCGAGGACAATAGGGCAGCGGCTAAAAACCATACTACCTTAGTAAACACCATGATGGACAAATTAGGCAACGCTCACTCTACCGAAATGAAGCATGAGCATGAAAAATTGATGCAATCAAACACGCCACCAGTAGTACCTCCGCCTATGGCACCGCCAATGCCACCGGTAGCGGCTCAGCCAATGCCACCACCACAACAACAAATGCCACAACAAATGCCTCAACAATAAATTTGCATTTCAAAAAAAATCCTTTACATTTGTATTATGTCAGAAGAAACGGTAGTACCTCATACGGAAAATAAAGAGCAAGCGGTAATCACTCCACAGGAATGGTTCAAAACCGAATTTGGTGATGTAGACCCAACTGTGGTAAAAGAAAGATTCACCGATTACGAAAATGTTAAATCGCAATTGTCACAAAGGGAGCAACTTTTGCAAGAAAAAGAAGCAGCCTTGGCAAATGCGTATCCAGATGATTTTACCAAAAAGTTGGCAGAATTAAAAAAAGCAGGAGCTAGGTCGGAAACCATTGACGCATTTTGGGAAGTAAACAAAAAGCCGCATAGCGAGCTTACCCCAAAAGAGCAAGTGGTGCTGCAATTGAAGCTTGAAAAAGGGTGGAGCACCAAAGATGCAGAAACCTACGTAAATGGCACATATAGCGTTGACGAGTCAGACTACCTAGTAGATGACTATGACACAGGCGAAAAAGTGCTATCACCAAAATATCAAAGGGCAAAGGAGCTAAAAGAGCTTGAGTTGAAAGACAAAGCAAGCGCAGCATCCGATTTCCTTAAACAATACACCAGTAAACATTTTGATCCAACAGCCGAGATTGAGGCACGCAAACAACAGGAACTTGGTTACTTGTCAGAAGTGGATAAGCAATTTACTAACTATGCCTTTCAGGGATTGACAGGTGTGGAAGTATTGCCCGCTGATGAAAAAAGTGGCAGGGAGCCTTTGGTTCTTGACCTTGATAACGGTGAATTTTCAAAAACAGCACCTCAGATTGCCAAAGACTTTCTGATTAACAACAAATTGGCACCTACTGCCGAGAACCTAAGCAAAGCGGGAGATTTTGCGAAAAGTGTGTTCTTCATGCAAAACGGTGAAACTTTGTTAAAAAAAGGTGTTGATACGGCTTACAACAAAGGTTTTGAAGATGCCGTAAAACAATTTGAGAATCCAGGTAGGGTTAAAAAAGATGCAACAGGTGGCACAGGAGCTAAAGACCCACGTCAAGCGGCATTTGCCAAATTCGTACAGTCTAAAGCACCAAAAGTAACGCAACGGTAAATAATGAGCAACGGTTGAGTAAAGGTTTATCCCAAAAAACAACCAATGTCTACATATCCAGCAGGAGCTAACTCCGGCCCTCAAGGTGGCTTTTTACCTTTTGGCGGCAAAGTCGGTAACGTATTATCGCAAGCCGTAGTAACAGCGTACAACATCTTTCCTCCTGACAACTTGATGCAGTTGTTTCAGCGCCACGATGTGCCTATTCCTTACAACCAATACCTACATGCTATTGGAGCAGTAAGAGGCACAGCAACCCCTACCACCGGTCACTACGAAAATGATTGGTTCATTGACAACTGTTTGATTGGCTCTGTTGTAACCCCTGCGGGTGGTGCCGGTCAAGACATGATTGTTGCTCTTGACCCTTCTTCTATGGTGACTATTGATGTTAACGGCAACCCACAAACAGGTTCTTACGTTAACCAAAACGATATTCTTGACCTAGGACCTGGCGTAAAAGCTTTGGTTGTGTTGAAAGACACTTCTTTTAACCCATACCGTTTGACCTTGCGTCCAAACAATACCACTGTTAACTTGAACAGCTATGTTACAGCGGGTAAGCGTTTGGCAATTGGTGCTTCTGCCTATGGTGAAGGAACTGAATTTGGCGAAGGTCGTATTTCTCAAGTGTTCAAGTACACCAACAGCTTCCAATATTTCAAGGATGGCGTTGGCACTACTGGCACACAGTTGGCTAACACTACTGTGTTTGAGCCTGTACCTGATACCGAAGGAACATACTTCTTGAAAGTACAATCAGAATGGTACAAGCGCCACCAATACAACAAGGACCAAGCAATTGTGTTTGCTTCTGCTTCTAACAACTTCTCTGTTACCCCAACATCATTGGGTTACAGTGTAGGCGTTCCTACCACAGAAGGTATGGTGGATTTTGTGTACAACTATGGCCAAAAGAACAACTACAACCTTGGTTTGTTGGCTGTTCAAGATTTTGACCAAAACGGACGCGTGTTTACACAACAACGTATTTCTACCAAAGTCCTTGACGGCTTGGCAGGTTACGATGCTTTCCTTGAAATGGAAAACACCCTGAAAGACTATGCCGGAGACAAACAAATCTTCGTTAAAGGCCTTGACGGTGACACCGAGTTTGAGGTGCATGTAGGTTTCCGTTTGTTCAAGAAAGGTAGCTACGACTATCGCGTGAACGAGTTTGCTCAATTCAGCTTTGTAAAAGGCCAAGGTGCCGCTGACTATCCATACCACAACTGGATTATGTTCTTCCCGTTGTACATGGTGTTTGACAAAGAATTGAACAGGGAAACTGCCTCAATGGGATGGGAGTACAAAATGTTGGATGGTTACAGCCGTAACGAATTGTTCAAGTACCAATCAGGTTCCGGTAAGATGGGCCAAATGGTTACTACATTCAACGGTGCCGACATCGACAAGTATTCATTGGAAAGCGAAATTGCATTCCACGGTGCTTGCCCTAACCAAGCGTTGATCATGTTGCCATATTGATAACCACGGGAGGGGTTTAAACAGCCCCTCCCATTTTTTTTATAACCATTCAACCAAACAAATGCTGTATCTAAACGGTGAAAAAAAAGAAGTAAAGGAAATTGCTGAGCTATTTGACATCTCTATTCCAAAAAGGGAAACAAGGTTCAAGCGGACAATGGAAGGTGCCAATTGGAGCGATGACAACCGCAGGCTAATATTTAGTGGCATCAACGGTATGTATCACTACACGGTAAAAGACAAAGAAGGCATTGAGTATGACTTCGCTTATACCACCAGTGCTGCATCAGGAAGTGGTGATAGGAAGGTATTTCCTTATGGCTCTTACAGCTTTCAAGGACACGATATACCTGTATCGCCAAGCAAAAAAGAGGAATTTATAGCACTATACCTGCATCCCAACTGTGGCAACAACTACCGCGCGGAATCTAGGAAAATGTTTGTGCTTGAAGATAAAGAAGCCGAAGCGTTGGCATCAGTAAACAAACAAGACAAATTGTTCAAAGCATTGTCTTATGTCAACGACCCATCGGTATCGCTTGATGTGTTTAAATTGTATGCTAAGGCTAAAGGCTTGAGCAACGTGGACCACATGAGCAAAACACAAATCATGGAGTATGTTGGTAGCGCAGCTTTGAATGACCCTACAACATTCCTTGAGGACATTGACAGCCGACCTATTCAATTCAGGGGTATCGTAATGGATGCCATTGACAAGGGTATCATTGGTCAAGAAAACCATAACAACAAGAACTATTGGGTATGGAAGAAAGGCTCTTTCAAAGGCACTCAAATAGTTCGTTTCCGTGACGGTGAAGCCCGTGAGGACACTTTGATGCACGCATTTGGCAACTCTGACAACCTTGACGAAATTATCAAGAGCATTAGAACCATTGCATCAGGTGAAACATTGGCACAAAAACTTGCCGTTACCGAAGCATTGGGCAATACGGTAAAATTGGAAACCATCCCTACCGCTTTGAAAGAAGGCGTATTTACCAAACAGGGCAAGGTTTACAAGCTTGGCAATAAATTTTTCCTTGAGTGCGACAGTGATGATGAACAAGGGCAGATTGCTGAATTGACGCAATATGTTACTGACAACGAATCAAAAAGGAAACAAGTAGAGGATGCTATCCAAAGGAAGCAAACGGTAAAAGTATAAACAACCAATGGCTTTAGTAATTTCGTTTGCCGCTAATTACAACTTGGACAGTAATAGCGCCAATTATGGCAAAATAGTGCTGACCGACACATCAAATTATGTGGCAAACGGCATACTTGTAGCCGACACGCTTGGTTATTTCAATATCACAGGACCGCTTGGAGCAATCCATAGCGGTTCTTATTCTTCCCCTGACATTACAGCGGGTAGCACATATACCATTCCTATCCCAACGGATGCCAATGGCAAATTTTTAGAAGGAACATATACTGTTCAATATTTTTCTAGGGTAACATTTCCATTTCCTACCACAGATTACTCAAGTGTATTGCAGCCATTCAATTTCTTTGAGCAAGCGCCACAAACAGGCTCAATAGCAAAAGAATATGAGTGTGTGTGCCTTACTATATCGGCAAGGGATATTACCACCTATGGCAACCCCACTACCATAAACAGGGTATTTACGCTTATACCACCACAGGGACTTAACCCACAACCTGCTGATTATATTACTAGCTCAGCATCGTTGGCTTATACGTTTCAATACACAGGTCCATATATCCTGACATTGGACACCGTAAGCACTTATGTATCAGGTTGGTTTACTGTAACGGTAAGGACATTGGCTCGCGAAGAACTGCAAGTGGTGTGCAATATCAATTTTTGCACATTGGTGGCTTGCTACAATGGCTTTTGGCAATCAGTGCTTACAGAGGCTAATTCTTATGGGGGCATAATGAATATCCCTAACGAAAGGCTCAATAAATACCTGTTGATATTAGGTGCTTATGTAGGGTTTAAAGAGAATTTTTTGTGTGGCAACCCTACTCAAACGCAAGCATATTACAATTACCTGTCACAGCAATTAAATTGTGATTGCGGGTGCTCACATACTACCGAGCCAACATTGATTAACCCTTTTTGTGGCTCATCGGCAGGCAATACCAATACGGTAATAGTTGCGGCAGGCTCAGGCATTAATGTTACAAGCAACACGGTTGGCAGCACCACTACTTATACTGTGGCAATACAGCAATCCATATTGGATAATATTGCAACATTGTTGGCTGAAACTATTGCTGTTACTTGCAATACCACATTTAACAGTGCGGTTACCTATCCTGCACCAATAAACATTGTCAATACATCAACGGGATTTGATTGGGCTTTTGATGTTCATTTAAACAACGAAGAAGCATATACCCGTGTTGGTACGGGTAGCGCAGGAATAAATCAATTTGGCGTTACTACTGCATTTACTATTACCGGTGTTGCACCAAGCAGTTCGGATACGTTGCCCAAGTTCAATAGGGATATACGGGGATACGTTAATTTGCGTGGAACAATAAGTTGCAATCATGCTTACTTTGGCAGTGGGCAAATGTTTGTTCCGCTATTCAAATTACCTGTGGGCTATCGACCAAATACCAATAGATACATAAAAGTAACGGTAATTAATGGCGCAATATTAACAATGACAGGAGATCCATTTGCGCAATTATATGTGACATCTACGGGCGACGTGTTTCTTTATACAAACAAGGTAGCAATTTTCCCATTGGATATTTCTTTTGATGGGGTACAATTCAAAGCAGAACAATGAGCGCATTTTCTTTGATAGGGAATAATAGTGGAACATTTTTTTATACCTCTGATGGGGTAAATGCACAAGCATTTCCTAACGTAGATTC